>Ga0157370_10004166_pt1 | contig 16731 bp, 15 predicted proteins | sample C35metaG_FD_113463 | JGI IMG/M metagenome (GOLD analysis project Ga0157370, IMG submission 113463) | Corn rhizosphere microbial communities from Kellogg Biological Station, Michigan, USA - C3-5 metaG | ecosystem: Host-associated > Plants > Roots > Rhizosphere > Soil | place: USA: Michigan...
CAGCTGGTCGTAGTTGGCGCAGCCCGAATCCAGGCACACCACCAGCGAGGGCTTGCCGATGCGGTCGGCCAGGTGGTCCACGTAGGCCGGCAGGTCGTAGCTGCCCGATTCTTCGCAGGCTTCGATCAGCACCACGCAGCGCGCATGCGGCAGGCCCTGTTCCTGCAGCGCCAGCACGGCAGCCAGCGAACCGAACATGGCATAGCCGTCATCGGCGCCACCGCGGCCGTACAGCTTGTCGCCGCGCAGCACCGGAATCCACGGGCCCAGGTCGTCGTCCCAGCCGGTCATTTCCGGCTGCTTGTCCAGGTGGCCGTACAGCAGAATGGTGTCGTCGCCGGTCTCGGCGCCGGAGGCGGGGATTTCCAGCAGCAGCAGCGGCGTGCGGCCTTCCAGGCGCACCACCTCCACCGTCAGGCCCGGCAGATTCTGGGCACGGGCCCAGGTCTCCATCAGGGTAACGGCCTGCTCCATGTACCCATTGGCCACCCAATCTGCGTCGAACATCGGCGATTTGTTGGGAATACGGATGTAATCGACCAATTGCGGGACGATGTCGCTGTCCCACTTCTCACTGACGAATTGGCCGAGTTTGGTGCTGTCCATCTGACACTCCGGATGCATTGGCAAGTCCTCACATTCTACGCCCGGAGCGGGGGTAGGGATTTCCCTACACAACGTCAGGTATTTGGCTGGCTGTGTGAAGTCGCTGTGGACGATAGGCTGTGTGTATGTGGCGAGGCACGCTGGAGCTTCCGACGGGATAGCCGGCAGGCACCGGTTCCGAGCCACAAGGAGTAGCAAGGTGGGGCCTTGGTTTTCGTGTAAGGCGCTGGTGCTGGGACTGTTGCTGATGGGGGCTGCGCAAGCATCCGACCGGATCGACATCAATACAGCAGATGCGTCGACGCTGCAGCAGGGACTGACGAACGTGGGGCCACACAAGGCCGAGGCGATCGTCGCGTACCGGCGACAACACGGCCACTTCCTTCGCGTCGAGGATTTGACGCGGGTGAAGGGGATAGGGACAGCAACGGTCGAACGGAATCGACAACGGATGACGACGGGGATCATGAAGAGTCCCGCCGCGGAACCGCCCAGGAGGGCGTTGCCGGCATCCGTACCGAGGCGCTGACCAGACAGGACAGGTCGGGGGACGGGCAGGGAGCCTGTCACTGGTTGCCGCGCAGGACGCGCGGTGACACCGACATACGCAGGGATGCGTGCGCGGAAGGATTGGCGCGGATCCACCAGGACGGTGGCATCCAGACCCGGGAAGGGCTGTGATGGCGGAACAGGATACGGCCGAGTGCAGGGAGCATGGCCGGCACCCATACTGGGCAGGATGCACAGGGGGAAGGCGGGATGCCGACAAGGACGTGATGATTGCCCGGTACTGCGCAGGGATGCGCGGCCGGGCAATTTCTTTTTGGACGGCGTGGAGTGCTCGCGCCGACAACGCCACGCCATGCGTGGCTGTCTTGATCAAGATGCTGCGAACACCTGTTTCATGCAGTGCGTTGGTGTAGCGTCTGCGCATCACTGGATGGAATGACCCCATGGCACCACGCCGCGCGTTGCTTACCCTGGCCTTGGCCACCCTGTTCGCCAGCGGATTCTGCTCGGCCGCGGCTGCTGCACCGCCGGCCAGCGCGAGCGCTGAAAAATCCTCCGCCGCACCGCGCGGGCCCACCGATCTCAAGCCGGGCGAGTTTCTCTGGCATCCGGAAATCTCGCCGGCCGGGCCGATCGTGCTGGTGGTCAGCCTGGATGAGCAGCGCGCCTACGTGTACCGCAACGGCATCGCCATTGGCCTGAGCACGATCAGCTCGGGCAAGACCGGGCATGAAACCCCGACCGGTGTGTTCACCATTCTGCAGAAGGACAAGGACCACAAGTCCAACCTCTACAACAGTGCGCCGATGCCTTACATGCAGCGGCTGACCTGGGACGGCATCGCGCTGCACGGCGGCAACCTGCCCGGGCACCCGGCCTCGCACGGCTGCGTGCGCCTGCCGCAGGCGTTCGCGCAGAAGCTGTTCGGTGAAACCAAGCGCGGCGACACCGTGGTGGTGGCCGACGCCAAAAGCGCGCCGATGACGCTGGCCTACCCGGCGGTGCTGGCCCCGGTGAACAGCACCGGCAAGCCGTTGGTGGAAACCACCGATGCGCCGACGCATTACTGGAACGACGCGGCCGCGCCGAGTGGCCAGGTGGGCATCCTGGTGAGCCTGCACGACCAGCGCCTGTACGTGCTGCGCGATGGCGTGCTGATCGGCGAATCGCGCCTGGAGGCCAAGGCCCTGCCAGCGTTCGAGGGCACCACCCTGTTCGTGATGCAGCAGGGCTACTCGGATGTGCCCAGCCCGCTGGACGCCCACCAGCGCCTGCACAAGTGGACCGCCTACCCGTTGCTGGGGCAGAGCGCGGGCAATGCGAGCCCGGACCTGCTGGCCACGCCCAGCCTGCCGATGGCGCTGCCGCCGGAATTTGCCGAGCAGTTGTACAAGGCGCTGGTGCCCGGCACCACGCTGCTGGTGACCAGCCTGCCGGCGGTACGCCCGGTGGCCGATGAACAGAACCTGCAGCCGGTGTTGGAATCGGACGCGGGCGGGTCCACCTTGTAACCAATGGCCCTGTTGGTATGTCGTCCATGCGCGTGACCCGGAGAACTCGAACTGTCCTGTGTGGGCTGGCGCTGGCCGGGTCGGCCGTGGGCGCGTGCGCGGCCGCCGCGCCGGCCGCCTTGCCGCCGGCACAGCTGGCCGACATGCTGGCGCGCGCGGCGCCGGGCGCCGACCGCAAGGTGCTGCAGCTGGCCGCGAAGGCAATGACCTGCGCTCTGCGGCGGCCGGAACTGGGCATCGACCCGACCCGGCTGAGCGTGATCGACTACTCGCGCCCGTCCACCGAACAGCGCATGTGGGTGTTCGACCTGGCCCGACAGAAACTGCTGTTCGAGGAATGGGTGGCGCATGGCCGCAACAGCGGGGGCAACCAGACCGAACATTTTTCCAATCGCGATGGCAGCTTCATGTCCAGCCTGGGCGCGTTCACCGCGAAGGAAACCTACATGGGCGGCAATGGGTATTCATTGCGCCTGGAAGGGCTGGAGCCGGGCTTCAACGACCATGCGCGCGACCGCGCCATCGTCATCCATGGCGCCCCGTACGTGAACCCGACCATGGCCCGGCTGCAGGGCCGGCTGGGCCGCAGCCTCGGCTGCCCGGCGGTCCGGCTGACCGTGGCCAAGCCGCTCATCAACAGCCTGCGTGACGGTGCGATGGTGTTCGCCTACTACCCCGACAAGGACTGGCTGGCACGTTCGCAGCTGTTGGGCCCGGACTGCGGCGGCCGCGCCGGCTGAGGCACAATGCCGGCATGTCGACCGATACCGTCCTGAGCGCGGCAACGCGCGTGATTCCAAGTGTCGAGTACCGCCGCGAGCGCTGGCGCAATGGCCTGGGCTGGACGCGCGAGATCCTGCGCGTGCCCGATACCGGGGAGTGGCAGGTGCGCCTGTCGATTGCCGAGATCGAGCAGGATGCGGCGTTCTCCGCATTCCCCGGCATCGAGCGCGAACTGGTGTTGCTGCGCGGGCAGGGGCTGCGCCTGCGCTTCGCCGACGGGGCCGTGCATACGCTGCTGCCGCCGCACGACCGGGTGCGGTTTGCCGGCGAAGCGGAGATCCATGGCGAGCTGGTGGACGGGATTACCCACGACTTCAACCTGATGTGGCGCCGCGACGCGCTGGAGGCCGAACTGCTGCACCGGCCGCTGGTAGGCAGCATGTTCTTCTTCACCGAACCGGCGGTGGCCTGGGCTATTCATTTGCTGGCCGGACAGGCGCAGTTCGAGGGCGACACCGACCTGCCGCCGATGGACGCCGGCGACACCGCCTGGCTGGCGGCTGGCCCGCGCAAACGATTTGCGCTGCGTGGCGGCGGTGAACTGCTCGCGATCCGACTGAGCGCGCGGTAGGGGCGCACCCCGATCACCTGCGCAACGTCAGGTGGTGGCATCACCCGTATCGAAGGCTCCGTTGCGGGTCATGCGTTCGCCGCGGCGATCATCGTCTCGGCAGTCGTTTGGGAACCGACCCTACCGATGGTCGTGCCAACGGTCATCGGCCGTCGATTCGGCACCGCCACCCGCGCGCGGCGCGTCCGTGCGCTCAGTACACGTCGCGCCGGTAGCGCCCGGCCACGATCAGCGCTTCCTTGCCTTCGCGGCCGAGGGCGCGTTCGATCACCGCGTCCACGGCCGGGGCCATGCCCTGCAGGCTGCCGCAGACCAGGATCGTGGCGCCTTCGCGCGACCATTCCCACAGCCGGTCGATGTGCGCCTGCAGGCGATCCTGCACGTAGCGGTGTTCGCCGCCGTCGCGGCTGAACACCGTATCCAGGTGTTCGATCCAGCCGGCCTGCTGCCACGCGCTCAGTTCGTCGCCGAAGTAGAAGTCGTGCGCCCGTGTGCGCTCCCCGAACAGCAGCCAGGTATGCCGCGCGCCGGCGTCGATGCGGGCACGCAGGTGCGCGCGCAGGCCGGCGATGCCGGTGCCGTTGCCGATCAGGATCAGCGGGGCGTCCGGCGCAGGGGCGTGGAAATTCGGGTTGCTGCGGAACCGCAGGTCGATGCGGCCGCCCAGTGCGGCGTGGTCGCACAACCAGCCGCTGCCCAGGCCGGGCGTGCCATCCGGGCGCAGCTGGCGGCGCAGCAACAGCTGCACGTGGCCTTCGCCGGGCATGCTGGCGATGGAGTATTCGCGGTGTGGCAGCGGGCGCAATGACGCCACCAACGCAGCCGCGTCGTCGACCGGTGCTTCATCGGCATCGGGCAGGTGCGCGCGCGACAGGTGCGCGTGCAGGGTGTCGCCGTCGATCTGCTGCGTGCCGTCCAGCGCGGTGGTGGCCAGCCACGCATCCACCGCCGCCGGGGCATGGCGTGGGCCGATTTCCACCACGTCGCCGGCTTGCCACGCGGGCAGGATGCCATCGGCGGGCACCAGCGATAAGCGCCAGGTGCCGGCACCGGGGCTGCCCGGGTTTTCCAGCGTGCGGCTGCGCAGCTGCCAGTGCAGGTAATCGGCCGGGGTCCAGTCGGGCAGGTCCGTGGCGGTGCCACCCAGCTGGCCCAGCAGCTGCTGCCAGTGCCGCAGCGCGGCCGGGTCGGCGTTGTCCACTTCCACAGTGTCGAACAACGGGTGCGCACCGTGCTGGCGCAACCACGCATCGAGCTGGTGGCCGAACGCGCAGAAGTGCCCGTAGCTGCGATCGCCCAGTGCCAGCACGCCGTAGTGCAGCTGCGGCAGTGCCAGCGCCTGCGGCATCACCGTGCGCAGGAACGGCAGCGCGTGGTCGGGCGCATCGCCTTCGCCGGTGGTGCTGGCGATGATCAGGACCTGCGTGGCCTGCTGCAGCGTGCTGGCGTCCACCTGGTGCAGGCCGCGCAGCCGCACCGGCACGCCCGCCGCGCGCAGGGTCTCGGCGCTGCGCGCGCACAGTTGCTGGGCAAAGCCGGTCTGGCTGGCCCAGACCAACAGCAGCGGTGCCGGCCCGGCCGCCGCCGCATCGTCGCGTGGACGGCCCCGCCACCAGATCGCAGCGCAGAGCACGGCATAGCCGAACACGCTGGCGGCGGCGATGCGCCACTGTGATGCCAGCGGTGGACCCTGCCACCACGGCGCCTGCAGGTGCAGGCGCAACAGCAGCCACGCCAGCACCGCCAGCACGGCGATCACCAGCAGGTTGCCCACGGTGGCGCGCGTCGGACGGCTCATGCGGGCGGCGCCTGTGGCGCATCCAGCAGCTGTGCGAAGGCCGGGCTCAGGTGCTCTTCGATGCCCTGCGCGCCACGGCTGACAAAGCGCGCGGCCAGCGCGTGCTCGCGGGCAAAGGCCAGGCCCTGCTCGAGGCCCATCACGGTCAGCGCGGTGGCCCAGCCGTCGGCGTGCATCGCGTCGCGTGCGGCCACGGTGACGGCGGCGGCCGCACGCGTGACCGGCGCGCCGGTGCGCGGGTCCAGGGTGTGGCTGAACTGCACGCCGTCCTGTTCGAAGTGATGCCAGCGGTCGCCGGAGGTGGCCACGGCCAGGTCGTCCAGCGCAAGCACCCGTGGCGGCAATGCGGTGCTGGCTTGTTCTTCGTGACCGGCCTCGACCAGCACGCGCCAGCGCTGGCCATCGGGCTTGCGGCCGTAACCGTGCAGTTCCCCGCCCACTTCCACCAGCGCAGCATGCACGCCCTGCTGGCGCAGCCAGGCGCTGACCTGGTCCACGCCGAAGCCTTTGGCGATGGCCGACAGATCCAGTTCCACGCCACCGGGTTGCTGCAGGGTCTGATCGGCCCAGTGCAGACGCTGCCAGCCGCAGCGCGCGCGGGTGGCGGCCAGCGTGGCGGGGTCGGGAATGCGCTGTGCGTGCGCGTGCGCGCCAAACCCCCACAGCGCCACCAGCGGCCCCACGGTGGGGTCGAAGGCGCCCGCGCTGCGGCGGGCGATGTCCACGGCGACGTCCACCACCTGTGCGAACAGGTCGGGCACGCGCTGCACGCTGCCGGGCGCGGCGCGGTTGAAGCGGGTGATGTCACTGTTGGCTTCCCAGGTGCTCATCTGCGCCACGATGGCGTCGAGCCGGGCCTGGATGCCGGCATGCAGGGGGTGCAGATCGCGCGTGCGCGCGACCACCAGCTTTACCTGCCAGGTGGTGCCCATGGTGTGGCCACCGAGGCTGGCGATGTCGAGGTCTTCGTCGTTCATGGGCTGGGGCAGGGAGGGCATGCGGCCCGCACCATCATCGATCCTGGTAAAGGCCCCCTCCACCGGGGAGGGGGCGTGCCGCAGATGCGGCCTCAAGCGGAACTGCGCGGGGTGCTACTGCGGCAGCACTTCGAGGGTGGCCACGTAGCTCAGGCGGCGGGTCTTGGCCTGCTTGAGCGAGGTCTTCTTGTCTTCGCTGCCGGTTTCCAGCCAGTACATGCCGGCCTCGGGCCAGGTGACGCTGAACTCGCCCTTCTTGTCGCTGGTGACCTTGATCTCGTCCTGGGCGTTGCGGTAACGCGTGCCGCCGCGGGTAATCTCGAACGCCAGGCCGGCGCGCGGCTTGCCGTCGACCAGCACGCGGAAGCGGGCCGCTTCGCCGGCGACCAGGTCATTGGGATGGCCCAGCGCAACCATTTCGATGCCCTGCCTGGTCGGCTTCAGCGCGGTGTCGTTGGGGGTGCCGTTGGTGACGAAGGTTTCCACCCGGCCGACCGATTGCGACACCTGCAGCTTCTTGGCCTTCTTCGGCACTTCCGTGGCGAAGGTGGCGGGGGTGCCGCGCCAGCGCTTGGGCTTGCCGTCTTCTTCCCAGCTGGCCGACAGGCCGTTGTTGACGGTGGCCAGGCGGTAGGTGCCCTGCTGGGTGAGCTCGACATCGAACACGCTGCGGAACTTGCCGGTGGCCGCGTTCTGCGGCTGCACCAGGCTGCCGTCCGGGGCAGTGATGATGAGGTTGTCCAGGCGCAGCGGCACGTGGTTGAAGTAGAAGAGGTCGTTGGACACGGCCGCATCGACGGTGATCCACGGCTTCTCGCCGGCAACGACGGTCTGCGAGGGCTGCAGCCAGGCCTTGTGGGCCAGGGCGGAGAACGGAAGTGCGGCGGCCAGGGCGGCGGCTAGGACGAGCGAGCGCTTCATCAACAACTCCATGTAGGGGGCAGGTGCGAGGGACATGCCCGGTGAAGGGGGAACGGTCCGACCGCCGATGCTACGCGGCGGTGCGGGGATGCGGTGTGCCCGCCAGCGAAGGCGGGCGGAAGGTCACGGTTTGGCGCTGAGGGTGACCAGGCCGAGTTCGGTGGCGCCCTGCGCCTTGCCGTTCTGGACGGCGGTGACCGGCCAGGTGAAGGGGATTTTGAGCAGTTCGCGGCCGCCGACTTCGCGCACGGCTTCGACCACGAGGGTGTAGTTGCCGGGGGCCAGGGCCTTCAGAGCGGGCTGCTTGTCGTTGAACGACAGGGCCTGCTTGCCGGCGGGGCGGGTGGGGCCGGTGACGCCGTCGACGGGCACGTCTAGGGTGCGGCCGCTTTTGCGCCACCACTGGCGCAGGTCGGGCAGCCACTTGGTGCCATGGCCTTCGCTGTTGCCGGTCTGCTGGTACCAGACCGAGAGGTTGGCGGCGACTTTCTGGTCGGCGCCTTCCAGCCACACCGCGACGTAGGGGCGGTGATATTCGGCAACGGTGAGCTTGGGCACTTCGACGTTGATGTCGAGGGTGGCAGCGTAGGCGGGGCTGGTGGCGAGCAGGCCGCTCAGGGCGATGGTCAGGGTGACGCGCATGGTGCGGCTCCGTGGGGCGATCAGTGGATGAGGATGAGGGCGATGAGCAGGGGGATCATCAGGCCGAGGCCGACCAGGGGCCAGGTCATGCGTCGCTGGCGGGCATGCAGGTGGAGCAGGAAGAGGCCGGTGATGCAGAAGACAAGGCAGGCGCCGGCGAATACGTCGAGGAACCAGCCCCAGGCGGGCCCGGCGTTGCGGCCTTTGTGAAGGTCGTTGAAGTAGGAGACCCAGCCGCGGGTGGTGGCTTCGTATTCGACGGCGCCGCTGTCGCGGTCGATGCTGAGCCAGGCGTCACCGCCGGGGCGGGGCATGGAGAGGTAGATTTCGCCATCGGACCATTCGGCGGGGCGGCGGCCGATGGAGATGTGCAGTTGGGCATCGAGCCAGCGGGCGGTGGCACGGGGCAGGGGCGCGTTGCCGTCGGCGCGGTCGCCGAGCGTGGCGAGCAGGTCGGCGGGCAGGTCCAGCTGGCGGTTGACGACCTGCGGGGTGGCGTCGATCCGGGCGGCATGGTTGAGGGTGATGCCGGTGGCGGCAAACAGGAGCATGCCGATGAGGCAGACGGCCGAGCTGATCCAGTGCCACTGGTGCAGGGTGCGCAGCCAGAAGCCACGACTTTGTTGCTGCTGCACGCTGGAGGTGGGAGTGGGCACTGGGGATGGGCTTTGATCGAATGGCGAATTACACCATTGATGAGAATGGTTCGCAATTTGTGGTTTGGGCCAAAGCCTAAAGCTCAAAGCACGGCGGCACTTAGGTCTGCCGGGGCGTGACGGCGGGTATGGGTTCACGGGACACGCCGCAAGTCCCGCTCCGCGGCCCGGCCCAGCCGCTGGCGGCTGTGCGTTCGGGCGCATGCGAGGCGATGCCTCGCAAGCAATGCGCCCTCACCCATGTTGGCTCCGCCACCGCTTGCGCGAGTGCGCAATCCTGCGCACTCGGCAAGGCCGGCGCTGGGCGTCCTGCCCAGCCCGTCCGACGCATGCGTCGGACCCATGCGGTGGAGGGTCCCGTAAACCCATACCCGCCGTCCCGTGGACACTGCGTCGGCGCGCACGGGAAGAGCAGGCTGTTGGCCGCTTTTTTGTTGAGGGCTGCCGAGCATGGCTCGGCAAAAACCAAGCCGCGATCCGGTAGAGCCGAGCGTTGCTCGGCTGCTGTTGCTCTTGCTGTTGCTCTTGCTCTTGCTCCCCCGCCCTTAACTGCGCCGGGGCCCCCGACCATCTGTCTGGGGGCGGTGGGGGTGGGGTTATGGGGCCGTAGAGCGCCATGGATGGCGCGAACGAGCTTACAGGGGTGAGGGCGCATTGCTTGCGAGGCACTGCCTCGCATGCGTCCGAACGCACAGCCGCCAGCGGCTGGGCCGGGCCGCGGAGCGGGACTTGCAGCGTGCCCCATAACCCCACCCCCACCGACCCACCCCAGAAACCCATCAGCCCCGACGCTTCCCCAATCAGAACTTCGCGTTCAACGACATCCAGTAGCTGCGGCGCTGGTCCTTGGTCGCGTAGTCGTCCACGCAGTTGTATTCGCTGTCGCTGATCAACACGCACGACTGCGACACGAAGTCCTTGTCGAACAGGTTGTTGACCCGCGCATTGAGCGTCAGCCAACGGTTGATGTTCCAGCTGCCACCCAGGTGGACGATCGTGTAGTCCTCGTAATAGCGCACCTGCGAGGTGCTCACCCCGCCCACGTTGCCCACCAGCGTGTCGCGGTAGCGGTCGTAGCGGCCTTCGCCGATCAGCGACAGACTCACCGCATCGTTGATCTGCCAGGTCAGGCTGGCATTGGCCATGTGCCTGGCCGGCGTGGTCGTGCCCCCCACCGGCTTGCCCTTGTCCACCCCGCTGGTCTGCTCGGACCTGGTGTAGGTGTAGTTACCGCGCAACTGCAGGCTGTTCAGCAGGTCCACGTAAGCCGCGGCTTCAACACCGCGCGTTTCGGCCTTGTCGATGTTCACGCTCTGGCTGAAGGTGCTGTAGCCCAGCGCCGCCCAGCCCGGGCCCACGTCCACGCAGTACCCGCCGCCGGCCGGAGCCACTTCGCAGTTCGGGAACGTGCCGCCGCTGGCGATCTTGTCGTCGAACTTGTTGAGGAAGCCGGTGACATTGAAGCCCCAGTCGCTGCCTTCGTAGTACGCCGCCACCTCATAGTTGGTGCTGGTTTCCGGCTGCAGGTTCGGCGAACCCACCAGCGGCAGCACGCCCTGGCCACCAAAGCCGGTCACGCCGGGGAACAGCTGGTCCGGGCGCGGGGTCTTGTACCCGGTGCTCACGCCGCCCTTGATCGTCCACGCATCGCTTGCGTTCCACACCAGGTAACCGCGCGGGCTGACGTGGCTGCCGAAAATGTTGTGGTCGTCGTAGCGCACGCCCACCGTGGCGGTCAGCGTGTCGGTCAGCGCCCAGTTGTCCTCGGCGAACACCGACCACATCCGGTGCTGCTGCTTGACGTTGTCACGGTAGCCGGCGCCGTCCATGCCGAACACGCCGTCCACCATGTCGGTGTCGTTGTACTGGCCACCCACGGTCAGCTTGTGCGCGCCGAAGGTCATGTCCAGCATCGTGTCCAGCACGTAGCCTTCCAGCTCCATGGTGCGCAGCGGGCGCGGCAGGAAGGCCTGCAGGCGGGCCTGCTCGCTGGCGTTGAGCGCGGTCAGCGCATTGCCGCGGCCCGCGGCGCAGTTGGCGGCCGCGCCGGTGCGGCGGCATACGTCGTTCCACAGCGTCTGCAGGTCCGCGCGTTCGTCCAGGGTCAGCGGCAGCGAGCGGCCCAGGTTGTTGCTGGTGGTGTGGGTCAGCGTGGTCTGCCAGGTGCCGAAGCTGTAGCGGCCCTGGTGGCTCAGCGCCAGCTGGTCGCGCTCGTAGCGCTGGTAGGCGGTATAGCCCACGCGCGGCTGCACCACGCGGCGGGTGATCGTGCCGCTGCCGTTCGGGTTGGGAATGGTCGCATTGCCCACGCGCCACAGGCTGGCGGCACTGTCCAGGGTGCCGGTCTGGCCTTCGCTGTTGTCGTACTTCTGGCGCGAGATGTCGTAGTCCAGGCTCAGGTCGTGGTCGTCGTTGATCGTCCAGTTCAAGCGCAGGCCGGTGTTCCAGTTGGTGTTGGCCACCGCCTTGCCGCCACCGCCGAAGCCGATGCTGCGTTCCCACAGCGTGCCGTCCGGCAGCGGCAGGTCGTCCCACTCCGGGTTGGACGCCTTGGCGTCGTAGTAGCTGCCGCGCACTGCCAGGGCCAGGCGGTCCTTGAGCAACGGGCCGGTCAGGTACACGTCGGTGGTGCGCGCATCGCCGAACTGGTCGTCCTGCTGCATGGTGAAGCCCTGGGTGACCGAGCCGTGCCAGCTGTCCTGGTTGCGCCGGGTAATGATGTTGATCACCCCGCCCATCGCATCGGAGCCATACAGCGTGGACATCGGGCCGCGCACGACTTCGATGCGCTCGATCGCATCCAGCGGCGGCAGGTAGGCGAACTGACCGCCGCCGAAGTTGTTCGGGTACAACTGGCCCACGTTGCTCTGGCGGCGCCCGTCGATCAGCACCAGGGTGTATTCGGACGGCATGCCGCGCATGGAAATGGTGGCGCGGCCGTTCTTGTCGGTGGTTTCCATGCCCACGTCGATGCCTTCCACGTCGCGCAGCGCATCCACCAGGCTGGTGTACGGGCGCTTGCTCAGTTCCTCGCGGCTGACCACGCTGATGCTGGCCGGCGCGTCGGTGATCTTCTGCTCGAAGCCGGCGGCGGTGACGACCACCTTGTCCAGCGTGGTCGGCGCGCCGGCAGCGGCGCCGTTGGCGAAGGCCGGGGCACTGAGCGCGCCGAGCAGGGCGATACTCAGCGAGCAACGGGAAAGGGACGTGCAACGACGCTGGCGCTGGGCCATGGCAATAACCTCGAAGGGAAGCAGACGGACGCGCGCGCGCGGTTGGCAGGCCACGCCACGCACCACAGATCAGGAAGGGACCCGCAGGGCGGGCAGACAGGCGGTGATCGGCATCGACGGCGCGCTGGCGCCGCAGGCGATGCGCGGGATCAGCCCTGCGGTGGCGCCTGGCCGCGCTGTACGCGCAGCCCCGGGGCCGATGGCAGCGGCGTGGCCGGTGCCGAATCAACCGATGGCGATACCTGCGGCGGCAACGCGAGCATGGTGGCCATCAGCGCGCCCAGTGCATCCACCGGTTCGGGCAACGGCGGCAGCGGGGTACGCGACGCCCGGGCGCTGGCCATCCGGCGCAGCTTGGCCGGTGCCTCTTCCTGCGGGGCGGTTTCGCCGCCGCCGGCGGGGCGTTCTTCCACCGGCATCTGCAGCACGATGGCGCTGCTGCCCGGAATGGCGTGCTCCAGCACCGGCAGGCCGGTGAGCAGCATCGTCAGCAGGGCCAGCCAGGCCAGCACGCTCGCCAACGCCGGACGCTGCCCGCGCACGGCGGGGGCGAAGCTGCGGTGGCGGTGCGGGTGGCGCAAGTGGGGGTGTCCGGTCTACGGCGGCCCGGAGGTTCGGGACGCAACGCGCCGGGATTGTAGTGAGATACGTTCCCGGGTGCAAATGGGAATGATTTGCGATTGAGGGTGGTACACCTGCCTCAGGACAGGCGCCGGTGCGCTCAGACCTCGCTCCAGCGGCGCAGCAGGTTGTGATACACGCCGGTGAGCTGCAGCACGGCGGCCGCGTCGGCACCGCCGGTGCGCAGCGTCTCGATGGCGCTGTCCATCTCCAGCAGCATGCGCCGCGCGCTGTCGTCGCGGACCATGCTCTGTACCCAGAAGAACGAGGCAAGCCGGGCACCGCGTGTCACCGCGTTGACCCGGTGCAGGCTGCTGGACGGGTAGACCACCAGGTCACCGGCAGGCAGTTTCACCTCGTGCTCGCCATAGGTGTCGCTGACCACCAGTTCGCCGCCGTCATAGGCCTCCGGCGGGCTCAGGAACAAGGTGCAGGACACATCCGAGCGCAGGTGGGCACGCTGCTCGCCGTGGCCGGTGATCATCACCGCCCCGTCGACATGCAGGCCGTATTCGCCCCCGCCCTGGTAGCGGTTGAAGCGCGGTGGCAGGATCCGCAGCGGCAGCGCCGCGGCAAAGAACAGCGGGTGCCGTTCCAGCGCCGCCAGCACCACCCGCCCCAGCTCGGCCTTCAGGGGCGAGGCATCGGGTAGCTGCTCGTTGCGTTTGACCTGCGCGCCCTGCGCGCCCACGGTTTCGCGACCATGGGCCCAGTCCGCCGCCGCAAGCGCGCGCTGCAGATGGGCCAGTTCATCGGCGGAAAGTACGTTGGGAACATGCAGCAGCATGGCGGGATCCTCTGCGCGGCGCGGGGGCTGCCCGCGCCGCCCACGCATCAGAAGCGGTAGTCGGCGCTGAGCAGGAACGAGCGCGGCGCGCCCGGGGTGTAACGGTACCCGCTCTTGTTGATCGCAGCCACGTACTGCTTGTCGAACAGGTTGTAGGCGTTCAAGCGCACCACCAGGCGCGGGTTGATGGTGTACGAGGCGACCGCATCGTAGACCGTGTAGGACTTGGTGAATGCCGGGGTGCCCACTGCGCCATCGGTACCGCGATGCATCCGGCCCGCATACCGTGCGCCACCGCCGAGGGTCAGGCCGAACGGGAAGGTGTAGCTGGTCCAGCTGGTGAAGGTGTCGCCCGGCGTGTAGGTCAGGTTGCGGGTGCCGTCGGCGGCAACGTTGGCGCCTTCCTCCACGTCGGTATCGAGGTGGCTGTAGCCGGCGCTCACCGACCAGTTGTCGGTGATGCGGCCCACCGTGGACACCTCGATGCCCTGCACCGACTTCTTGCCGGTCTGGGTCGGGTTGCCGGCGTCATCGAGCACCTGGGTGTTGATTTCGTTGCTGACCTCGGTCTTGAACAGCGCCACGTTCAAGGCCAGTGCGTCGCCCAGGAAGCTCCACTTGGTGCCCACCTCGAACGTCGTTGCCTTCTGTGGGTCCAGGCTGGGGTTGTCGGCGCTGCTGGCCGAGGCGCTCAGCTGGAAATTGCTGCCACCGGGGGGCTGCTGCGAGATGGCGTAGTTGGCATACAGGCTGACCAGGTCATCGACCTTGTACACCGCCCCCACTTTCCAGTTGAGCAGGGTGTCCGAATGCGCCAGCGACGGATTGGGGATCACCGTGCCGACTGGATTGCTGCCACAGGCCGGCCCGCGCCCACCGCAGACCGAGGCGCTCTGGTACTCGGTCTTGTAGTGATCTGCACGCAGGCCAGCGGTGAGCAGGAAGCTCTCGCCGATGGTGAGCGTGTCGAACAGGTACGCCGACGACGTCGTGGTCTTGCCATGGCTGTCGGCGCCATTGTGTGCCCAGGTCAGGCCGGTGGCGTTCCAGTCCGGTGCGTACAGGTTGGCCGCTGACCACACGCTGCCGCCGGTGGCAGCCTGCCCGAAACTCTTCAGTTCTTCGCGGGTGAACTCCAGGCCGGTGCTCAGGTTGTGCTCGACCGTACCGGTGGCGAAGTCGGCGCGCAGGTTGAGCTGGTCGGTAAGGATGGTGTTCTGCTGGTCCTTGAAGGTCGGCAGGCTGCGCGCGAGGGTGTAGCTGCCCAGGTCGGCGGCGGAGGTGTAGCGGATGTTGCCGGTCGCCGCGCCATTGGCACCGCGGGTGCCGGTGCCCATGAAGGCGGTCAGCATGTAGTCCTGGTCGGTGCGGCCCCAGCGCGCGGTGTTGGTCAGGCGGACGTTGTCGTTGAGGTCGTGCTCGATGCGGAACGTGGCCATCTTCGCGGTGACGTCGTCGTGGTCGGCACGGGTACCGTAGAAGTTCTCCGGGTCCACCGGGTGGCCGGCCAGCTGTTCCAGCGTAGGCTGCGGCGTCCAGCCCGGCAGGCCGAGCGTGGGGACGCCGCCGTCGGGCACGTTGTCCTGTTCCACGTAAAGCAGGTTGAGGTAGTAGCGCGTGGCGGTGCCCAGGCCGAAGGCAAGCGACGGGGCCAGGCCCCAGCGGCTGTTGTTGACATGGTCGCGGCCCGGCTGGTCGTTGTCCTGCCACATGGCATTGAGGCGCAGCGCGCTGGTCGCGCCCAGGGTCTGGTTCCAGTCGGCGGTGGTACGCGCCTGGCTGTCGGTTCCCGCCGAGACGGTGCCGGACACCGCGTCATGCAGGGTGGCCTGCTTGCTCACCATGTTGATCGCGCCCGTGGGGGCGGAACGGCCGTTGTCGGTACCGGCCGGACCCTTGGCCACTTCCACCTGTTCGGTATTGAACACATCGCGCGAGATCGAACCGATGTCGCGCACGCCATCGACGAAGATGCTGCTCGACGTGTCGAAGCCGCGCATGAAAATGCTGTCGCCGGTATTTGTGTTGCCGTTCTCGCCCACGTAGAACGTCCCCACACCCGGACTGTTGCGCAGTGCATCGGTCAGCGTGGTGGCACCCTGCTGGTTGAACAGATCGGCGGTGATCACCTGGATGGTCTGCGGCGTGTCCTGCAGCGACTGGGTGAACTTGGGCGAGGCGACCTTGTCGGCCTTGTAGCCGCGCACCCCGAGCACGTGCACCTGGTCCAGGGTCTGCGGCGTGGCGGTGCTGGACTGGGCCAGGGCTGTGACGGGCAGCGTGGCCAGGCCCAGGCCGGTGACCAGCCCGGCGGTGGCCAGGCAGGCGGCGCTGCGCGAAGAGGGAGAGTGCTTGCGGCTCTTGATCATGGAGGACAGTCCAGAAGGGCGAAGGTAGGGCAGCAGGGGCATGCAGCGATCGGACGGGGCGATCGGCGGTGCAGGCAGGGCAGGGCGAACAGGCGTGGCCGCTGGCTGCGCGATGCGCAGGCAGGGCCGGGCCACCACGCGGTGCGTGGCAGCCGGATCAGGCGTGGGGAGGGGCGTGGCCGGGGTTGAGCCGTAGCGACGGTTCCATCCGCTGCCAGCGCAGCGCATCGGCCGGCCACAGCGGCACTACTGCCACCCCGGGGGTGCGGCGCAGGCGCAGGGGCACGCCGTGGGTGCTGGTGTCGGGATCGGTCCCGCCTTCGGTGGCGGCAGACAGTTCACTGGCCGGGGGGTCCGGGCAGGGGGCCGGCGCCTGTGGCAGGGGGACGGCGGCGTTGTCCGGGGACAGGGCCATCGCCGACAGCGCCGACGCCTGGGGTACCAGCGGGATGCCGGCGCGTGCGCCGCTCAGCCAGCCGGCGGCCAGCAGCACCACGCAGAGCGTGGCCCACAGGGCAGCAACACCAAGGGCGTAACGGATGGCGGACACAAGGTACCGGGCAGGCGCGGCCGGGCGGCCGCGGCGCACATGGTAATGCTAGCGATTCCCATTTTCAAAAGGCCGCTGTTCAGTCGCGGTCGTCGCGGGCCCAGACCCCGTCGTGTTCGCGTTTGACCGGGAACCTGGCCACCGGCGAATAGGCCGGGGCGCACAGGGCGCGGCCATCGCGGATGTCGAAGCGGGC
>Ga0157370_10004168_pt1 | contig 16727 bp, 16 predicted proteins | sample C35metaG_FD_113463 | JGI IMG/M metagenome (GOLD analysis project Ga0157370, IMG submission 113463) | Corn rhizosphere microbial communities from Kellogg Biological Station, Michigan, USA - C3-5 metaG | ecosystem: Host-associated > Plants > Roots > Rhizosphere > Soil | place: USA: Michigan...
ATGACTTTTTTCAATCAAATGCCAAACCTTATCCGCATAGTCGGGAAAGTTTTTATACAACCAGTCGTGGAATAAAAATTTTATCGCGCCATTCAATCGTATAAATGTATATGCGGTAAATGTAGCGCCGTTATCTCTTGCGGCTTTCATGATGCGTTGCATTTCATGCTCATTCAATCCGGGGATCATAGGCCCCATCATAATGCCCATGCGCACGCCGGCAGAACTGAGTTCGTTGATTACTTTTAATTTTTGCTTGGCCGTAGTAGTTCTTGGCTCCATCACTCTTCGCAAATCTTCGTTGAATGAGGTGATAGACACCATTGCCGATACAATATTTTTTTTGCCCATCTCCTGCAATACATCTTTATCACGAAGTATCCACGAGTTTTTTGTAAGAATACCAATGGGCTGATTGAATTCATTGCACACTTCCAGCAAGCCCCTTGTTAAACGATAGACTTGCTCTGCAGGCTGGTAACAATCTGTATTACCGCTTAGCATTATAGGCGTTGCATCCCATTTTGGATGTAATAGAAATTTTCGGAGTAATTGTGGCGCATTTTTCTTTACAATTATCTTTTGTTCAAAATCCATTCCGGCACTGTAACCCCAGTATTCATGCACATTGCGTGCATAGCAATAAATGCATCCATGCTCGCATCCCGCATAGGGGTTCATGCTGTACATCATGCCTACATCGGGGCTTTCTACTTTGTTTACAATTGTTTTTACTTCCTGTTCCAGGTAAACGGTGGGCAATGTTTTTTCTTCCCAGTCGTCAATAGCTTCAATGTGTTCTTTGGTAATTGAATCTTTCAGAAACTTATTTCTTGTATTGATCTGCGCTCCGCGACCATGATGATATTGTATTGATTCATCCTGTACCTTAGGAAGAACTTTATGATGATCTTGCTGTAATGGGTTGGACATAAAAAATATTTTTTTACCTCACCCCTAACCCCTCTCCTTTGGAGAGGGGAATATAAGTTTTCACAGAGAATAAGGTTTGTTAGTATCTTATTTTTAAAATCTCCTTGTTTTTACAAAAAAATTCCAAATAGCAAATCACAAATAATAATCAATTAAAAAGTAAAAATTCTGTTTCAAATTTTTTCCTTTTGACTTTTGTATTTTACATTTTGTGATTTCCTGTTTGGTGCTGGTTTAGCCAGTAAATAATGCTCCCTGTGTTGTGTCAACCGGCATGTTCATGAATTCAAACCGCTCTACCAACTGGTATTTTTGTATTCCTATTTTTCTTTTTATTAATAACATGCTATCGGCAATAAAATGCCCGGTAAAATGTTTGTGCTGGTATTCGGGCCATCCTTTTTCATATTGCCATGGCAACAATTTACCGGCCATCATTATATGCGGCATATCCATATAATGCGGCTTTTGATCCTTATTTAATGTGATCAATTGCTGTGCAGGCCTCAATGCTTTTATTAAATTTTTTACCGGCAACTGACTTTCTATATTTATATATATAGTATGGCCTGGGAAACTTCCAAAATTTTTCAGTGTTACTTTAAATGGCGTATATCCCATACCGATAGTTTTGAGCCGGTTCACGACCCGTTCTTCCATCATTTCGAATTGTATAAAATGGATGAGTGCAATATGCGGCCTTCCCCACAGCACATTTTCTGCCTGGTATTTCTCATAAAATTCATGCTTTACTTTTTTTATTTTTTCCAGCAACACAGGCGGAGGGCTTATTACCAGCAGGTATTCGTTGTACACATATCCGGGTATCTGTATTAATGATTTCGTATCCATAGGTATAAATTTTTATTTGTTGTCTATAAAATTTAGCATAAATTTACTAAATATTTTAGTTAATCGTCAAAATAATTTTTATGAATGTTGATAAATATTTTTCTGCGCGGTATAACGGAAGCAAGTCTATGACACAATTGGATATTCCCTCGGCCAATGCCACCGGCTTCGGCGCTGCAGCCGATGATTACATGGAACGTGGTATTGATTTGAATGAAGAATTAATTCGCAATAAACCGGCAACATTTTTTATGAAAGTGAACAGCGATGCCATGCGCGAAGCGGGAATTTTTAAAGGCGATATTGCTATTGTGGATCGCTCCATTAAGGCAACGAATGGCAAGGTGGTGATCGCTGTGCTGAATGGTGATATGCTCATCAGGCGTTTTGAAAAAATAAACAATAGTGTAAAACTGGTAACGGATTCATCCAGGTTATCGCCAATGACTATTGATGCCACGTGCGAAGATTTTGCGATATGGGGTGTGGTTACTTATGTAATTCATACGCCGTAAACAGCCGTCGGACCCGAAGGGTCAGATGGCTATTATTCGAAATAAAATGAAAGCAATTGTTGACTGCAATAGTTTTTATTGCTCCTGCGAACGGGTGTTCCGGCCCGACCTGCATAATAAACCTGTGGTAGTATTAAGCAATAACGATGGTTGTATTATTTCGCGAAGTGATGAAGCCAAGGCATTGGGCGTAGAAATGGCCAGGCCATATTTCATGGCAAAGCCCATCATTGAAAAACACGGTGTGGTAACTTTTTCTTCCAACTACAACTTATATGGCGACATGAGCAAGCGCGTGATGGATACATTAAGAATGATGGTGGGTGAAAATAATGTGGAGGTATATTCTGTAGATGAAGCGTTTTTAAATGTAACTATGATAGAAGAAAAATTGCTGCCAGCCTATGCTTTGGAGATGAGGAAAATAGTAGAGCAATGGACGGGGGTTTCTGTATCTGTCGGAATAGCACCTACAAAAACGCTTGCAAAGATTGCCAATCATCTTGCGAAAAAAAATAAAGTGGCTACACAATGTGTGGCCACTATACTAACGGATATGGATATACGAAAAACACTGCAGCAAACAACCATAGCGGATATATGGGGCATAGGCAGGGCCTACGCAGAAAAATTGATGAATTGGGGAATAACCACTGCATGGGACCTGTGCAGCATGTCAGAACACTGGATATATAAGCATGTAGGAGGCGTAACAGGGGTGCGGCTTTGGAAAGAATTGAAAGGTATTGAATGTATCAGCATGAAGGAAGAACTGAAGGTAAAAAAAATGATTGCCACCACGCGCATGTTTGGCAAAAATGTTACCGGGTTAAGCGACATAAAAGAAGCCGTTGCCACCTATGCTGCAAGAGCCGGTGAAAAATTGCGAAGACAAAAATGTGCGGCATCGTGCATTAGTGTTTTTATTGTGGCTAAAGAAGAAAATCATTCTGCCGGCTTCAACCGTGGGGCAATGCTAAGTGCACATAATATTTTGCGCGCGGCAACTTCGATTACCAATGAGCTGATTGCGCCTGCTTTGCAATTAACCGAACAATTATTTCAGCCAGGCCGCGAATATAAAAAAGCCGGCGTCATGTTAAGCGGTATTGTTCCGGACACATCCATTCAGAGTAATTTATTTTTACCTCCACAGCAAAACAATAAACGGTTTTTAATGGAGGCACTCGATAATATCAACTTCAGTATGCGCGATGATGTGGTAAAGTTTGCCGCTTCGGGCCTTACGCGCGATTGGAAAATGCGCAAAGAATTTCGGTCGCCAAGATATACTTCGCGGTGGAATGAATTAAGGGAAGTAGTGTAAAATAAAAATTATTGTAATTCATTTACATTTTCCCAAAGTATAAAATGTAACCCCATCGCATTTGGCAAAGCAACTATTGATGTATGTTTTATTATTGCAGCCGCAAACGTACACGGTATCTATGGCGCAATGGCAATTAGTATTTACAGCACCGGCAACACAATTAATATGAGGATCTTTTATACAGGAAATAAAAGGTAAGCATACAAGGAGAAAACCCCACTTCCATAATTTTTTCATAGACGAAAATTAATGAGAAACGACTTGGCGAAATTCGGTTTAAGGTCATTTTTTAATCATCCCTTTTTCCCAATCACTTTTTCTGCGGCAGCAATAATATCGGGAGTATCCAATCCGTATTTTTTTAATAGCTCATCAGGCTTGCCGCTTTCGCCAAAAGTATCTTTTGTGCCAACGTATTCAATTGGTATTGGAAAATTTTTAGAAGCCACATGTGCAATGCTGTCTCCAAGTCCGCCGAGAATATTGTGCTCTTCCGCTGTTACTGCACATTTTGTTTTTTGTATCGATTTAATAATTGCTGCTTCATCCAGCGGCTTAATGGTATGAATATTTATCAGCTCTACACTGATGCCTTTTTGTTCCAGAATTTTTCCTGCTTCAATTGCTTTCCATACCAAATGGCCACACGCAAATATGGTGAGGTCTTTCCCTTCTGATAATACCTGTGCTTTACCAATTTCAAATTGTTGTTTTTCTTCAGTGAAGTTGGGCCATTTAGGCCTGCCAAATCTTAAATATACCGGTCCGGGATAATCAGCAATAGCAATGGTGGCAGCCTTTGTCTGATTAAAATCGCACGGAACTATTACGGTCATATTCGGCAACATTCTCATCAATCCTATATCTTCCAGTATTTGATGGGTTGCTCCGTCTTCGCCCAACGTAAGCCCTGCATGCGATGCACAAATTTTTACATTCTTGCCCGAATAGGCAACAGATTGCCTTATCTGGTCATATACCCTTCCTGTAGAAAAATTGGCAAATGTGGTTGTATAAGGAATCTTACCACCAATGGTTAATCCGGCGCCAATGCCAATCATATTTGCTTCGGCAATACCACATTGAAAATACCTGTCAGGAAAATCTTTTATAAACGGATGTAATTTTAATGAACCCGCAAGGTCGGCGGTAAGCACTACAACATTTTCATTTTTTTTACCCAACTCATGAATACCTTCTCCAAATCCTGCTCTTGTTTCCTTTTCATTTTTTGCAACGATGTCTGCAATCATGTAACGATAATTTTTTTAAAATAACAATGCTGCAAATTAGCAATAACCTTTTGAGTTTGGAAAAATAAATGACTTTGCCGGATGATGAAGCAATTAATTCATCTCAAAATTCGGATTGTTATAAATTGTTTCATCACCTTTAAGTTTCATTTCCCATTTCCAGGCAGTGAGCATCATTTCGTCTAATGAATATTTAGGATTCCATTTCAATTTTTTCCTGGCAAGAGAATTATTAGCATAAATGGCCACCACATCACCTTGCCTTCTTGGCCCGATAGTATAATTAAGTTTTACACCGCTAACTTTTTCAAAAGAATGAATTACTTCAAAAACGGTAATGCCATTCCCTGTGCCAAGATTGAAAACTTCACATTGTTCTTTATTCTTTTTATGAAGCAGGTATTGCAATGCCAGTATGTGTGCATGAGCTATATCGCTTACATGTATATAATCGCGGATACACGATCCGTCACGTGTATCATAATTGTCGCCATTTACCACCAGTTGATCCAGTTTTCCAATGGCAGTTTGTGTAATAGCAGGAACAAGATTTTGTGGTTTGCCAATAGGCAGTTCACCTATAAGCGTGGAAGGATGAGCGCCCACAGGATTAAAATACCTGAGCAGGATGGAAGCTTGTCCGCTGGCTCTGGAAGCTTGTTTCACTATTTCTTCACCCATTTGTTTTGTAGCACCATACGGAGATTCTGCGGGTTTTATAGGTGTATCTTCTGTAACCGGAATGGAATCGGCAGACCCATACACCGTGCAGGAAGATGAAAAAATAAAATTGGGAATGTTAAAATCAGCAGCGCATTTAAGCACATTGATTAAAGATGTAAGATTATTTTCAAAATACATCAGCGGTTTTTCTACTGATTCGCCCACTGCTTTGTATGCAGCAAAATGAATGATGCCTGCTATATCAGGATTTTCCTGAAATACTGCACACGTTTCATCAAAGTTGCAAAGATCTACTTTATAATTTTTAACCGCAATGCCGGTAATCGCTTTTATACCGTGAAGCAGTGCTTCGGTAGATCTTGAATTATTATCTACACAAACGGGTTGAAAATTATTTTCTATCAGATCGAGTATGGTATGTGCACCAATATATCCACAACCGCCGGTTACCAGTATTTTTTTCATTGTGCAAAGAAAAATAATTATCCTTAAAGCATAAACTCGATTAGCTTATCCGGTAATAAAATGTATGACGAAATATACAACGCCTGCTACAAATGCGCTTACCGGGATGGTGAGGATCCATGCCCATATTAAATTAATAGTAACTCCCCAGCGCACTGCAGATAATCGCTTTGTGGCGCCAACGCCTACAATGGCGCCAGTTAATGTATGAGTGGTGCTTACCGGTATGCCAAAGAAGATGGTAAGAAAAATAGTAAATGCGCCTGCTGTTTCTGCACATACTCCTTCCAGCGGTGTTACTTTGGTAATGCGTGTTCCCATTGTTTTTACGATACGCCATCCGCCAGACATGGTGCCTAATGCAATGGCGGAGTAACATGCAAGGGGAAGCCAGTTGGGCATACTCATATCACGAATGGAAATAGTGCTTCCATGAATTGACTTGTGATAAAACCAGATAGCAGTTAAAATAAGCCCCATAGTTTTTTGCGAATCGCCTCCACCATGAGCAAGGCTTAATGCAGCCGATGAAAGCAATTGTAATCGTTTAAACCATTTATCTGCTTTTACCGGTTTCGATTTCCTGGCAAGGTTTACCGTGAGTAATGTGATAAGAAAAGCAAACACCAGCCCGATAACAGGCGATAGCACCATAAATAATAATGCTATTAAAATAGGATGTGTATTGATACCCGCCATACCTCCCGCCGCAAGAGCAGCTCCTGCAAGTCCGCCAATGAGTGTGTGCGATGAACTGGAAGGAATACCAAAATACCAGGTGAACAAATTCCAACTGATAGCAGCAATGGTAGCGGAAAGAAGTACTTTGAAGGTGATACTATTTTCAGAAATAATATTGGCAATGGTACCCGCTACTTTATGTTCTTTGAAAACAAAAAATGCAATGAAATTAAATGCCGCAGCCCAAATGACTGCCTGGAAAGGAGTAAGCACTTTGGTGGAAACAATAGTGGCGATGGAATTAGCGGCATCATGAAAACCATTTATATAATCAAATATGAGCGCAAGAACAACAATGATTATAAGAAATGTCAGCATACTAAATTTTTAAGCGGATATTCTTTACTGTTGATTCTTTATGCATATTTAATGATAATTGATTCGATAACGTTTGCCGCATCTTCGCACTTGTCCGTTACGATTTCCATTACCTGGTATATTTCTCTTTTTTTAATTACCTCCTTCACATCTGTCTCATTCTCAAACAGCCGCTCAATACTCATATCAAAAGTATCATCTGCCTGGTTTTCTATACTGTTGATGAGCACCATGGCATCGGTAATCTTGCGAAGGTTTTTCATATCTCTTAATTCGGAAACGGCCTTCTGCACTTCATTGCAACTGTTCAAGATTAAATCGCTCATTTTTTGAAAACCCGCATCATCAGGATTTACTTTATAAAAATTTATTTTTTTGGCGGATGCATAAATGTAATCACAAATATCATCGAGCGAGGCAGCAAGGTAATGGATATCTTCCCGGTCGAAGGGAGTGATAAAGTTTCTTCCAAGCTCGGTAAAAATTTTGTGCGTATAGTCATCATTTACATGCTCGAGGTCTTCTATTTCTTTTATCAGCAGTGCCCTTTTTTCAAAGTCTTTTTCATTAATTACTTCTCTCAGTTTATGTGCCATTACGGTCACATTTTTTGCTACATTTTCAAATAGCTGAAAGAATACTTTATCCTTAGGCAAGAAAAATTTTAGAATAGAATTACCCGCCATTAGTAAATGATTTTGCGCAAAATTAATACTATCACCCTTTAATCAAAGAATTTAATGTTTGTTAATGATTTGGTAACATAGAAGAATGCCTGTTTCTCAGTGCAATATATTCTGCATGGGTAGTAGTAACATTTAATTAATATATCTGAAACATTTTAGTAACACTGCGGTGTTTCCTTTGCAAAAATTTTGAAAAATGAGCCATTGCCGATTTTACCTGATAGCAATTTTCGTATTCTTTTCTTCTATTTTTAAAAGCAACATTTTGTCTGCTCAGTTTTTAGTTAATTCTGATTCCACATTCAAAGCAGGAGCGCCTAATTCCGGAAAATTATGGGGGTATATGTTTGGAGATTATTATGTAAAAGCCCAGGCAGACTCTCTGAACCGGGGCAGCAACAGCCAGTATTCTGGCATTCCCAAAAACAGAAATGCCTTTCAGATCAGAAGGCTTTATCTTGGTTATAACTATAATATCACTAAAAAATTTACCGCCGAAGTATTACTTGAAGCGGCTCCAGGCGAAGCACTGTCGGATAATAAACTGGCCTTTTATATAAAACTTGCCAACCTGCGTATCAAAGATCTCTGGAAAGGTACCGATCTTATATTAGGACAGGTGAGCACACCAGGCTTCTCCATGTCTTCTGAACCAATATGGAGTTATCGTTCTATTGAAAAAACAATAATTGATATTCGAGGTACTCCTTCTTATGATCTTGGTGTCGCATTGCAAGGAAAGTTCGATCCGAAAACAGGCAATTTTGGCTATGATTTAATGGTAGGTAATGGAACGGGGGCTAAACCTGAATCGGACAATTTTAAATGGTTGTATGGTGATATCTGGGGGAAATTTCTTGATAAGAAACTCTATGTTAATTTATACATGGATTACAATGGTATGTCTCCGGTTGCAGGAGTGAATCATTCAAGAAGCATGATTAAAGGGTTTGTTGCTTACACGGTTCCCAAATTTACATTTGGTGTAGAGGCATATAATAATCATCTGAAAAATGACGACCAGGCTACAGAAATTTCTTCGGGCACAGTTGACGTGTTATCTGTTAATGCAACCGGCATTTCAATTTTTACACACGGAACGCTTGTTAAAGACAAATTGAATTTCTTTGCGCGTACTGATTTTTTCAATCCCAATAAACAGATTGACAATAGTAAGTATAATAAATATGTTGGAAATACAAGTGGCTATAATGATCCATCCACCAAAGAAAATTTTATAACGGCAGGACTTGACTTTACTCCCATAAAAAATGTTCATCTTATGCCGAACGTTTGGATTAATCATTATACCAACCAGGGTTTTGCAACAAAATACAACACAAGTGATGTCGCTTACCGGTTCACTTTCTACTTTGTATTTGGAAAATAAATCAAAAAAATTTTTTAACGACAATAATAATTATATGAAGTTCTATTCAAATTTTAAAGTAGCATTAATTGGAGCTGCTGCTTTTGTTCTATTCGGTGTAATTTCTGCAGGCTGTAACGGAGGTGGTGCTGCCTCATCGTCTGGATCTGATTCTACAGCTAACTCTGACGATAACACACTTCTTGGAGCAGGAAGTACATTTGTTTATCCACTGTTTTCAAAAATGTTTGCAGCGTATAATAAGCAAACCGGTTTGAAAATTAATTATCAATCTATAGGATCAGGCGGAGGCATTCTTCAATTAACGAATAAGACGGTTGATTTTGGAGACTCTGATGCTCCTCTTAACGATGAACAGGCAAGTAAAATCGGCGTTCCTGTTTTGCATATTCCCATGTGTTCAGGGGCTGTTGTAATTAGTTATAATCTTCCCGGGTTTAAGGACACCATTAATCTAAACCCTGAAGTAATTGCGGATATTTTTCTTGGCAAGATCACTAAATGGAATGATGCTAAAATTGCTGCAATTAATAAAGGAGTGAACTTGCCTGCTACCCCCATTTTAGTTGCTCACCGTTCGGATGGAAGTGGTACTACAAATATTTTTACGGATTATCTTTCTAAAGTAAGTGATGAATGGAAATCAAAAGTAGGCAAAGGAACTTCTGTAAACTGGCCGGCAGGATTGGGGGGGAAAGGAAATGAAGGCGTATCGGGCCTGATAAAACAAACACCTGGCGGCATTGGCTATATTGAACTGGCGTATGCAATACAAAATAATATGCAATATGCAAGGGTGCAAAATAAGTCGGGCAATTTTATAACACCCAATATTGCTTCCACCAGTGCTGCAAGCAACGTCCAGTTACCGGAAGATTCAAAAATATTTCTTGGTAATACAGATGCACCTGAGGGTTATCCAATAACAGGATTTACATGGGCATTAATTTATAAAGAACAGAATTATAACAATCGCTCGCAGCAAAGAGCACAAAATGTTTTGAAATTATTATGGTGGAATATTCACGAAGGGCAGCAATATTGCGAATCATTACATTATGCACCTTTATCCGCTGCAGCTGTTTCTGTTTCTGAAAAAATTTTGAAATCCGCAACTTATAATGGTAAGCCTTTACTTCAATAAAATATTTTGATGATAGAATCAGCGACTATTGATAAGCAAACATCCCACAGCGATTTAGTGCTGGAGGATGTTTCTTATTTAAACAGGAGTATCCGGATATGGAAGGAAGTTAAATTCAAAAGCACGGATAAAAACATTCGTACTGAAAAAATGTTTCGTGGTAGCCTTGTCTTAATTTCTTTAAGTGTCTTGGTATTGGCAATTGCTTTTATGCTTACGCTTGTAGTTCAGTCAATACCTTCTATAAAGACATTAGGAATAAAATTTCTTTTTGGCAAAACATGGGATCCGGTTACTAACACATTTGGCGCGATTCCTTTTTTATTGGGGACGCTCATTACTTCATTTATGGCACTATTCATTTCAATTCCATTTTCATTTGGAGTAGCCATTCTTTTAGGAGAATATTTTCCAAAGGGATGGTTTTCCGATTTTATGAAAAATGCTATTGAGTTAATTGCTGCGGTTCCATCGGTTATTTATGGCTTTTGGGGTTTGTTTGTTTTGGTGCCACTGGTACGCAGCATTGAAATAAAGTTAGGTGTTGCGCCTTATGGTATCGGCTTGTTTACATCATCTTTAATTCTTGCACTGATGATAATTCCTTATGCAGCTACATTAGGAAGAGAAATGATTCGTATGGTTCCTTCTTCTTTAAAAGAAGCTGCTTACTCATTGGGAGCAACAAGACTCGATGTCATTCGCACCATTATATTTCCTTATGCAAAATCTGGATTATTTGCAGGAGTTTTATTATCACTTGGTAGGGCATTGGGTGAAACAATGGCGGTAACAATGCTTATCGGAAATACGAGCCTGATGCCAACTAATATTTTTTCTCCCGGAAATACCATGGCAAGCGTAATAGCCAATGAGTTTACCGAAGCTGCGAGCACCGTGTATTTGTCTGCACTTATTGAGTTAGGGCTTGTCTTGTTCCTGGTAACTGTTGTTATCAATTTAATTGGTAAAAAAATTATTCAAAAATTTTCAGTAGGGTAATGGATGCTAATGTAACATATCGTTTAAGAAAAAGTTATGCATTTAAAGGCATTGTTATTTTGCTTTCTGTTACCTGCATCGTTCCATTATTATTTATACTTGGATATATCGTAAAGGAAGGGGTAACTAAAATTAATTGGGAGCTTTTGGTAAATCTTCCCAAACCAGTAGGAGAAGCCGGAGGCGGCATAGCCAATGCGCTTGCGGGAAGTATATTGATTGTATTAATTGCAGCCGTTATTGCTATTCCATTTGGAGTGATGAGTGGCATTTATCTTAACGAACATCGAAACAACAGGTTGTCCAGGTGGACAGCAATTGCCGTAGATGTACTGCAGGGCACACCTTCCATAGTAGTTGGAATTGTTATTTACTTTTGGCTCGTAAAACCTCTTAAAACATTTTCGGCAATTTCCGGAAGTGTGGCGCTTGCAATCATGATGTTGCCCATTGTAATTCGTTCTACTGAGGAAACATTAAAACTTTTACCGTCAACATTAAAAGAAGCAGGACTTGCGCTTGGTCTTCCCTATCACAAAGTAATTTTAAAAATTATATTACCCTGCGGTATCGGTGGTGTGGTATCGGGTATCATATTAGCCATTGCAAGAATTGCAGGCGAAACGGCGCCTTTATTATTCACGGCATTTGGCAATCCATTTTTTTCTGTAAACGTATTGAAGCCAATGGAATCCCTTCCGCATCTTGTTTATTATTATGCTATGAGTGCTTATGACGATTGGCATAACCTGGCATGGGGGGCGGCATTGGTTCTTCTCATTTGGGTACTTCTGTTGAATATTATTACAAAGATTACAACCAGGAAATGGAAAATACAATTTTAAAGGTAATAGATTTTGATGCATATTTTGGAGAAAATTATGTTGTAAAAAAAGTAAACATTGAAATTCCAAAAAACAATGTGATTGCAGTAATGGGACCATCCGGCTGCGGCAAAACTACTTTTCTAAGATGCATTAACCGGATGCACGAATTGGTTGAAGGGGCATCATCTTCAGGGAAAATCTTATTAAACAAAGATGATATCTACGATATACATCCAATTTATGTTCGTCAAAAAATAGGAATGGTATTTCAGCGACCCAATCCATTTCCTAATCTAAGCATATATGATAATGTGATTGCCGGGTATAAGTTGAATGGAATAAAAATAGTAAAGCACGAACGTGATGCAATTGTAGAAGGTTCATTGCAAAAAGCGGCTCTGTGGAATGAAGTAAAAGACTCATTGCACAAAAAAGGAACTTTTCTTTCCGGAGGTCAACAACAACGTCTTTGCATTGCACGGGCAATCGCTATGGAGCCCGAAATCTTGTTATTAGATGAACCTACCTCTGCGCTGGATCCTATCTCCACTTCCAGCATCGAAGAATTGTTTCAGGAACTAAAGAAAAATTATACGCTGATTTTAGTAACACATAATATGCACCAGGCTGCCAGGGTAAGTGATAGGACGGCATTTTTTTATCTCGGGGAGCTGATTGAATTTGATGATACAAAAATTATGTTTACCAATCCGCGGGATGCCCGAACGCAGAATTATATAACCGGGCGGTTTAGTTAAACAACTTATTAAATATAAAACATGACTCAGTTTGAAACAGAAATTGCTGCTATTAAAAATGAAGTAATTAATATGTGGCGGCTGGTGCGCTCCCAGTTAATGAAAGCCTATGAAGCGCTGATTACTAATAATAAAGATCTCGCTCACGAAGTAATGGCGATGGAAAAAAGAGTGAATGCACTCGAATTAAAAATAGATCGTGATTGCGAAAATATATTTGCCTTGCATTGCCCCGTGGCCATTGATTTACGTTTTTTACTGGCCGTTTTAAAAATAAACAACAACTTGGAACGGATAGGAGATATTGCTGATGGTATTGCACGATATATTGCGGACATGCCCGAAGAATTTAATGCGGATACGCTTAAAGAAATTGGTCTTTTGAAAATGTATGACGAAGCCATTAGTATTTTTGCTGATTCAGAAACAGCATTTGAATTTGAAAATACACTGCTGGCAAGAACTATCTTTTCAAGAGATGAAGAGGTGCTGGATCGCATTAACAGAATGGCCGAGGGAAAGATCACAGATTATATCCGGAATCATCCAGAAAAGATTCATGAGGCATTGTATATTTTTTCTATAATACACAAACTGGAGCGGGTAGGCGATCAATGTAAGAATATTGCCGAAGAAATTATTTTTTATTTTGAAGCCAAAGTACTCAAGCATCAGTAAGCAATTGAATGCACCATAAAAAACCTGTACTACCATTCGATTGATTATTTTTGAACCATCGAAGTAATTAGCCGAATGACCTTTTCCTCTTTATACAAATCGAACAGAAAATTTTTCATTGGTTTTTTTTTGTATGTGCTGTTATTAGTATTTATTATAGCTGCCTTCACCAAAACAAATGGCTTCTATTTAGTAAACCCCTACCATGCTAAATGGCTCGATTATTTTTTCATTCCATATACTTATTTTGGCGATGGATACTTTTGTTTTGGAGTTGGTTTAGCGCTTTTCGTGTTTAATAAAAGATATACCGGCATGATGGTAATGGTAAGTTATGCCATATCAGGAATTTTATCGCAGGTGTTGAAAAGTTATATCCTTGAAGCGAGGCCTGCGGTATTTGCGGGTACTGCAAAGTATTCGCATTTTATAGAGAATGTCACCCTGCATAATTTTCATTCATTCCCATCAGGACATACCACCTCTGCATTTGCGCTCGCTGCCATTCTCAGCTTTGCTGCTACAAATAAAAATTATTCTTACCTGTATCTCTTGCTCGCTATGTTAGTCGGGTATAGCAGGGTATATCTTGGTCAGCATTTTCCGGATGATGTATTAGCAGGTGCTTTGTTAGGTGTTCTTAGCTCAGTGGTGTGCTGGATATTTTTCGAAAAATTATTTACAAGAATGTTTAGCAAGAGTAAACCCGGCTAAACTATTTATTGTTTTACTGATGGTAACGTAAACCCGAAAGTAGTGCCTACATCAATTTTGCTTCTTGCATGAATGGTTTCATCATGTGCTTCTATAATGTGTTTGGCAATGGATAAGCCCAGCCCGCTTCCGCCAATGTGCCTCGTTCGTGCCAGGTCAGTACGATAAAACCTTTCAAAAATTCTTGGCAAATGTTCTTCTGCAATTCCATAACCATTATCGCTGATTTCGACCAACACTTTTTTGCCATCAATAATATAAGCGCTCCCTTCCACCAACCCGTTTTGCTTACCATATTTAATAGCATTATCAACCAGGTTAATTAAAACCTGCCGAATCTTTTCTTTGTCCGCATATACATTGATGGGTTGCTCGCAACCTTTTTTTATAATGCATCTTATTTTCTTTTCATCAGCTTTTATAGATAGTGATTCTGCAACTTCCTTAAACAGGTCTTGTATAATAAAATTTTCTTTAAACAAAGTTTGCTCCCCGCTTTCCAGTTTAGTGATTTCATCTAAATCATCTACCAGGTTTACCAGCCGGTCAATGTTTTTTGATGTATTGCTCAGGAATTTTACATTTACTTCCTGGTCATTGAGTGCGCCATTCAATAATGTATCCACATAACCCTGGATAGCGAAGATGGGCGTTTTTAATTCGTGTGAAAGATTTAATAAAAATTCTTTTCTGAAATGTTCATTCCGGCGAAGCAATTCAATTTCTTCCTTATGCTGCACGGCCCACTTCTCCACATCTTCACTTACTTCTTCAATTGATTTTTGAGGCAAAACATTTTTGTAATAAAACTCTTCACGCTTGCTTGCCTTGGTTTGATAAATTAATTTATAAATGATTTTTATTTTACGATACACAAAACGTTCTATCATAAAATAAACAAAAAAGTAAGCTATTACACTCAGCAACAAAAAAGCGATCACTGCAGGTATCCATTTATTTTCATAAAAGAAAACAAGCAACCCTGCTGCAATGCCTACAGGAAAACAAATAATAGCAGCAACCTGGCGTATAGTGAAATTTTTAGCGGGAAGCATAATTTAAATTTACAACAAAGATCCATTCATTAAAAACAGATCGTGCATGCAGCTACCAGCCCAATATCCATGCAAATATTAATGGAGCTACAATGGTGGCATCGCTTTCTACAATAAATTTTGGTGTATGAATATCCAGCTTACCCCAGGTAATTTTTTCGTTGGGCACTGCACCTGAATAAGAACCGTAAGATGTAGTAGAGTCGGATATTTGGCAGAAATAACTCCAGAACGGAACATCGTGCCATTCAAGATCCTGGTACATCATCGGCACCACGCATATCGGAAAATCGCCTGCAATACCACCCCCGATTTGAAAGAACCCAACTCCTTTTCCGGATGAATTATTTTTATACCAATCGCTGAGAGATACCATATATTCAATACCGCTTTTCATGGTGGATGATTTCAACTCTCCTTTGATAATATAGGATGCAAAAATATTTCCCATCGTGCTGTCTTCCCATCCGGGTACTACGATTGGAATATTTTTTTGTGCAGCAGCAAGCATCCAGCTATGTTTTGCATCTATTTCGTAGTATTGTTCTAATACACCACTCAATAACATCTTATACATGTATTCGTGCGGAAAGTATCGTTCGTTTTTATCATCTGCTTCTTTCCATATTTTAAATATATGTTGCTGTATTCTTCTGAATGCTTCTTCTTCGGGAATGCACGTATCTGTTACACGGTTGTAATGATTCTCCAAAAGATCATATTCTTCCTGCGGACTAAGATCGCGGTAATGGGGCACACGTTTATAATGACTGTGTGCCACCAGGTTCATAATATCTTCTTCCAGGTTGGCTCCGGTGCAACTGATAATAGATACTTTATCCTGCCGGATCATTTCGGCAAATGAAATTCCTAATTCTGCGGTGCTCATGGCGCCAGCTAATGTTACCATCATTTTGCCACCTTCATTAATATGCGCTTCATAACCTTTGGCTGCATCCATCAGTGCAGCTGCATTAAAATGGCGGTAATGGTGTTCAATAAAATTTGAAACGGGTCCTTTATTCATCACTTTTTTTTAGTGATGCAAAAATAAATTTTTTTAAAGCGCGGATGATGTTTATTAATAATTTAAAAAACATTTTCCGAAATGAAGTGATGAAAAAATAAGATTGGTTTTTTGTAATCAGCAACCTAAGAAGAATATTAAAGGCAATAACTAACGTTGCCGCCTATACGATTTTTAAAATAATATTTTGGAAAAAGCAATTTTGTTCAAAAAAAAATTTAAATTGCTTACTAATAAATGCCTATATCAATGAAAAGTCTGAAAGATGTTTTCAGTGTAATGATTGTATTAGCTATTGTCATTATTGTCGTCTTTGCACTGATGTATTTTTTTATTAAACATTAACTTCACAGTA
>Ga0157370_10004169_pt1 | contig 16725 bp, 17 predicted proteins | sample C35metaG_FD_113463 | JGI IMG/M metagenome (GOLD analysis project Ga0157370, IMG submission 113463) | Corn rhizosphere microbial communities from Kellogg Biological Station, Michigan, USA - C3-5 metaG | ecosystem: Host-associated > Plants > Roots > Rhizosphere > Soil | place: USA: Michigan...
CAGCGTAAGGCTGATGTCTGGCAAGCCATGCGTCGGCTGATGGCGCGCTGGAAAGAATCAAATGAGTGACGCTGTATCGTTCCGCCCGATGACCGAGGCGGACCTGGACGCTGTACTGAAAGTCGAATACGCGGCGTATAGCCATCCCTGGACACGCGGGATATTCCTCGATGGCCTGGGCAAGTACCAGATCTGGCTGATGTTCGAAGGGCAGCAGCAGGTGGGTCATGGCGTGGTGCAGATCATTCTTGATGAGGCGCACCTGCTCAACATCACCGTCAAGCCGGAAAACCAAGGCCGCGGCCTGGGTTTGACGCTGCTTGAACACCTGATGTCGATTGCCTACAAGGCCGAGGCGCGGGAGTGCTTCCTGGAAGTTCGCGACAGCAATCGGTCGGCGTTTCGCCTGTATGAACGGTACGGGTTCAACGAGATTGGCCGGCGCCGGGATTACTACCCGGCGGTGGGTGGGCGCGAAGATGCGGTGGTCATGGCCTGTACGCTGGTCGACTGAGTCACAGCTATTGCGGCGAGGGAGCAAGCCCCCTCACCGCAGATCAGCGTTTACCGTCCATCGGATCGCGCTGCGCCATCTGCTCCTCGTCCAACCCGTTCCCACCGCCGATGTCATCTTCATCGACAATACTCAAATCCCAATCCGCCTGATCACCGTCGCCCGCCTCATGCGCGTCCCGCGCACCATCCTCATGGATCAGTGTTTCGGGACTCATGTCGTCATCGGTAGGCTCGTGGTCATCGATCGAGGCACCGGTTATGCCGACTGTACGCACACGCTCGGCGGACATCAGCCGTTCGCGTTCGGTTTGGGGCAGTTCGTCACCGATTTTGGCGCTGGGCTCTTCGTCGTCAAAATCCAGTTCGTGCATCGAACCCATGCGGTCTTCGTTGTCGTCGATCGGCTCGGGCTGCACCGCATCGAACGGACGTCGTGAATCATTCATGGCAATTGCTCATACTGTGGGCTTACTAGGGTGGACCCACCGGGCTGCCGAGAATTCCGTCGGCATGGAACGCCAGTTTTAAATGTCAGCGGCTATCCGCATTGCGCGCGTGACCCCGACGGGCGGTTGTCTGTCAAAGCTGCGCACCATTCTCGAGGCTTCTTTGTATGAACGACTTACAAGATCTGATTGATAACAACGAGCGTTGGGCTGACGCGATCAAAAAAGAAGATCCTGACTTCTTCGCCAAGCTGGCCCGCCAACAGACACCGGAGTTCCTCTGGATCGGCTGTTCCGATGCACGGGTGCCGGCCAACGAGATCGTCGGCATGTTGCCGGGTGATCTGTTCGTCCACCGCAATGTGGCCAACGTGGTACTGCACACCGACCTCAACTGCCTGTCAGTGATTCAGTACGCGGTCGATGTCCTCAAGGTCAAACACATCCTGGTCACCGGTCACTACGGCTGCGGTGGCGTGCGCGCCTCGATGCAGGATCGTCAGCTGGGCCTGATCGATGGCTGGCTGCGCTCGATTCGCGATCTTTACTATGAAAAGCGCGAAGAGCTCGCCAAGTTGGCGACTGAGGAGGAGCGGGTCGACCGTCTCTGCGAACTCAACGTGATTCAGCAAGTGGCCAACGTCGGGCATACCAGCATTGTGCAGAACGCCTGGCATCGCGGGCAGAGTCTGTCGATCCACGGTTGCATCTACGGCATCAAGGACGGTCGCTGGAAAAGCCTGAACGCGACCATCAGCGGGTTTGAACAATTGCCGCCGCAATACCGCCTGCGCCCGGTCGAAACGTTGTAAGACTGATCGAGCCTCGGGTCAACTGAGGCTCCGTCGGTGCAAATGCTGATAGAACAACTCACCGTCGGCATTCGGTGGCTCGTCGTAGCCGGTGATCCATTCGCGGCACTCGGCCGACCCGCAGCGGCAGGCAAACTGTCGCAACAGTTTGTCTTCGGTGCTGGCGTAATCCATCGTCAGGATATCGCCGGGGGCGATGTCCTTCAGCGCCCAGATCCACAGTTCACTCATGTCGAGAAAGATGTTCGGCTCGCACGAGTGGCGCAAGAGCCCGCAGAAGCGTGGGTCGTAGAGGTGAATGCCGGACGACAGCTGCCGGGTATGGCGCTGGCGATAAGGCAGCAGATGCCCGGAGACACGGCAAACCCGGCTGATTCGCGGGAATGCGCGCAAGGCCGCAACGGCCGTCGCTGACTCATTGACGTGGATAATCCTGAAGTCTTTGAAGGAGGGAAACCCGAAACGAACGGGTAACTCTTCAAAGGGATAAATCCCGTCCGGTGGTTGTGCACGCGTTCCGTTCAGGGAATGAGGTTTCATAACGATCCTTGTCGGTTGGGTGTTGCGACGTCCAACGCCAACGATCCTGCTGGCCCCTGCAACACTTGGGTGTGTCTCAAGACTCTCGCAATTGAAACGTTCGGTCTACTGTCAGAACTGACAGGGGAAAAGTGCGCTTTCCCGCGTCAGCCATGACGTACGCGGGAAAGCGTTTTTGCTTTAAAGGTGGGGTGCCGGGATCGCCATTGCGGGCGCCGGGGCTTGCAGTAGTTTGAGCTGGGACTTGATCGGTGTTGTCGCGCACTGGGCCACGGCTTGTTCGGGTGTCAGATTGCGAATCGAGGTGTAGAACAACTCGCAGGTTTTTTCCGTCTCGGTCACTTGCCAGGTTTGTGTGCAGCTTTTCAGTTGAACATCAGGGTCGCTGCCCGGTTTGCTGCCCATGCCGGCCTGCCAGCACGCAGCACTCAAGTCCTGGCCCATGACCTTCAGGCCCGCAGCATCGGCCTTGGCCTGGGCATCGTCGCCGGTATAGCTGTCCGGGTTGGCGGCGTACCAGATGTAGCTCGGGTGGTTGGACCCCAGCACCGGCACCTTCACGCCGGCTTTCGGGCTGATCGTGGCCAGCCCCAGCACGTTGACGGTCGGACCATATTGCTGCTTGAGCCAGTTACGCACCGGCGCGCCAAAGGCGACCATTGGCAGCGCCGCGCCTTTGGCGTTCAGGCTGACTTCATTGACCATGGTGGTCTGGTAGTTCTTGAAGTAATCGTAAACACCCTCCAGGTCCTTGCCGGCACTGGCCGGTGCGGCGATTGGCGCGATGTCGATGATGGTCTGATAGCCCGGCGTCTGGTCGGCGGGGATGCCGTTGGCGGTCAGCAGCGTGGCCCAGCGATCAGTGGTCGCCGAACGCAGGTAATCCTGGGCTTGTGTCAGGGAGTAATCCGGTGGGAAGTGCAGCAGTTCGACACTTTTACGGTTTTCCAGGGCCATGCCCAGCGGCAGGAACAAGTACCAGTTGTAGGCCCATTTGCCATCCGCATTGAGCTTGCTGGCGCCGGTGTACGCCAGATCGCCTGCGTCGAGCAGCGCGGCCAGTGGTTTTTCGTAGCCTTTTGGTACGCCGCTGATGTCGGCGTAGAGCTGATGGTTATCGGTTTTGACCCGTACTTTGGCCGCGCCATAACCATCGCGTTGCACGCTTTGGGTCAGGTAATGCTCGACGGTCTGCTCGAGCGTCCAGTTGCGAAAGCAGATCACATTGCAGTTGTTGGGGTAGGCGAACAGCCGGGTGACGCGTTCGGTGCTGCCCAGCTTCAGATCGACATCGGCATGGACGGCGGCACTCAGGGTGAGGGCCGCCAGGGTGAGTCCTGTGAGTTTTAACATGCTCAGATCCTTTTCAGCGTGGACCCGCGTGAGTCGCGGGTCACCGTACTAAAGCAGATCGGCTGGTCATCGTTTAGCTGAACCGCAGCTGAGTCAGGTGATATTCAGGAAAGTAAATCTGGCACGCCAGGTCGAGGCCGACCATCACCAGCAAGAACGCCACTTGCAGCGGGCTGAGATACGCCCAATGCAGCGCCGTCAGCCATGGACGACGGGCACGAAGTTCTGGGTCGAGTTCGCCGATGCGCCGTGTGTGCACGAAACCGATCAGCATAAAACCGACGTACGTCACGATCCCGAACCAACCCTGTAGCAGCGCAAACAGCAACAGCATGACGGCCTGCGGTGCGCCGTGGCGGATCAGTAACCAGCGCGTGTCCGGGTTCAAGCGTCGCGGAATCAGTTCTTCCGTCAGCCACAGGTCCTGGACAATAAAGTGGGAGGTGATCACCACCCACCAACTCAGCGCGAAGCGACAAAACGAGAACGGAGCGAGGGCGACAATCAACGGTATGCCGATGCTGTAGCCGACGGAGTTGTGGTTGGAGGGGAAAAAAAACAAATACAGTGCCAAGGCGAAGCCCGCCCAGACTAGCAGCCAGGTTTCGGCCGCGATGGGGCGTGGTAAAAAACGCCGCCAAAAAAACACATCGGTGCGCGGCAACCGCAAGAGCAACTGCGGATACCGCCACTTGAGGGTGTGCGCAAGGTCGTGGCAGGCCTGCCATTCATCCTGGCCGAAGCCGTCAATCATCTGTTTCTGTTGTTGGGGCCGCATTGGGTTCATCAGCAAATGCGCGGCCTGAGCATCGGCAGTCCAGTTGCGGCCATCTCGTGCCTTGGCGCGCTGGTTTTCGTAAAAGCTTTCCTGGTTGCAGCGCTCAATCAAGGCCTGCCAGATCGATGCCGGTTCCGGATGAATGCCTTTTTTGTCATCCCAGCCAAACACCTGTCCGACACGGTCGAACAGCGGCAGGCTCCATTCGGTGTCGTTGAACAATTGCAGGATGATTCGCTGCCATTCCTGGCGTCGATCGAACACCTGCAGCCAGGGTTGGGCGGTGTAACTTTTCAGTTGCGTGAGAAACTCTCGCTCTTTGCCGGCTTCAAGCAGTTCCTGCAAGGCTTGTCGATATTCCTGCAACAAACCGCTGGTGAGTGCGTCTTGCTGCTCCTCGGTCATGGCGACGTTTTGCCAGGGGGCTAGCCAGTCCAGATGTTCCACGGCCCAGTTGGCAATCGAACGGCGCAAACCCGGATGATCGAAGCAAAGCCGCAGCAGCAACTGCTCAAACGCTTGAGTGCATTGCTGGTGTCGGGCTTGCTCCCAACGCTCGGGCAAGTTCTGCGCCGTGAGTCCTTCCAGTAGCGCTCGTGCCGCTTGTTCCTGCGGCGCGATGACCGGTTCGTCGTGAAGGAGGAGGGGATCCAGCGGTTTAAGGTACAGCGGCCGTATACGAGGTGGATTCAGCGGTTCGATGTTCAGGGGCCGAAGGCGAGGCGGGTTCAGCAGTTCAATGTTCAGGGGCCGAAGGCGAGGCGGGTTCAACGGCTCGAACTTCAATGGCTTCAGGTCAAGCACCTCGGCCCACGCCGGCAGATTGACGTGCTCCGGTTGCGTGAATACCTCGGTGGGTGTTTCAGTCGTCGCGACTTCAACCTCTTCAATCGAGTTTTCGGCTCGCCAATGCGCTATCCCCAGCGCCGCTTCATACGCTTCGCGCAAGCGCTGAAAACCGGCTGGATCTTCATCGGGCCTGAACGTTTTCAGCAGCTTTGCATAGCTGCGTTTGATGCTGCGGGCATCGGCGTCTTCGGGCAGTTGCAGGAAAGACCAGCAATCCATGTCGCGGCTCCTTATTGCCAGAGGCCGCTGTCGAGGTTGCTCAATTGCAGGGTCAGCTCGCTGCGCGCCTCACGGATCCGGCGTTCGTCCTGGGACTCCAGCACGCTCTGGAATTGCCGGGCCCACTGACCAATCTGGTCACGCATCTGCCCCAGACTTTCCTGATACAGACGCTCAAGGCGTGCCGTCAACACGGTGTTGACCTGCTGATCACGAGGATGGATCTTCAGCAACGCCAGGCCCTGCAAGCGCTCTTGAATCTCTTCGGCGGTGAGTACGCCGGGATTGTTCTCGATCACCAACGAATGCAAGTCGCCGGTCAGCGGCACGACCACCTGAGCTTCCAGCAGGCCGTTGTTGTCGTAGGTGAAGCGCACGTCCAGCGCCACTTCACCGGCCTTGCGTTTAGGCACTTTGATGTCCAGTTCACCCAGCGCGACGTTATCTTTGACCAAGCGGCTCTCGCCTTGAAAGATCTTCAGTCGCACGCATTCCTGGTTGTCTTGCAGGGTGTAAACGGTTTTGACCCGGCTCACCGGCACGATGCTGTTGCGCTCGATGATCGGCAGGTAATGGCCACTTTCGAATTGCTGGCCAATTTGGGTCGAGGTCTCGATGCCCAAGGTGTAAGAGCAGACGTCTGTCAGCACCACTTCTTCCAGCGCGGCGGAGCGGGCTTTCAGTGCCGCTTGAATAGCTGCGCCGTGGGCCACCACTTCGTCCGGGTCGAGGCTGATGGACGGGAAGCGGCCAAACAGTCCCGCCGCGAGTTTGCGCACCAGCGGCATGCGTGTCGTGCCGCCTACCAGCAGGATTTCGTCGAGATCGCTGACCCGAATGCGCGCATCTCGCAACGCGCGTTCGATCGGTGTGCGCAAGCGTTCAAGCAGCGGCGTGTAGAGGGTGGCCAGTTGCTGTTGGGTGATGGTCTGCGACCATTGTTGGCCATCCACCCGCAGGCTGAACTCCACACTGTTTTCCTGGCCCAGGGCTTTGCGCACGCGCTCGGCTTCGCGCCGTAATGGCTGGATAACGCTGGCGCGGTCCGGGAAGTTGTCGGTGGTGCGATGGTGGTCAAGAAAGTGCTCAAGCAGCACGCTGTCGAAATCCTCACCGCCCAGAAAGTTGTCGCCGGCGCTGGCGCGCACTTCCATCACACCGTCGAAGAGCTCCAGGATCGACACGTCGAAGGTGCCGCCACCGAGGTCGAAAACCAGGAACGAGGTTTCCTTGTCGCGTTGATGCAACCCATACGCCAGCGCTGCCGCCGTCGGTTCGTTGATCAGTTTTTCAACCTTCAAGCCGGCCAGTTCCCCGGCAATGCGCGTGGCTTTGCGCTGGGCATCGCTGAAATAGGCCGGGACGCTAATGACCGCTTCATGCACCGTCTCACCGAAGGCCCGTTCGACGTCTTCCTTCAGGCTCTTGAGCACCAATGCCGAGAGCTCTTCGGGGCGGAATGTCCTGTCCCCGAGGCGCACTTCGGTGGCGCTGCCCATGTGGCGCTTGAACAGTGACGCGGTTTGGCGCGAGTGGGTGTGCAACCGCTCACGGGCTGCCTGGCCGACCAGCACCCGACCCTGATCATCGAGACCGACCACGCTCGGTGTGAGGAACTGGCCCAGGGCATTGGGCACCAACTCGCTCGACTCGCCCCGCCAAACGGCGACGAGGCTGTTGGTGGTCCCCAGGTCAATCCCTACGATCATCACGTGAACTCCCTTTGCGGTTTGCAAAAAACTGAAACAGTTAATATCCGTCCAAGGATATTACTGGAGCAGTGGAGCCGGCAAAGGAAAGTAGTGGCACTGAGCTATTATTTTACATAGCTCAGTGCATTGATCGGGCTCAAGGCATCACCGGCGCCGTATACGTCAGCGTCGTGCCCAGCGCCCATAGCAGAAACAGCACCAGCGGCGTGTGCACCAGCAACTGCACAAACGAAAACCCGATCAGGTCACGCGCCTTCAATCCGAGCACGCCCAGCAGCGGCAGCATGTAGAACGGGTTGATCAGGTTCGGCAGGGCTTCGGCTGCGTTGTAGATCTGCACGGCCCAGCCCAAGTGGTAATTGAGGTCGGTGGCCACTTGCATGACGTATGGCGCTTCGATGATCCACTTGCCGCCGCCGGACGGGATGAAGAAGCCGAGAATCGCCGAGTACACGCCCATCAGCACCGCATAGGTGTCGTGGGAGGCGATGCTGACGAAGAAGGTCGAGATGTGGTGTGCCAGGGTCTGGGCATCAGCGCCTTTGACCGTGGTCATCAAGGCGGCGATCGAGCCGTACAGCGGGAACTGGATCAGCACGCCGGTGGTGGTCGGCACCGCGCGGGCCACGGCATCGAGGAAGCTGCGCGGGCGCCAGTGCAGCAGCGCGCCGAGCATCAGGAACAGGAAGTTGTAGGTGTTCAGCCCGGAGATGGCACTGAGCAACGGTTTGGTCGAAAACTCGTGAAACAGCCAGCCAGCTGCCAGCAGCACCAGCAAGAGGGTCAGCAGCGGGCTGTATTCCAGCCATTCGCCGGGGCGAGTGCGTGGTTGCAGTGGCGGCAGATTGAAACTCGGGTCGACGCCACAGGCTTTGGCGTCTCGGGCCGTGTTGGGGCCTGGTGCGGTGGCGTAGGCAACGATCAGCGAGACCACGATCAGCGCCAGCAGCATTACACCGGACTGCCACAAAAAGATCGTTTGGGTGAAGGGAATGACTCCGGTGATCGCCAGGATAGACGGCGGCAGGCTGGCCGGGTTGGCTTGAAGTTGTGCAGCGGAGGACGACAGGCCCAAGGCCCACACCGCACCAAGACCCAGATAGACGGCAGCGCCGGCGGCACGGTAATCCATTTTCAGATCGGTACGGCGGGCGAGGGCGCGCACCAGCAAGCCGCCAAACACCAGCGACAGACCCCAGTTCAATAGCGAAGCGACCATGGAAATCAACGCCACCCAAGCCACGGCCGAGCGACCGTTTTTCGGAAGACGGGCCAGACGGTTGATCAGTTTCACCGCCGGCGGCGAACTGGCGACCACATAGCCGCCAATGACCACGAACGCCATCTGCATAGACAAAGCCGCAATATCGTAATCAAAAAAAGCTTGACTAGATGTTAATATTGTGCTTGACATTTGGAAGAACGGGTGTATAATACCAGTACAGGAGAGAGAAACATTCTTATCTGTCCTGTCCTGTTCCTCCTTACAGTGCGAGCTGAGCGTCCTCATATACGCCTCCTTGAAGTCTTTCCGGGTGACTTGCTCAATACCCGGTAATTATCCCCTTTGTCCATTACGTTGTTGCAATGCTCTGTAATGGATACTCCAGTGCTAGGATCACCTCAATGACCTATTTGGCCACTCCAGTCGTAGTGGGCACGATACGACTAACTAATTTCAAAGCACTAATTTCGTGTTGAAATGCTGTATGTAATTTGTACTCCTTTTTAAAGGTGAGCAGTAATGTTCACCTTTTTTCTTATGTCCAGCAATTAATTCTTACAATCCCCCAATCCATCTTAATTTTATAGGAGGCCAATATATATGGCTGCTGTTATATGTACGTGTGTTATCTGTGGTAAACCCGTATCAACAAAACGATCAACAAAGAATAGAACCTGTGGCCAAACATGCTACATGCGTTTGTACAGAAGTAAAAAAGAACATTCCCAATCAATTGAATAAGGAGACTGTATGACAGATGTTCAACAACTCAAGGATATTGCAAAACAGAGATATGACAAGGATGGCAAGTATCATGTCATTGTGACGAATTACATCACTGACATGTTCCAGCGTTATGATGAACTGATATCCAAAGGGTACAAGCGTGCTCCAGATGCTTTCCTCACAAGTTCCAACATCAATCTATCTGCAATGCAAGTGATCCACATGGAGAAACCATTGGATATGCAGATACGAGAACTCAGAGCTATCTACAACAAAATTGATAGAGACAACGACATCATTGAATATGGTGATGACTTTATCAGTGGCTGCAACTGCTAAACAACAACACAATCTAACAACACAGGAGTATTTACATGAAAGAACTACGAATATACAACCAATCAGAACTGAACAGCATTATTGAAATTGAACTGAAAGCCTACAACAGCAGATTAGAAGGCCATGCTACAGACTACTCACAACCTGCTAATGCCCGTGGAGACTTTCCTAGAAAGCTGTTCAAGGGTGCCATTGTTCAACTTTGTAATCGTACATTGAATGGTGCACTGGGTGAACTCAGTGAACACCTTGCTGAAGGCTATACACTGTTCCTGCATAACATCTTGTCTGCATCATGCATCAATGGAACAACGACAACACTTTATGTTCGCAAGCCAGAAGCTGTAGTTGCTGTTGACGTGGAACTCATCACAAAGGAACTTACAGAACAGTATTATCAAGAAATTGATAATTACAACAAATCTATCCTTGCTGAACAAGCTCGTAAAGAGAGAAATGAACTGGAACTTGAAGCTGATCGTAGGCTTGCTCAGAAACATAAAGATGAACGTGACCTAATGATTGCATTGATTGAACAAGAAGCCAGCAAACCAAGAAAATCAGCATCTAAATAATCCAAGGAGAACATCAATGAGTAAATTTAAGAATCAACAAATCCAATCAGAGTTGCTAGCTTGTGTGTTCGCACTATCGAGTGGCAAGGAAAGTGAGATAGCTATTGCATCCGGTCTTGCAATGAAGGTGATAAACACAATGAGCGAGAATGTAAAGGACAATGCGCTATTGTTCTATAACAGGATCAAAGAAGCTTCTGTAGAGTTTAGTGGATGAAAAGAATCAAAGAACGCTCTCTAGCGTATATCCAGCTACTACAGCAACATACGCACTACACCCTCTACAACATCACCTCAATGAAACCCATCATTGTCACACGACTACTGCGCAGATATTTAGTGGAACATCTTGGAATAAGACCAGAGTACAAGGTGTTCTGGTTATCCACCACCAACGGCACTCTATTCTGTGTATCGGGTGATCTAACTGTCTTTAGGATGCTTCCTGATTTCATTGATAGAGCCATCACACTCCAACATTGTACATCCGCTGATGTTCTTTATGCAGGAAGGGGAAAATCAATGTTAGGGAGAGTGATAGAAGATGGTGTTAACGAATACCTACCTAGAGGATATCACCAGAGAGCATTTGGTGGATCAGCCACTAATACTATTAAGGAACAAGAAGCATGACAGCCCATAAAGAAACAATTGCTGAGTTAGTCGGCAAACTGATTTTCCAAGTTGATCCAAGACAGCTACAACGCTTCAGTCAGCTTATGATGAAAGCTGGACAACAGATGAGAAAGCTAGGTGCTGACTATACAAAACTTGCACAGCAAATGTCTAAAACTATCAGAATAAAAGTTGACACTACAGCCATAGACAAAGCCAAGCAGAAACTACAGCAAAGCTTGAATAGAGAACTCAGAGCGGAAACTGCTCTCCAGAATGCCAAGCGTACAACATTTGCCAGCGAACTTGGACAACAGAAACTTCGATTTAATGGAATCAAAAAGGAATCCACCTTGGCATCTGCCTTGGTACAGGATCAACGTAAAGCCGCTGTAATCGCTGCCAAGGCTTATGCGCAACAACAGAAAGCCTCTGGTGTATCCAAACAAGACTTGGCAACCCAGACAGCTCTAGTAGCTGCTCAAACGAAACAAGCAAGACTCCAACAGATACATGCTAGGAGTCAGGCTATAACTGCTCGCCGCGATCAACAACACCTACTAGCAATGGGCAAGCTAAAACAAGTTCAGGCAGTAACTGCCAGAATTGCTGCTCAACAAAGACAACAATCATTAGTGGGTGCTGCCAGATTGCAAGCCCTTCAAGTTGCAGCACAGAACAAACAAACAAACCACAATAACGCTCAACAGAAATTCCAATGGGCTCAGGCTAATCAACAACAGTGGGTAGCTAACCAAGCTGCTAGAGCTGCCAAGGCTTCTAGTGGTGGTGGTGGGTTTGACGATATGTTCTCTGGTGGTATTGGTGGTATTGGAATGGGTATCGCACGCGCAATGGGTCCAGTTGGATTGGGTCTAGCTGGTGTAGCTGCTGCGCTAACTGTTATTACAGGAAAGCTATCAGAACGAATCGAGAAAAGACAAGAAGGCGTTATAGAAGCTCAAACATTTAACAACAAGTTTACTGGACTGAGCAAGAATCCTGAGATAGTGAAGCAACTTCGCGAAGGTTACATCAACTCTCAGAATGTGAATGCTGGAGCAATAGACAATGATACAGCCTCAGATTTTAGAGTCTTGGCATCCAACATGATAGCCGCCAAGAAAACCCCAAAGGAAATATTGGAAATGTGGGACTTGCGTCAGAGTGCTTTCGCTGTGGCTGGAACATCTAAAGATGATAATCGTGAGCTTAACAAACAACTGAACCAACTCGCCTCTGATGGTACTGGTACAAAAGCTGACGCGGATATTATAAACAACAGAATGCCAATGATCTTGCCTTACGTGGTTGAAGAATACATGAAAGAAAACAAAATCAAGGACTACAACAAAGGATTGAAGGCTTTTAACAAGGATTTGAAAGGTGGTAACGGTATCAAAAGCAGTTGGTATGAAGGCGCATTTAAAGCCCTTGTTGCTAACGGTGCTGATAGCCTCAAGACCAACAGAGAGAGTGTTGCTTCCAATCTTACACGTGGTGAAAGCCAAGTGTTCCTACAAGACAACGGCATAAACTCTGATCCATTAATGGCTATTGCTTTGAATGAACGCACAGAAGCTCACCGCAAACTGACTGAAAGTATGTTAACGGTTAACCAAGAGTTTGAGAGACTTGATAGGACACTAACCAACTTCAATACAGGTGGTATTGAGCTTCTTACAAAGTTTATGAACTTTTTGAATAAAAAAGAAACTCCAGACGCGGAAACTCCACACGGACCAACTTCTGTAGGTGCAGCACTTGGAACACCATTGAACAAACAATCAGAACAACGACGCCTAGAAGGCAATGCTACTGACAGTTTTGCCAATAAACTTAGACGTTGGGCAACAGGCACAACTCTGGAACAAGACCAAGCTCTAGCAGAAGCAAACCGTAATAATGGTAGTTGGGGCAAACTTGATTTTGGCCCTGATATTCTAAAAGGCGGTATTGAGCTAAACAAAGGTCCATACGGAATGTTCTCAGCAATGAAATTGAGTGATGAGGGAATGCGTCAACGCTTTGGTAACTTCCAAGACTATATAGCTCCACCATCTTTGCAAACGTTCCTACCTAGTGCAATGAGTACAATAGGCAGTCCCGTTATCAATATCGAAGGAGCGAACATTCACATTGAGTTGACTGGTGGTGCTACAGAAGAAGACAGAGTGAAAGTTATGGAATCGGTTAAAACTCAACTTGATGAACGTGATCGTGAACTTCCTAATAAAGTGGGTCAGGCTATACAAGACTTGTTAGGTGATGCTAGAAGCCAACAGTATCAGAATCAATAAAACATGGATGAAAGAATACGTAAACCAATTCTCAAGCTTGCTGTTAGAAAGAAAGACGTTCCTGTGCCAAATGTGGAGGATGAAGACACACAACTCTCCCCAGATTTTACACAGGAGCTGATTCCTGAGTGGGATATCCCTATCATCCCTGATGTAGAGCCCAAACAGCGAAAGCGCAGGAAAGATAAACACACACACCGCAGAGAGTCCATGCGTAAAGACGCAAGATGGAATTAATCAATTTAGCAATAGGAGACACACACCCATGAACAAGAATGATCTACACACACTCATTCTCAAGAATCTATTTCCAGCCCCAATGGTAGAGGAAATTGTGAAGTCTACAGAACAGTTCAATACTGAACAATTCACTAATCTCTATCGTATCCTACTCACAGAGCGAACAGCTTTGATTAAGATGTTCGAAGAACAGGATACATCGCCATCTAGACTCAATGGTGTTGATAGGACGATAGAACTATTGAAATCTAAGTATGGCAAACAATAATCTAATACGGAGAAACAAAAATGAATATCAGCACTGAAAAACAATACACACTCGCTGCGCAACTTGGCTTGATGGAAGGCATCCTAGCAGGACTTCTACAACCTGCACCTCAGACACAGGAGATGATTGATTCTCTTGATAAGATAGTTCTTCCCCCAGCTACAGATTTGGACACGGCAATCGCTATTGCTAACGCAACTGTGGCCGTGGTCAATGAGATTATTGATATCCTGACACTGAAATGGGAATGAGACAGGAAGCAAGCCTCTACAAGCTCGTATAAGGCGTTTTAAGGATGGAGGGAATACGTTGGTGAGGGGTAGAGGCTAGCGTCGCTTGTAGAGCCTCACAGAGCCTCCTAGAGAAAACCCATCCTTTATGGATTCTGTCAACAATGTCCTTGACACGACACCCGCTTTTAGCATACATTCGCTTCCCTGCCAATCACGGCACATGACCCAACAGGGCTTAGAAGCCCAAAGGATCGCTTATCGAAATGAACTAGAACATAGGAGAAACCATATGAGTACCACCACGTCCCAATCCCACTACGACACCAAGCACGCTGCCAATATCGCCTTCAAGATCGCTGACAATGCAGCATGTGCGAAGGAAAGAGCCGCCCTAAAGGCAGTGGCTAAATCTGCTACCGAATCCCTCCCTGCTCCAATCCCTGCACATACAGCTCCAATGATGACTCCTGCTGAAATCAAAGCAATGAGTGATCGCATGGGGAAACGTGCGGATGCATGGCTGGCACGTAACACCAAGAAGCCAAAAGAGAAACCGCTACACGATCAATCCAAGGCAATCCTCAATCCATTTGCTGGCTATCTAAAACAACTTGGACAAGAGTATCCCCATTGGGCAATGGATATCATTGAAGGGATTGCAAGATTAGATTGGCACAATAGAGATATTGGTGTTGGTGGTGTATCCAAACAATTGAGTATTCGCAAGATCATCCATGTATTGGATTGGCTTCCTGTAATTACAAATGCAGCTGTTGAAGAATTGCTGGGTCTTGGTGAGCGCCACGCACGTAGGTATGTGAAGGCAGCATCATTGTGCATTCCTCATATGTTGAAATGCCGACCTGACTGGCTACTGTTCGAAATGGATGGCGTAGAGTATCAACGCAAGCCACATGAGTGGGAGGATATGAGTGATATCCCTGCTCCAGATGCGGAGACTCTAGCCAAGCTACATCATGACATGAGGACATTCACCGAATACGCCACAGAGGAAGAATATGACAAGGTGTGGTCTAACTTCCCACGCAATGTGATTGTAAACATACCAACAGGTAAGAAAGCAATTGTCATGCAGATGTTGGCTGATGGCAAAGCCGTTAAAGCCATCGTAAGAGAAACTGGTGTAACTGCGCAGACAATCCGCCGTTGGAGGGATTCCTATGCACCAGTGTGATGACCAGTGTGATGATGACCAACTTGATGAGCATTCTGATGAATGGTGTGAATTACAAGATCAGGAACAGGAGGACTTGTATCCAGAGTGGGAATACAACGAAATCCTCCATTGAGGGGGATGATGGGGATGATGGGGGGATGATTTAGAGGGGATGATGGGTCGGCCGCATGTATTATAAGAAACACTTTCGAAGTGGTATTTCATTTGGAAGGTAAAGCACATTGTCCGGCGATTGCCACCATATATATATGATCGGACACAGACAGAGCGAAGCGCACCTTGAGGGAAAGACAGCGCAAGGAATAGTAGTATTAATATCAGTGATAATGACTATCATTCGTATTGATTTGACGCTACGCCGTATGTACAGTAAAATGGTTTATGGCCCTTGATCTAACGATCTTCGAACCAACACAAAAGCCTTTGATTCACCGCAGTTAGATAGAAAGATGTCAACACAGAACGAAAAGCTTTTGACCTTGATCTACAGAACGTCAGTTCACCGGGTAATACACCTTGAAGGTATTACACTTTGAAGTAACTGCGTCACTGCGTTCCTTGTTGATCGCAATGGAAATTCAAAAGCTGTACATCTAAAGCTTATGGGTACTCACTCTAGTGATATATGGTACTAACCTTTGAAGTGGTTATTCATTGAACGTAACTCGCATGGTAATGTGCGGACACTTTGATGGACTTCATTGAAATGTACCAATAGTGAATACCAGATTGTAATAAAGCCTTGTTTTGTGCGCTGACATTTGGCGTAGCCATAGTGGTTATACCACTACAAGTTTCAAACCAAAGAGGATACAACAACATAAACTAAATGAAAGGAGATTCAAATTATGAGCAAAGATACAAAAGAACATTTGATTGACGGTAAAGTAGTAACTCTTCCAGCAACAGGGAGAGGTTCTAAGTCTCACATTCCTGATTATGCGACAATAGAACTCCCAGAGTATATACCCGCTGCAAGGGTTGTCCCTGACAAGGTAGTACCAATCTTAAAGTTGGTAGAGGTACAGCCTGCATCATCTACATCACGTGCAAGGGGAAAACCATTAAGAGTTGTTGCTGCTAATGATGATGTACAGGATGATAAATATTGGATTGATGCTACAGGTAAGTTGCGTAAGAAAGTTTGTGGTGTAGGTATAAGTGATGTTCCCGGTCAGAGTGGTTCCATGGTGAATGGTAAAGCATATACTACATGGCAGAGTATGATTGGCAGATGTTACAATCCTGCAACTCAAGCCAAACACCCAACTTACATCGGATGTAGTGTTGCACCAGAGTGGTTTTATTACAGCAACTTCAAAAAGTGGCACGACCAAAACTATGTTGAAGGATATGCGATTGACAAAGATATTGTTTGTGCTGGCAATAAAGAGTATGGCCCAACAATGTGTAGATACGTGCCCCAATGGTTGAATAATTTGATTAACGATCATAGTAATGCACGTGGGTCTTTGCCTCTTGGCGTAAGCAAAAACGGTAATGCTTATCAGGCGAAGTGTCGTGATGGCAATGGTAAGCAGATTCATCTTGGTAGGTTCAAATCTCCAATAAAAGCACATGAACAGTGGCAGTTGTTCAAGGCAAACATCATACAAACTGCTGTTATGCGATACATGAGCGAGCCTGTATGCCATATTGATGTTTGCAAAGCATTGTTATCGTACAGTGCAAAACTTAGAAAAGATGCAGCGGATAGAGTAGAAACAATCTCATACACAGACTCTATGCAAGTGAAAGTGAAGATAAACGTCTATGATCTA
>Ga0157370_10004173_pt1 | contig 16718 bp, 17 predicted proteins | sample C35metaG_FD_113463 | JGI IMG/M metagenome (GOLD analysis project Ga0157370, IMG submission 113463) | Corn rhizosphere microbial communities from Kellogg Biological Station, Michigan, USA - C3-5 metaG | ecosystem: Host-associated > Plants > Roots > Rhizosphere > Soil | place: USA: Michigan...
CGCCAAGGCTGGGGCAATGACGGCATGAAGATCGTCGCCGTGGGCGGCATGCAGGGCGAAGCCGCCGGCATCATCGACGGCAATCTCGATGCCGGCGTTGGCTCGCTCGAAGGCGGCCTCAGCATGCAACGCAAAGGCGCGGGCAAAATCCTGCTGCTCTTCGGCGACTTCGTTCATCCCTTCCTCGCGCACGCGATCTTCGCGACCGATGCGATGATCAAGACGCGCCCCGACGAGATCCGGCGCTTCCTTAAAGGCTGGTTCGAGACGATCGCCTTCGCCAAGACGCACAAGGCGGAGGCGATCCGCTATTCGCAAAGCGTGACCAAGCTGCCGCCCGACGAGGCAGCTCAGGTCTATGACAACGAGACGCCGATGTTTTCGGCGGATGGCCGCTTCGATCCGGCGGCGGTCGCGGTCGTCAAGCGCTCGCTCGTCGAAATGGGGCAGGTCAGCGCCGTGCCCGACGACAAGGCGCTGTTCACCGAAGCGTTCCTGAATTGAGGGGGAGAGAATGATTTCAAACTTTGGCTCGGTCCGGCACGGTGCGCTCGCCGCCCTCGCGATCCTGCTTCTCGCCGCGAGCGGCAGCGCCCGCGCCGCCGATCTCATCCGCGTCGGCACGCCCTCGGCGGATGATTTTCATTTCTCGATGGCCAATGTCGGCGTCGACGCTGGAATCTTTAAAAAACAAGGCATCGAGCTGCAGATCGTCGCGCTCGCTGGCGGCGCCAAGCTGCACCAAGCGATGACCGCGGGCAGCCTCGACGTGGCGCTCGGCGCCGGCACCGATATCGGCCTCATCGCCAAGGGCGCGCCGGAAAAAGGCATCGGCGTCCTCGCGACCAAGCCGTCGAACATGGTGCTGCAGGCGAGCACGAAGAGCGGCGTTGCCACCATCGCCGGCATGAAGGGCAAGAAGGTCGGCGTCAGCAGCGTCGGCGCTCTCACCTATTGGCTGGGGCAACAGCTCGTCAAACATGAGGGCTGGGGCCCCGGCGGGCTCGAGCTGGTCGCGACCGGCGGCGGCCAAGCGAATATCGCCGGCTTCGTCTCGGGCAATCTCGACGGCGCCGTGACCTCGCTCGAATCGGCATTGAAGGTCGAGGAAGCCGGCCAGGGAAAAATCCTCCTCACCTTCGGCGACATCGTCAATCCGTTCATCGCACACATCATCTTCGCGACCAACGAGATGATCGCCAAGCGTCCCGACGCGGTGCGGCGCTTCCTTGCCGGCTGGTACGAGACGGTCGCCTTCGCCCGGGCGAACAAGGCCGAGGCGATCCGCTATTCGCGGCCGGTGACGGGCTTGTCGGAGACGCTCGCCGACAAGGTCTACGATATCGAGATGCCGACCTTCTCGGCAGATGGACGATTCGATCCGGTCGGGCTCGAAGCGGTGAAGCAGGCGCTGGTCGATCTTGGCCAGCTCAAGGAAAAGCCCGACACCAAGGCGCTCGTCACCGAGGAATTCCTGCCCAAGCCGATGTGAGGCCCGCGCGGCTCAGGGTTTGGGGTCGGATTCGGGGTGAAAGAGCTTCTGCCCCTTCATCTCATAATCGCCGATCGCGTGCTGTCCCTCGGGCGAGGCCAGCCAATCCGCGAATGTCTTGGCGAGCTCGAGCTTGGCATGCGGATGCAGCTTGCGGTCGAGCTGGATCACGTCATAGCGGTTGAGGAGCCGCCGGTCGCCTTCGAGCAGGATGACGAGGTCGCGCCGGTTTTGGAAGCTGAGCCAGGTGCCGCGATCGGTCAGCGTATAAGCGTCCATCGCAGCCGCGGCATTGAGATCGGCACCCATGCCGCCGCCGATATCCTTGTACCAGGTGCCTGCCTTCTTCGGGTCGAGATCGGCCGCCTTCCAGAGGCGCTTCTCGAGCGCGTCGGTGCCGCTTTTGTCGCCACGCGAGACGAAGGAAGCGCCGGTATTCCAGATCGAGCGGAAGCCGGCGACGACGTCGTGCGAGCCCTTGATCTTCGCCGGATCCGCTTTCGGGCCGACGATGACGAAATCGTTCCAGGCGATCTCGTGGCGGTCGATGCCGTGACCCTCCGCGATGAACTTCGCCTCGGCGTCGGGATCATGGACGAGCACGAGATCGGCGTCGCCGCGCCGCGCGGTGTCGAGCGCCTGGCCGGTGCCGAGCGCGACGACATGGACGGCGATGCCCGATTCTTTGGTGAAGAGCGGCAGGATGTGCTTCAACAGGCCGCTATTGTCGACCGAGGTCGTCGAGGCGAGGACGATATAGGGCTGGTCCGCATGGCTCGCGGTCATGCTCGAGAGCAAAGCAAAAGCGGCGGCGGAAGTCAGCAGGAAGCGATGATGATTCATGGGTATTTCCTCTGGCCGGCGACGGTGAAGGCAAGCCCGTTGAAGAGGAGGCTCAAGCTAATGAGCACGAGCCCCAATGCCAAGGCAAGCGGCAAGTTTCCCATGCTCGTTTGCAGCGCGATCGCCGTCGTCATGGTGCGCGTCGCGCCGGCGATATTGCCGCCGACGATGATGATCGCGCCGACCTCCGAAATCGTGCGGCCGAAGCCGGCAAGCGCCGCGGTGAGGATCTGCGCGCGCCCGATCCGCAGGAGTTGCGGGATGATCTCGAGGCGCGTTGCGCCCGCCACTTGAAAGCCCTCGCCGAAGCGCGCCCACAAATCCTCGACCGTGCGATGAACGATGGCGGCAACGATCGGCAGGGCGAGAACGCTTTGCACCGCCACCATGGCGGCCGGGGTGTAGAGAAGCCCGAGACCGCCGAGCGGGCCCGAGCGCGACAGCAGAAGATAGCCTGCGAGCCCCACCACCACCGGCGGCAGGCCCAGCATTGCATTGACGAGGACGACGACCGCGCGCCGGCCGCGAAAGCGATAGACGGCGAGCGCCGCCCCCGCCGGCGTCCCGACCAGCGCCGCGATCACTGCCGCCCCGATGCTTACCCCCAGAGAGAGGCCGATGATGCCGTAAAGCTCGGCATTGCCGCCGATGATCAATCCGAGCGCCAGGGTGACCGCGCTGCCAAAATCGCTCATGCCGCCCCCGCCAAAGGTAACCCTCTCTTCATGCCTTATTTCCTAGGTTAATGGCAGTTTGTCACGCCGGGCGGGTCCTTCCCTGGGGCACCAGCAAGCACTATGTTAAGACCATGATCGATCCCTTTGGGCGCCATATCAGCTACTTACGAGTCTCGGTGACGGATCGCTGCGATTTCCGCTGCGTCTATTGCATGGCCGAGGACATGACTTTTCTGCCCAAGGCCGAGATCCTGTCGCTCGAGGAGCTCGATCGGGTGTGCAGCGCCTTCATCCGCCTGGGGGTGAAGAAGCTTCGCCTCACGGGCGGCGAGCCGCTGGTCCGGCGCAACATCATGTCGCTCATTGAGGGGCTCGGGCGTCATCTCAACTCCGGCGCGCTCGACGAGCTGACGGTCACGACCAATGGCAGCCAGCTCGAGCGCCATGCCGCTGGTCTCAAAGCCGCGGGCATGCGGCGCATCAATGTCTCGCTCGACACGCTCGACCGCGAGAAATTCGCTGCGATCACCCGCTGGGGCCGGCTCGACCAGGTGATCGCCGGGCTCGATGCGGCCAAGCGCGCCGGGCTCGAGATCAAGATCAACGCCGTCGCCTTGAAAGGCGTCAATGACGATGAGTTCGACCGGCTCATCGCCTGGTGCGGCGAGCGCGATTACGATTTGACGCTCATCGAGGTGATGCCGATGGGCGAGATCGGCGCCGGCGCGCGGATCGAGCAATATCTGCCGCTCTCGATGGTGCGCGCAGCGCTGCAGCGGCGCTGGACGCTCGATGAGACGGATTATCGCACCGGCGGGCCGGCGCGTTACTACGTCGTGCGCGAGACCGGCAAGCGCTTGGGCCTCATCACTCCGCTCACCCATAATTTCTGCGAGAGCTGCAACCGCGTGCGCCTGACCTGCACCGGCACGCTTTATATGTGCCTCGGCCAGCATGACAGCGCCGATCTGCGCGCGCCCCTGCGCGCGTCGGACAGCGATGCGCTGCTCGACGCCGCGATCGCCGAGGCGATCTCGCGCAAGCCCAAGGGGCACGATTTCATCATCGACCGCCGGCACGCGCAATCCGCCGTGTCGCGGCATATGAGCGTGACCGGCGGTTGAGCGCGCTGAGCTTCGGCTTCGAAGCGAGCGACGCCCCGGCCGCGCAAGACGCGCTTGCCGAGCTCAACCGGCATTACAAAAGCACCGATCCCGAAAAGGCCGACATCATCGTGGCGCTGGGCGGCGACGGCTTCATGCTCGAGACGCTTCACCATCACATGAAGCGCGGCGTGCCGATCTACGGCATGCATCGCGGCAGCGTCGGCTTCTTGATGAACACCTATTCGCCCGACGGGCTCGAAGAGCGCCTGTTGCGCGCCAAGCCGGTGCGCGTCCATCCGCTCGAGATGACTGCGCGCGACCAAGCTGGCAAATCCCACACGGCGCTCGCCATCAACGAGGTCTCGCTCATCCGCCAGAGCCGGCAAACCGCGAAGCTGCGCGTCAGCGTCGACGGCTCGCCGCAATTGGACGAGCTGATGGCCGACGGCATCCTCGTCGCGACGCCCGTCGGCAGCACCGCCTATAACCTCTCGGCGCATGGACCGATCATTCCCTTGGGCGCCGGCATTCTCGCGCTGACGCCGATCAGCGCGTTCCGGCCACGGCGCTGGCGCGGCGCGCTGCTGCCCTTGACGGCCCAAGTTCATATCGACGTGCTCGAGGCCGAGAAGCGGCCGGTCAGCGCCACCGCCGATTTCACCGAGGTGCGCGATGTCAGCGCCGTCACCGTGCGCGAGCGCGGCGAGGTCGCTCTGACCATGCTGTTCGATCCCGAGCACAATCTCGAAGAGCGTGTGCTGAAGGAGCAATTCCTCTCTTGAAGCCAAGCACTTTTTCGTTTCGGCGGCCGCGAGCGCGATGAGCAAACGCTGGGGGCGGTTCTTCGCCGCGGGCGTGATGGGCGCGACCTCGTTCCAAAATCCGTGGCGGCGGGCCGCCACCCGGCTGCAAGTCGGCTTGGCGCTGAAACAACGCCACATGGTCGAGACGCCGCGCGGCCGCATCGCCTTCGTCTCGCCGCATCCGCGCGCGCTCGAATATCCGCGCGACTTCCTGAAGCGCGAGCCGGAGACGCTCGCCTGGATCGATGCTTTTGCCGCGCCGTGCATCCTTTGGGACATCGGCGCCAATATCGGCGTTTATTCCCTCTACGCGGCGCTCAACCGCGGCGTCAGCGTGATGGCGTTCGAGCCGAGCGCCGCCAGCTATGCGGCGCTGTGCGAGAATATCGAGGCCAATGGCCGGCAGGATTCGATCCAGGCCTATTGCGTCGCGTTCAGCGACCGGACGATCTTGGCGACGCTCGACATGGGCGATTCGAGCGCGGGCGGCTTTCCCAATGCCTTCGGCGCCGTGCGCGACACCGATGGCAACGGCGTCACCACGGTTGCGCGCCAAGCGGCGATCGGCTTTTCGATCGATGATTTCCGCGCGACCTTCGCCCTGCCGGTACCCAACTATCTGAAGCTCGATATCGACGGGATCGAAGACAAGGTGTTGGACGGCGGCGCGCGCACGCTTGCCGACCCGGCGCTGCGCGGCGTCATGGTCGAGATGACGAGCGGGGCGAGCAAGCGCAACGCCGGCACCGAGGCCGCGCTCGCGCGCGCGGGATTTCGCTTTCTGCGCTGGGGCATCGATACGGGACTCGGGGCCTTGAACGCAGAATTCATCCGCGGTTGAACGGCGGGCACCGCTCCCCGCCCCGCGAAACCTCGAAACTGCCGCACTGGCGCCATATTCCGACGCAATATGCGATCGGCTCGCCCGTTGTTGCCGTGATGAACGGCTTTCACCGGCGGCCAGTGAGGTATCACGTCATGCGGATCTTTTTTCGCTTCATCACGCTCCTTTTTGCGTTTTCCGCCTTCACCATCGCGGCGCCCGGTCCGGCGGCCGCCCAAGTCGATGTCGGCATCTCGGTCACGGTGCCGCCCCCGGCCCTTCCCGTCTATGCCCAGCCGGTGGTGCCAGGGCCCGGCTATATCTGGATTCCCGGCTATTGGGCCTGGGGAGGACCCGACGGTTACTACTGGGTGCCCGGCACCTGGGTCTTGCCGCCGGAAGTCGGATTGCTTTGGACGCCCGGCTACTGGGCATGGGGCAACGGCGTTTACCTCTGGCATGCCGGCTATTGGGGACCGCGGGTCGGGTTTTACGGCGGCATCGTCTATGGCTTCGGCTATGACGGAATCGGCTATCATGGCGGATTCTGGCAAGCCGGCCATTTCCACTACAACACCGTGGTCAACAACATCGGCAATGTCCACGTCACCTACGTGTACCGCCGCACCGTCGTGACCGATGTTCATGTCACCCATGTCAGCTTCAATGGCGGTCATGGCGGCAGCACCGCACGCCCGACGGCGCAGCAGCAGGCTTTCGCGCAACAGCATCATGTCGGCCCGACCGAGATGCAGCGGCGGCATGACGACCAAGCCCGTGGCGACCGCGATCTCCGCTCTTCCGTCAATCACGGCCAGCCGCCGATCGCGGCAACGCCGCGCGCCGCCGCCTTCACCGACCGCGGCGTGATCGGAGCTGGCAGGCCCCAACAGCATGCCGCTCCGCACAACGCGCCGCATGCCGCGGCGCCGGCCGTCGTCACCGGCCGCCCGCCCGAACCGCACCCGCAACCCGGACATGCACCGCAGCACGTCGAAACGCCGCACCACGCGCAGGCGCAGCACACGCATGCACCGCAGCACGGGCAAGCGCCGCCTGCCGTCCATCCCGCGCACAGCCCTGCGGCGCACGCGCCGGCCCATCCCCAAGAGGCGCCCCATGGCGGCCCGCCGCCTCACAGCGAGGCACAGCATGCGCCCAAGGGCGGCCCGCATGGCGAATCGCAGTCCGATGCCGGGCACGGACACGGGCACGACGAGCATTGAGATCGTCGCGCGCGCAGGCGGCGGCGCGGTTGCGCTGAGCGATAAACGGCCGGCGCCGCCCGCATTGCGCGAGGCATTCGGCTAAGAGCGCCGCGACGCTGGCGCCCACGCGCCCGGTGCGTCAGAATAGCCGCATGATTGGGCAGAGGCTTACCAGCGCCGAGATGCTGCGGCGGCTTGTCGGCTACGACACGACCAGCCGCGAGTCCAACCTCGAGCTCATCGAATTCGTTCAGGACTATCTCGACGGCTGGGGCGTGGCGAGCGAGCTGGTCCACGACGTGACGCACCAGAAGGCCAATCTCTATGCGACGCTCGGGCCGCCCGACCGAGGCGGCATTATGCTCTCGGGTCATAGCGATGTGGTACCGGTCGACGGGCAACGCTGGGACAGCGACCCGTTCGAGCTCGACGAGCATGACGGCAAGTTCTATGGCCGCGGCAGCGCCGATATGAAAGGCTTCATCGCCGCTGTCCTGACGAAGTTGCCCGATTTTCTCGACCAGCCGCTCGGAACGCCCCTTCATCTGGCGCTCACCTACGACGAGGAGGTCGGCTGTCTCGGGGTGCGCACGCTGGTTGCCGCGTTGAAAAGCCGACCGGTCAAGCCTCAGCTCTGCATCATCGGCGAGCCGACGCTGATGCAGCCAGTGATCGCGCATAAAGGCAGCCGCCGGCTCCGCTGCCATGTGCATGGGCATGAGGCGCATTCCTCGCTGACGCATCGCGGCGTCAATGCGATCGAGACCGCGGCCGAGCTCGTCGCCCATCTGCGCCGCGTCGCGCTGCAACGACGCAACGAGGGCCCTTTCGATGCCGCCTTCGATCCGCCCTACACGACCGTCCAGACCGGCACGATCGCGGGCGGCAACGCGGTCAACATCGTCCCGCGCGACTGCCGGTTCGATTTCGAGATGCGCTATCTCCCGTCGGACGATCCAGACGCGATCGTCGGCGGCTTGCAGCGCTACGCGCAGAGCCTGCTGCCCGAGATGCGCGCGGTCAGCGCCGAGAGCGGCATCGAGTTTGAGGAGACCAACGCGGTGCCTGCGCTCGCCGCGGATGAAAGCGACACGGTCGTGCAGCTCGCGCTCGCCCTCTCCGGCGCGAACGCCACCGGCAAGGTCAGCTTCGCCACCGAAGGCGGGCTCTTTGCGCAGAGCGGCATCCCGACGGTGATCTGCGGGCCCGGCTCGATCGAGCAGGCGCACAAGCCCAACGAATTCCTCGCACAGGATCAGCTGCGGCTTTGCGAGGCCTTCCTCGACCGCCTGATCAAGCGCGTCCGGCGCTGAGCGACGGGCGGCGATGGATTTTCTCAGCCCCCCGGTCGAAATCGAGCCACCCGATCTGTCGCCCTATCGCGAGGGCAATGCGGGCGTGAGCTATGCTTGGAGTTACGCGGCGACGGCGCCCGGCCCGCATGTCGTGCTCAACGCGCTGATGCATGGCAACGAGATCTGCGGCGCGATCGCGCTCGATCATCTGCTGCGGCAGAAACTGCGTCCGGTGAAGGGCCGCCTCACCTTCGTCTTTTGCAATATCGCGGCCTATCAAAGCTTCGATCGCACCGATCCAACCGCCTCGCGCTATTTCGACGAAGACATGAACCGGGTCTGGCAGGACGAGGTGCTCGCCGGGCCGCGCTTCAGCCGTGAATTGTCGCGCGCCCGCGCCTTGCGCCCGATCTTCGACAGCGCCGATCTGCTGCTCGACATCCATTCGATGATCCACGCCACCATGCCCATGATGCTGACCGGCATGGCCGAGAAACACCTCGATTTCGCGCGCCGGGTCGGCGTTCCTGCCCTCCTGGTGCGCGATGAGGGCCACAAGGCGGGGCCGCGGCTGCGCGATTATGGGCGGTTCGGCGACCCGGCTTCGCCGGCGATCGCGCTGTTGATCGAGTGCGGCCATCACTGGGCACGCGGCACGGCGGATGTCGCGCTCGAAACGGCGTGGAGATTCCTCGCCGCCGCCGGGATTTTGAGCGAGGCCGACGCGGCGCCGTGGCGCCAGCGCCCCGCGCTGCCGCAGCGCACGGTGCTCATCACCCATCGCGTCACAGTCGACTCGGACGATTTCCATTTCCTAAGCAAGTATGGGGGCGTCGAGGTGATCCCGCGCGCCGGCACGGTCATCGCGCGCGACGGCAAGACCGATATCCGCACGCCCTACGACCAATGCGTCCTCATCATGCCGACGCGGCGCATCTCGCGCGGCCAGACCGCCGTGCGTCTCGGCCGTTTCGAGGCCTGAGGCAATGCGCCAGCGCCACCCATCCAACGCGCCGGGCGCCTGGTACGTCGATAGCGACTGCATCAACTGCAAGGCGGCGCAGACCGTCGCCCCGCATCTCATCGTCGAGCGCGACGGGCAATCCGTCTTCGCGCACCAGCCCGAAGGCGCGGCCGAGCTGACCGCGGCCTGGCGCGCGCGGCTCCTCTGCCCGACCGCTTCGATCCATGCCGAAGGGCTGAGCGATCCGCCGCCCGATATTTTCCCCGAGCCCATGACGGAAGGCGTCTTCCGCCTCGGCTTTAATGCGCGGAACTCCTGGGGAGCTCATTCCTTTTTCATCGCGCGGGCGCGCGGCAATGCCATGGTCGACGCGCCGCGCTGGACCAAGCACGTAACCGACGCGATCGCGGCGCGGGGCGGGCTTGCGATGGTGCTGCTGACGCATCGCGACGACGTCGCCGACGCGGAGCGCTATGCCAGCCATTTCGGCGCGCGCGTCTTCATCCATGAGGATGATCGCGGGGCCGCGCCTTATGCGAGCGACATCATCGAGGGCCGCGCGCCGATCGCGCTCGATCATGATCTCCGCGTCATCTCGCTTCCCGGCCACACCAAGGGCAGCGTCGCCTATCTCTTCGCAGAGCGCTGCCTCTTCAGCGGCGATTCGCTCTCCTGGAGCTTCGAGACCGAGGATTTGCGCGCGAGCAAAAACGTGTGCTGGTATTCCTGGCCGGAGCAGACCGCCTCGCTGCGCCGCCTGGCCGAAGAGCGCTTCGAATGGGTGTTCGCGGGCCATGGCGGCAGCGTCCATCTGCCGCCGGCAGAGATGCGCGCGCGTCTCCTGGCGTTGGTCGCCCGCATGGAGCGGGAATAAAGCCTAGCGCGCGCCGTCGATCAGCACGAAGCAGATGCGGGCGACGCGGTCGGACCGGTTCGCCCAGGCGTGGCTGGTGCCGCGCTGAACGAGAATGTCGCCCGCGCGCAGCACCGTCTCCCCTTCATCGAGCATCGCGACGATCTCGCCCTCGAGCACGATCGCATAATCGACCGTCAGCGTCCGGTGCATGCCGGGATGCTGGTCGTCGATGCGATGCTCGGCGTCGCGATAGAGCGCGCCGAAAGTCGCCGCCAATTGCCGGCGCCGCTCCGCCGGGTCCTTCGCATCAGGCGGATAGTCGATGACGCGCAGGATCGTGCCGCGCGGCGGCGGCGCGATACCCCGATGCGCCGCAACCCGATCGGCTGCGCCGATCGCCGCCGGCGTCTCGCCCGTCACCCAGATATTGCTGACGCGATAGCCCGGCCGCTCCGCGACCGTCAGCGCGGCCGCTGCACCATCCGCGATGATTCGCGAGCGCCCGCTCCCACCCTCGCCGGTGACGACGCGCCGCACCGGCGCCAGCTCTCTTGCCATCATTCTCTCCTTCCGCCGTTGCTCCAGCGCGCCAGCCGCGCATCGGCGTCGTGCCGCGCGGCCTCGCTCTTCTCGCCGAGCTTCACCGCGACATGACCGTTCTTTTGCGCGAAGCCGAGATAGCGATAGCTGAAGCCGCTCTCGCGCAGGAATTCCTGGAAGGCGCGCCATTCGTGGCGCTGCCAGTTGGGATAGTTGAAGTACTCGTCGAAGACGATAACGCTGCCCTGGCGCAGCCGCAGGCCGAGCTCGCCGAAAATCGTGACCGTCGAGGAGTAGATGTCACAATCGACATGGAGAAAAGCGACATCGTCGCGATGGGCGGCGAGAAAGGGCGGCAGCGTCTGCTCAAACCAGCCCTTATGCAGCGTGACATTGGCGGGAACCTCGGGCAAGGAGCCGCCGCGCCCGAACTTGCCCTTGCGCTCGAAGGTGCCGGCCCAGTGCTCGGGCAGGCCCTCGAAACTGTCGAAACCGTGCAACGGGCGCGCGGTCGTGCCTGCGAGATGGCGCAGGCTCGCGCCGTCGGCGACGCCGCATTCGATCACGAGCCCCGTCTCTGGCGCCTCGCGCGCGGCGAAGGCGAGCAAGTCCCAGCGATCCGCGAAGATCAGCGCGTCCGCCATCTCCGCCTCGATATAGTCGAGACTCTGCTGCTTGGCGCGCATCTGCAGATCGGTGATGAGATAGCGGCCGTGATATTTGAGGAAGAAGCGGCGATAGAGCCGCTCGCTCCAGGGCATCGGCCGGATATCGCCGCGGCGGCGGAAGATCGTCACGGGGCGCGCTCTCCTGTCTTGGCGGCGCGCGGCTGGCGCGTCGCCACCTTCAAATAAATCAGCAGCGGATAAAGCGCCGAGAACGTGGCGAGTGCCACGCCATAGGCGCCTTCGCGATAGCCCCTACGCGCCACATAGGCCTTCCAGCCGCGGCTGAAGATGCGGCGCAGCGCGCCCGAAAGCGCGGGCATATTTCCGGTATCGATCGCATCGAGCGCGGCGAGATCGGTGTAGCGGTTGAGCCGGCGGACCATGTCGGCGATATCGCGGTCGACGTAATGCGCCATCCGCTCGCGCAGCGCGCCGCGCGTGCCGTTGAAGCTCACGCGCGGATGGACACGGCCCTCGCCCCATCGCTTGGCGCCCTTGCGGAACAGCACGGGCTTGGCCGCAACGCCGTTATAGGCGCCCCAGCCATGCTCAACGAGGCGCTCGCCGATATGGTTCGCCATCGGCACGAGAAAAATATCGGGCCCGCCCGCCGCGATCGCCGCGCGGATCTCGGCGGCAAGGCCGGGAGTCGCGCGCTCGTCGGCATCGACTTCGAGAATCCAATCGCTGGCGCAGGCATCGAGCCCGGCATTGCGCCGCGGCCCTTCCAGCTCCCAGGCGCCTTCGATCACCCGGGCGCCGAAGCGCCGCGCGATCGCCGCCGACGCATCGCTCGAGCGGTCCAGCACCACCACGATCTCGTCGGCAAAACGCACGCTTTCGAGGCAGGCGCCGAGCTGCGCCGCCTCGTTGCGCGCCACCACCAGCACCGCGAGGCTGGCTCTGGCCGTTCTCGATCCATCCGACATGGGCGACAAACTCGGGCATGGCGCCGGTGAAATCAAGGCTGGCAGCACCCTCGCTCGCCGCCGCGCGCGGCCGAGCGCAGGCGGGGCTTGCCCTCGGCAGCGGAAAAAGGCAAGCATCCTTCGAGATTTTGGGGAGGAGGACGATGCTCAGGAAAATTCTCGTTGCCGCCGCGGCGACGCTGTCGATCGCCGGCGCTGTACCGGCCGAGGCGCAGCAATTCATCAACGTGCTGACGGGCGGCACGAGCGGCGTCTACTACCCGCTCGGCGTGGCACTTTCGAACATTTACGCCAAGGCCATTCCCGGTGCCAAATCCTCGGCGCAAGCGACCAAGGCCTCGGTCGAGAACCTCAACCTCATCGAGGCCGGGCGCGGCGAGATCGCCTTCACCCTCGGCGACACGCTGAGCGATGCGTGGAAGGGCAACACCGAGGTCGGGTTTGCGAAGCCGCTCAAGAAGCTACGTGCCGTCGCCGCCATCTATACGAACTACATCCAGATCGTCGCGACCGGGGATTCGGGCATCAAGTCGCTCGCCGACCTCAAGGGCAAGCGCATGTCGGTCGGCGCCGCCAAATCCGGAGCGGAGCTCAACACCCGGGCGGTACTGAAGGCGGCGGGCCTCGGCTATGGCGATCTCAGCAAGGTCGAGTACCTGCCCTTCGGCGAATCCGTCGATCTGATGAAGAACCGCCAGCTCGACACCACGCTGATCTCGGCGGGGCTCGGCGTTTCGGCGATTCGCGACCTCGCGACCAGCCTGCCCATCGTGCTGGTGCCGGTGCCGCCCGCGACCGTCGCCAAAATCGGGGACGCCGCCTATCAGCCGGCGACGATCCCGGCCGGCACTTATACCGGCCAAAACAAAGACGTTCCGACGGTCGGCATCCAGAACTATCTCGTCACCAGCGCCGATCTGAAGCCCGACCTCGTCTACGCCATGACCAAGGCGATCTTCGACCATCTCGACACGCTCGTCGCCGCGCATTCGGCGGCGCGCGACATCAGTCTCGCCAATGCCGCAAAGCCGGGGCCGGTGCCGTTCCATGAGGGGGCCGAGCGCTTCTACAAGGAAAAGGGCGTGCTGAAATAGAGAGCGAGGGTTTGCCGTTGCCGTTCGATTGCTGGACACCCATGCAACGCGACGACGCTTAGAACATGACCGTTGAAGCCGTCGCACCGACCACCCAGCAACTGGTCGATCCCGAGAACCCGGCGGCCGGCCTTACCGCGCCCGGGCTCTCGGGCAAGGCGATTTATGTCATCGCCGTCGTCTTCAGCCTGTGGCAGATCTACACCGCCGCTTACGCGCCGTTCTCGAGCATCGTCATCCGCTCGGTCCATGTCGGCTTCTTGATGCTGCTGACCTTCGCGCTGACGCGCTTCCGCTCGGCGAAGAACGGCAAGGTCGCGGTGCCCTGGTACGATTGGTGTCTCGGCGGCGTGGGCTTTGTGCTGGGTCTTTATCACTGGGTGTTCGAGACCGAGCTGATCCAGCGCTCGGGCTCGCCCTCGACCGTCGATCTCGCCGTCGGCGTCGCCGTGCTGCTGCTGCTGCTCGAAGCGGCGCGGCGGCTGATGGGCTGGGGCCTGCCGCTCTTTTGCGCGATCTTCATTCCCTATGCGCTCTTCGGGCGCTCGCTGCCGCCGCCGCTGCTCAATCGCGGCTTCGGTTTCGACCAGGTGATCGACAATCTCTATCTCGGCACCGACGGCATCTACGGCACGCCGACCTTCGTCTCGGCGACCTATATTTTTCTCTTCATCCTGTTCGGCGCCTTTCTCGAGCGCGCCGGCATGATCCGGCTGTTCAATGATATCGCCCTTGGCACGGTCGGCCATACCCAGGGCGGACCCGCCAAGGTCGCGGTGATCTCCTCCGGGTTCATGGGCACGATCAACGGCTCCGGCATTGCCAATGTGCTGACGATCGGCCAGTTCACGATTCCGCTGATGCGGCGCTTCGGCTATCGCGCCGCCTTCGCCGGCGCGGTCGAGGCGACCGCGAGCATGGGCGGTCAGATCATGCCGCCGGTGATGGGCGCGGTCGCCTTCATCATGGCCGAAACGCTCAACCTGCCCTATTCGACGATCGCGATCTCCGCCGCGATTCCGGCGATCCTCTATTACGCCAGCGCGTTCTGGATGGTGCATCTCGAAGCCGGGCGCGCGCATCTTATCGGGCTGCCCAAAGAGCAGTGCCCGAGCGCGATCGCCGCGCTGAAACGCGACTGGTATCTCGCTTTGCCGCTCGGCGCGCTCGTCTACATGCTGTTCTCCGGCTACACGCCGCTCTTTGCGGGTTGGGTCGGACTCGCCCTCACCATGATCCTGATCCTCGGCAAGGCCCTGGTCTCGCCGCTGGGCGCCGCACTGCTGCGCGCCGGCTTCTGGATCGCGCTCGGTCTCGTCGGCGGCGCCTTGGTGATGAGCCGAAGCCTCGCGCTCGAGAGCACGCTCTTCGCCGTCATCGCCGGTGTCGGCGCGCTGTGTTTTTTCACGCCCGATCGCGGCCGCACCGTGCGCCTGCTCGTCGATGCGCTTGCCGAGGGCGCCAAGAGCGCGCTCGGCGTCGGCATTGCCTGCGCCCTTGTCGGCATTCTGGTCGGCATCGCCACCTTGACGGGGCTGGCCGGCGATCTCGCGCGCATCGTCCTCGATTTCGCCGGCAACAGCCTCTTCCTCGCGCTGCTGATGACCATGGTCATGGCGCTGATCCTCGGCACCGGCTTGCCGACCATCCCCACCTACATCGTGTGCAGCGCGATGGCGGCGCCGGCGCTTCTCCAGTTCGGCGTGCCGCTGCTGCTCTCGCATATGTTCGTCTTCTATTTCGGCATCATGGCCGATTTGACGCCGCCGGTCGCGCTCGCCGCGCTGGCCGCATCCTCCATCACCAAGACGAGCTTCAACGAGATCGGCTGGATCGCGACCCGCATCGCGCTCGCCGGCTACGTCATTCCCTTCATGTGGATCTACGATCCCTCGCTGATGCTGCAAGGCCATTGGACGCTCGTATCCGTCGCCTATATCGTCTTCAAGGCGTCCTTCTCGATCATGCTCTGGGGCGGCGCGGCGACCGGCTACCTCTTCGGCCCGATGAGCTGGGCCGAGCGCGTTACGGCGACCGGCGCCGCCTTCCTCGTCGTCGCCGCGATCCCGTGGAGCGACGAAGCCGGCTTCGCCCTCGGCGTCGCGCTGATCGCCTTTCACCGCTGGCGCAACCGCCGCCCACTCGCCCCCGCATCATGAGCCTCGCGGCGGCCGCGATCTGCCTTACGCTCGGCGCGAAAACCGTCGCTCTGCCGACCGATCACCTGACTCTCGCCTGGCACCACTCCGTCGAAAAAAGCGGCTGGGAGGAGGATTACCTGTTGCGCGGCGGCCGCCTCGTCCTGAAGGAGGCGCGGATCGAAGGCACCGGCGCCGGCATGGAGCCGCCGCCGGATGCCGTTCTCCGCGGCGGCTGGTGGCATTACGTGCCGCGCCTTCCGCCCTTGCCTGAGGTGCGGCTCACCCTCTCGCCCTATACGGCGGATTACCGCCTGTGCTGGAGCGGACACTGCCGCGCCTTGGGCCAAATCCTCGGCGCCACCGGCGAGACCGCGGTCGTGACGCTGCGCGCCTGCAGCGGCCACGAGGCAGACCGGCACCGCGCTCCGTAATAAATAAGGGAATAAATAAGGGATGGGTGGTGCGGCCTTTCGCGTCGGTATGACGCCGCGGCCGAATCGATTATAGTAGGCCAGCGTCAGTTATGGCCCTACCCCTACCGATGGTTTGACCGCCTCATGCGTCTCCTCAATCTCGTGGCTTCGGCCGCGCTCATCGCCCTCGTCCCCCTCGCCAGCTCCGGCGCCGCTTCCGACAGCGACAGCGGCATCAACTTTAATATGATCCGCGAGATCTACAACCAGGTGAAGGCGAGCTATGTCGAGCCGGTGACCGACAAGCACCTGATCGAGGGCGCGGTCAAGGGCATGCTGAGTTCGCTCGACCCGCATTCGAGCTATATGGACGCCAAAGAATACAAGGAGATGATGGTCCAGACCCGCGGCGAGTTCGGCGGCCTCGGCATGCAGGTGACGATGGAGAACGGGCTGGTCAAGGTGGTCTCGCCGATCGACGACACACCAGCGGCCAAGGCCGGAATGAAGCCCAACGATCTCATCGTCGCGATCGACGGCGCGTCGGTCAGCGACATGACCTTGTCCGAGGCGGTCGATAAGCTGCGCGGGCCGATCGGAACCCAGGTCAAGCTCACCGTGCGGCGCAAGGACACCGACCCCTTCCAGCTCACCCTCACCCGCGCCGATATCAAGGTCGATCCGGTCAAGGCGCAGCTGAAGGGCCGCGACATCGCCTATCTCCGCATCACGAATTTCTCCGAGCGGACCGACCGCGCGCTCGAGCAGGCCTACAAATCCTTGGAGCAGCAATCGGGCAACAAGCTCACGGGCGTGGTGCTCGATCTGCGCAACAACCCCGGGGGACTGCTCGATCAGGCGGTGGC
>Ga0157370_10004176_pt1 | contig 16711 bp, 16 predicted proteins | sample C35metaG_FD_113463 | JGI IMG/M metagenome (GOLD analysis project Ga0157370, IMG submission 113463) | Corn rhizosphere microbial communities from Kellogg Biological Station, Michigan, USA - C3-5 metaG | ecosystem: Host-associated > Plants > Roots > Rhizosphere > Soil | place: USA: Michigan...
CTCGCCCTCGTCGGGAATGGTCGCGCCCGAGAGCGCCTTGATGAGCGAGGACTTGCCCGCGCCGTTGTCGCCGATCACCGCGAGGATTTCTCCTTCGCGCAGTTCGAAATCGACGCCGTCGAGCGCGGTGACCTGGCCGTAGCGCTTCACGAGGCCCTTGGCCTGCATGACGATCTTTGGGTTGGTTCCCGCGTTCATCAGCGTGCCCCCTTGCGCGAGAGTTGGTCGGCAGCCACCGCCAGGATCACGAGCACGCCCGTCACCAGCACCTGGTAGATCGACGACACGCCCATCAGCGTGAGCCCGTTGCGGAACACGCCCACGATCAGCACGCCGATCAGCGAGCCCAGCACGATGCCGCGTCCGCCGAAGAGGCTGGTGCCGCCGAGCACCACGGCCGTGATGGCGTCCAGGTTCTCGGTTTGCCCTGCATTCGGTTCGCTCACGCCGGTGCGCGCCACCGACAGCAGCGAGGCAATGCCGTAGAGCACGCCCGCCGCCACGTACACGCCCAGCAGCACGCGCTGGGTCGGGATGCCGACCAGCCGCGTGGCCTCGGCGTTGTTGCCGACCGCATAGATGTGGCGGCCCGCGCCGGTCTCGCGCAGCACGAACCACGCGAGGCCGTAGAGCGCCACCATCAGCACCGAGCCCCACGCCACTTCGGCGCTGCCGATGGCGAAGGTGGTGCCCAGACCGGTGAGGCCGGCGGGCAGGTCGGTGATGGTCTGCGACGACGAATAGAGCTGCGTGATGGCGAACGCGATGTTCAGGGTGCCCAGCGTCACGATGAAGGGCGGCAGCTTGATGCGCGTGACCAAGAGGCCGTTGATGAGCCCGAAGAGCGTCGTCACCCCGATGCCGCAGAGGATGGCGATCGGCACCGGCATGCCCAGCTCGGTGGCGAACTTGGTCATGATGATCCCGCCCAGCGCCATCACCATGCCGCACGACAGGTCGATGCCGGCGGTGAGGATGATCAGCGTCTGGCCGATGGCGATCACGCCGACCACCATCACCTGCTGCAGGATGAGCGACAGGTTCTCGCCGGTCAGGAACCGGTCGGACTGGGTCGCAAAGAAGATGCATGCGCCGAGCAGGGCCAGCCACGGCCCCAGGGCGCCCCACGGGATGTGGTGCGTTGCGGATTTCGCCATCGATATGCCTCCCTGGAGCTGCCTCTGTTTACTTCTTGCCCCAGCACAGCTCGGCGCCGGTCTTGGTGTCCTTGCTCTCGACGCCCGCTACGCTCTTGCCGGCGATCAGCGTGACGCCGGTATCGACGTAGCCCGACGCCTTCTTGCCGGTCTTGGCGAACTCGACGCCCGCCGCCACGCCCATCGCGGCCATCTTCAGCGGGTACTGCTGCGAGGTCGCGGCGATGATGCCGGCGTTGGTGTCCTTGATGCCCTGGCAGCCACCGTCCACCGAGACGATCATCACGCCCTTCTCCTTGCCCGCGCGCTTGAGCGCGTTGTAGGCACCGGCCGCGGCGGGCTCGTTGATGGTGTAGACCAGGTTCACGTCGGGTGCCTTCTGCAGGCAGTTCTCCATCGCGGTCTGCGCCTTGGCCTGGTCGCCGAAGCTGTCGGCCATGCAGACGATCTCGGGCGCCTTGGAGAGCTCGTTCGACTTGGCATCGTTCGCAGCCAGCCCGAAGCCCTTCATGAAGCCGTTGTGGCGTTGCGCACCGACCGGGTGGCCCGGCAGCAGGTCGAGCGCGACGATCTTGGGCGTCTTGCCGGCCATCGCGGCCTTGGCGTATTCGCCGATCAGAACGCCCGCGGTGTAGTTGTTGGTGGCGAAGAGCGCGTCGGTCGCATCCGGCGGATCGGCCGGGCTGTCGAGCGCGATCACCATGATCCCCTTGTCGCGCGCCTTCTTGATCGCCGGCACGATGGCCTTGGCGTCGCTCGGCGTGATGAGGATGGTCTTGGCGCCGGCCGCGATCATGTTTTCCATTGCGGTGATCTGGCCCGCGTTGTCGCCGTCGGCCTTGCCCGCGCCCGAAAGCAGCTTGGCGCCGAGCTTCTTGGCTTCTTCCTGCGCCCCCTCTTTCATCTTCACGAAGAAGGGGTTGGTCTCGGTCTTGGTGACCAGGCCGATGACCGGCTCGCCGGCGGCGAAAGCCGACGATGCGGCGACGGAGAGGATGGCGACGGCCAGGGCCGAACGACGGCTGCGCGAACTGAACATGGGTGTGTCTCCTTGGCAGGCGATGTGCCTGTGTCTTGTTGAACGGGGGCAACTATGGTTCAGCGAGCCGACTAAATCAAGTGCCTGTAGTTATCGGAAACCCGGAGGCGGTTTCGTGCGCACTCCCGAAAGCATTCAATTCGTCGAATTGCCGCGCTATAGCGAGAACCGGCTATCTGCAATTAAAACAATAGGCCTATCGTTTTAATTGCCGCCGCAGTTTTTCGTAATTGCCGCATGTTTTTACAATTATTTCCGATGTTGATTTATCGTGACCGGCGACAAGAGATCCGGTGTTCCAAATCCATAGGTACAAAGCTCTCGCTTTCATGAATCCAGCATTGACCGCCAAGGGAAACTACCCGTAATGGATGGCTTGACCGGTATCTTGAGGAGCCAGCCCGAAATCGCACTTTTCCTCGTGCTCGCCATTGGCTATGCGGTCGGCCAAATCCGTTTCGGCCCGATCCAGCTCGGCGGCATTTGCGGCACCCTGATTGCCGCGCTCGTGGTGGGCCAGTTGGGCATCAAGCTCGACGACAGCGTGAAGAACGTGTTCTTCATGCTGTTCATCTTTGCGCTCGGCTATGCGGGCGGGCCGCAATTCTTTGCCAACCTCGATGCCAAGGGTTTGCGGCTGGGGCTGTTGTGCCTGGTCGAGGTGGTCACCGTGCTCGCGCTGGTGCTCGGCGCCACCGCGGTCCTCTCGCTCGACCAGGGCACCGCCGCGGGCCTGATGGCGGGCGCGGCCACCGAATCGGCCGTGGTGGGCACGGCGACCGACGCGATCTCCAAGCTCGCGCTGCCGCTTGCCGACATCCAGCAGTTGCAGGCCAACGTGGTCACCGCCTACTCCATCACGTGTTCGGCCTGATCGCCATCGTGGTCGCGACGAGCCAGATTTTTCCGCTGCTGCTGCGCGTCGACCTGCGCGCCGAGGCCGACAGGCTCTGGAAGACGATGGGCGGCGGCGACGAAAACCCCGCCGCGGCCAGCGCCACGCCCGAGATGGTCGGCCGCGTGTTCCTCGTGACGGTGGGCCGCGGGCGGACGGTGGGCGAGCTGATGTCGATCCTCGGCGGCCACGCCAGCATCGAACGCGTGGTGCGACGCGGGCAACAGCTCAACGTCGAGCCCGCGCTGCGGCTGCAGGCCTACGACCAGGTGCTGGCCATCGGGCGGCGCAGCATGCTGGTGAACGTGGCCGAGCTGCTGGGCCGGGAGTTCGCCGACACCACCGCCTTCGATGCCGTCGTCGAGACCACCGAGGTTGTGGTCAACCGGCGCGAGTGGTTCGGCCGAGGCCTGCGCGCGCTCGATGCGCAACTGCCGCCCGCCGTGCAGATCGTGGGCCTTTCGCGCGACGGCCATGTCATGCCGCTCCTGCACGAGGTGAAGCTGCAGCGCGGCGACGTGCTCAGGCTCTACGGACCGGCCGACGATGTGGCGCGCACCCTGCCGCTGGTCGGCGACCGCGTCGTCGCATCGACCCGCAGCAACATCAGCTACGCGGCGATGGGCATCCTGCTGGGCGTGTTCATTGGCGGCTTCAGCGTGAAGCTGGGCGGCATTCCGTTCTCGCTCGGCACCGGCGGCGGCGCGCTGGTCACGGGCCTGGCCTTCGGCTGGTACCAGTCGAAGAACCCGCACCGCCTGAGCGTGCCGCCCGATGCGCTCGCGCTGATGAAAGACCTGGGCCTCGCGACCTTCATCGCCTGCGTCGGCCTGGCCTCGGGGCCGCAGGCGATCGCGCTCGTCAAGAAATTCGGTGTCGCGCTGCCGCTGGTGGGCGTGGCCGTGGCGGTGGTGCCGGCCACGATCTCGCTCTTCGTCGGCCGTCGCCTGCTCAAGCTCGAGGCGCCGGTGCTGCTGGGCGCCATCGCGGGCCAGCAGTGCAGCACGCCGGCGCTCAGCGCGGTGCAGAACGCGGCGGGCAATGCGACGCCACTGCTGGGCTACACGATCACCTATGCCATCTCGAACGTGGTGCTGCCGCTGATGGGTCCGCTGATCGTGGCGCTCGCGGGACTGGTGCATGCAGCGAAATGACCTGAAAGGACCTTGACCTATGGAATGGCTCCATGACCTCTTCAAGAAGTCGCCCGAGATGGCGCTCTTCCTGTCGCTCGCGGTCGGCTACTGGATCGGCAAGATCAAGTTCGGCAAGTTCCAGCTCGGCGGCGTGGCGGGCTCGCTGCTGGTCGCGGTGATCGTGAGCCAGGTGGGCGTGCAGATCGACGGCGGCGTGAAGGCGGTGCTGTTCGCGCTCTTCATCTACGCGGTGGGCTTCGAGAGTGGGCCGCAGTTCTTCAGTTCGCTGGGCAAGCAGTCGGTGAAAGAAATCATCCTGGCCGCAGTGATGGCTGCCACCGGCCTTGCGACGGTGGTGGTCATGGCCAAGTTGTGCGGGCTTGACAAGGGCCTGGCCGCAGGCGTGGCGGCGGGCGGACTCACGCAGTCGGCCATCATCGGCACGGCGGGCGATGCCATCGGCAAGCTCGGACTCGCCGCGGCCGAGACCGCGCGGCTGCAGGCCAACGTGGCCATCGGCTATGCGGTGACCTACGTGTTCGGCTCCTTCGGCGCGATCATTGTCTGCGTCAACATCCTGCCGAAATTCATGGGCCGCACGATCCGCGACGACGCCATCGCGGCCGAGACGGCGCAGCAGGCCGGCGTGAAGGTGCTCGGCGCCGACCAGGAAGAAGCAGCGCCTTCGCTGGTGGGCCGCATCTACGAACTCACCACCGACCCGCAGCGCACGGTGGCCGACATCGAGAACGCGAACCCCGCGACCACCATCACCATCGAGCGTGTGAAGCGCGACGGCAAGTTCATCGAGGTGAGCCCCACGCTCGCGCTGCGGCGCGGCGACACCGTGCTCGCGGTCGGCCGGCGCGATGCGGTGGTGGCCAGCGCGCCGCTGCTCGGCAAGGAAGTCTTCGCGGTCGACGGCATGGAGCTCACGCTGGAGAAGCGTGAGATCATGCTCACCAACAAGGAATTCGGCGGCAAGACGGTGGACCAGATTCGCCAGCTCACCGCCGGCGGCGTGCGCCACGGCATCTTCGTGACGGGCTTGAGCCGCATGGGCAAGGCACTGCCGATGCAGCCCGGCACCGTGGTGCAGGCCGGCGACCTGGTGTCGATCTTCGGCGCCGAGCAGGACGTGAAGCGCGTGGCCGCCCTCGTCGGCGACGTGATCGTGCCGAGCGCGAAGACCGACTTCGTGTACCTGGGCGCGGGCCTGGTGGTCGGCCTCCTGGTGGGCCTCCTGAGCGTGAAGATCGGCAACATCCCGCTCACGCTCGGCGCGGGCGGCGGCGCGCTGCTCGCGGGCCTGCTCTTCGGCTGGTATCGCGCGAAGCGCCAGACCTTCGGCGCCCTGCCGAACGCCGCGGTGCAGTTGCTCAAGGACCTGGGCCTGGCCGGCTTCGTGGTGGTGGTGGGCCTGTCGTCGGGTCTGCAGGCAGTGGAGACCATCAAGCAACTGGGCCTCACGATCTTCGGCGTGGGCGTGGTCGTGACCATCGTGCCGATGCTCTTGACCATGCTGTTCGGCAAGTACGTGCTGCGCTACGACAACACGGCCGTCTTCGCGGGCGCGCTGAGCGGTTCGCGCAGCGCCAACCCGGCGTTCGGCGAGGTGCTGGGCAAGGCGGAGAACTCGATTCCCACCGTGCCCTTTGCCATCACCTATGCGCTGGCCAATGTGTTCCTCACGCTGCTCGGCCCGCTGATCGTCGCGCTCGTCTGAGCGGCCCCTCTTTTCTCTCTTTTCCACAACCAGAAGGAGCATCCAATGGATTTCAGCGACGTGAAGAAACTGGCCGGCCTGAGCCCGTTCGAACTGAAGGACGCACTGATCCAGGTCGCCAAGCAGAGCGACCGCCTCATGCTCAACGCGGGGCGCGGCAATCCGAACTTCCTGGCCACCACGCCGCGGCACGGCTTCTTCCAGTTCGGCCAGTTCGCGATGACCGAGGCCGAGCGCTCCTACATCTACATGGAGCACGTGGGCGGCTTTCCGCAGCGCGAAGGCATCGAGGCGCGCTTCGAGATCTTTGCAAAAGCCCACGCGGGCGAGCCGGGCACTCGCTTCATCGAGGCGGCGGTGTCGTACGTGCGCGACCAGCTGGGTCTCTCGGCGGGCGACTTCATCTACGAGATGTGCGAGGCCATCCTCGGCTGCAACTACCCGGTGCCCGACCGCATGCTGCGCCTGAGCGAAATCATCGTGGGCAAGTACATCCACCAGGAGATGATCGGCAAGCACCCCTTCGTGGGCACCTTCGACATGTACGCGGTGGAAGGCGGCACGGCCGCCATGACCTACCTCTTCAACAGCCTGCGCGAGAACCATGTGCTCTCGCCCGGCGACACCATCGCGCTGGGCATGCCGATCTTCACGCCCTACATCGAGATTCCGCACCTGAACGACTACCAGCTCATCGAGACGCTGATCGAGGCGCCCTCGGAGAACAACTGGCAGTACACCAAGAAGGAGCTGCAGAAGCTGCTCGACCCGAAGGTCAAGGCCTTCTTCGTCTGCAACCCGAGCAACCCGCCGTCGGTGAAGATGAGCGACGAGGTGCTGGGCTACATCGCCGACATCGTGAAGCAGCGGCCCGACCTCATCATCCTCACCGACGACGTGTACGGCACCTTCGCGGACAACTTTCTCTCGCTGTTCGCGACCTGCCCGCAGAACACCATCCTGGTGTATTCGTTCTCCAAGTATTTCGGCGTGACCGGCTGGCGCATGGGCGTGGTGGCCACGCACGAGGACAACATCATCGACCGCAAGATCGCGGCCCTGCCCGAGTCGAAGAAGAAGGAGCTCGACGCGCGCTACAGCTCCATCACCACCGAGCCGCGCAAGCTGAAGTTCATCGACCGCCTGGTGGCCGACAGCCGCACCGTGGCGCTGAACCACACGGCCGGCCTTTCGACACCGGTGCAGGCGCAGATGGTGATGTTCTCGCTCTTCTGCCTGATGGACGAACCCCAGGCCTACAAGCAGTCGATGAAGCGCATCGTGCTGCGCAGGAAGGAAGCGCTCTACCGCGAGCTGGGCCTGCCGATGCAGGACGACCCGAACTCGGTCAACTACTACCACCTGCTCGACCTGCAGGACATCGCCACGCAGATGCACGGCGAGCGCTTCGGCAAGTGGATCGTGACGAAGCTGCAGCCGAACGAGGCGCTGTTCCGCATCGCCGAGGAAACCAGCATCGTGCTGCTGCCGGGGCGCGGCTTCGGCGGCAAGCATGCGTCGGGGCGGGTGTCGCTGGCGAACCTCAATGAATACGACTACGCGAACATCGGGCGGTCGCTGCGCAAGCTGGCTTCGGAGTACTTTGCGGTGTTCGAGAAGGAGAGTGGGGGTGGCAAGGAGGGCAAAGGCCGCAATGCGAAGACCATCGTGACGAAGCCGGCGAAGCGCGGCAAGAAGTAGAAATAGCGGCGCGCCGGCGGGACTAGGCTGCGGCCGCGCGTTCCGCCTGCTCCAGCCTGACCACCCGCCAGGCGCAAAGGCTCCCCACCACAGCCAGCACCGCCGCGGCGGTGAACATCGCGCGGTAGCCGAACTCCTGCGCCACCGCGCCGCCGAGCAACACCCCCAGCACGCCGCCGAACCCATAGCCGATCACCGTGAAAAGCGCCTGCCCTCTCCCGCGCAACCGCCCCGGAAAGCGCCGCGACACCACCGCGATGCAGGTGGTGTGGTGCGCCGCGAAGCTCAGCGCATGCAGCCATTGCGCGACGACCAGTGCGGCGATGAAGCCGCCCAGCCCCGCAGTGAGCCCGAGCCGCGCCACGGCCGCGATGCTGCACACCAGCATCCAGCGCGGCATCGGCAGGAGGCCGATGAGGCGGCCCTGCAGGAAGAACCAGACGATCTCGGCCACCACCGACAGCGCCCACAGGAGGCCGATGGTGCTCTTGCCGTAGCCGATGGAGTCGAGATACAGCGAGAAGAACGCGTACACGGAAAAGTGCGACATCACCTGGAAGAACAGCGACGCGAAGAACCACCGCACCACCGGGTTGCGCAGCACCGGCCCGATGGGCTCCTTGACGGCGTCGTGCGCCGCCACGGGCTCGCGCACGTCGGGCAGCTTCATCGTCGCGACGAGCACGATGGCCAGCGTGCCGGCCGCCCAGGCCGGAAAGTGCTTCATGCCGAAGCGCTCGAACCACTCGCCCGCGAAGAACACCGTGACAAGGAAGCCAGCCGAGCCGCAGAGCCGGATGCGCCCGTAGCGACCCCAGTCGCCAGCCACCAGCTGCGCCATGGCCGCTTCGGTGAGCGACATCATCGAACTGGTGTGGGTGAACATCACGAGCAGCACCAGCGCGAGCCACCATGCGCCGCCATGCCACCAGAGCCCGAAGGAACTGACCAGCGCCACCGCCGCGCTGAAGCGCAGCAGCATCACGCGGTGGCCGGTGTGGTCGCTGAGCGCGCCCCAGGCATAGGGCGCGAACACGCGTGTGACCGACTGCACCGAAGCCAGCAGGCTGATCGTGAAGATCGGCAACCCCAGGTCCTTGAGCCACAGCGGCAGGTAGGGGTTGAAGAAACCGATGTGCGCGAAATAGCTGGCCGACAGACCAGCGAACGCCAGCAGGTGGCCGCGCTGGGCGGCCACTGGTGGCGGGGCGGACACTAGAGGAAGGACGCCTGGGGCGACGAGGCTTCGGTCTTCTGGGCGTCGGTCTGCACGTCGCCGCACTGCGCGCGGTTGCGCAGCACATGTTCCATCACCACCAGCGCGAGCATCGCCTCGGCGATGGGCGTCGCGCGGATGCCCACGCACGGGTCGTGGCGGCCCTTGGTGACCACCTCGACGGGGTTGTTGTGGATGTCGATCGATTGGCGCGGGCTGATGATCGAGCTGGTGGGCTTGATCGCGATGCTCACCTCGAGGTCCTGCCCCGAGCTGATGCCGCCCAGGATGCCGCCTGCGTTGTTGGTGACGAAGCCGGTCGGCGTGATCGAGTCGCCGTGCGTGGTGCCGCGCTGGGTGACGCTGTCCCAGCCGGCGCCGATTTCCACGGCCTTCACCGCGTTGATGCCCATCATCGCGTAGGCGATTTCGGCATCGAGCTTGTCGAACAGCGGCTCGCCGAGGCCGATGGGCACGTTCGTCGCGGTGACGCGGATGCGCGCGCCGCACGAATCGCCGGCCTTGCGCAGGCGGTCCATGTAGGCCTCGAGTTCGCTCACGTCGGCAATGGGGGCGAAGAAGGGGTTGTGGGGCACATGGTCCCAGCTCTCGAAGGGAATCGCGATGTCGCCGATCTGCGTCATGCAGCCGCGAAACGCCATGCCGTATTTTTCGGCCAGCCATTTCTTGGCGACCGCACCGGCCGCGACCATGGGCGCCGTGAGCCGTGCCGAGGAGCGCCCGCCGCCGCGCGGATCGCGGATGCCGTATTTCTTCCAGTAGGTAAAGTCGGCGTGGCCGGGGCGGAACTGCTGGGCGATCTGCCCGTAGTCCTTGCTGCGCTGGTCGGTGTTCTGGATCAGGAGGGCGATGGGGGTGCCGGTGGTCTTGCCTTCGTACACGCCGGAAAGAATCTGCACCGCGTCGGGTTCGTTGCGCTGGGTGACGTGGCGGCTGGTGCCGGGGCGGCGGCGGTCCAGATCGCCCTGGATGTCTGCCTCGCTCAATGCCATGCCCGGGGGGCAGCCGTCGATGACGCAGCCGATGGCCGGGCCGTGCGATTCGCCGAAATTGGTGACCGCGAAAAGTGTTCCGAAAGTGTTGCCGCTCATGGCCGGGATTATCCCTACAAAGCGGCGGCCCCTCAGGAGGCCGTGCTTTCGGACGCGCCCTCGAGGCGCTTGGTGAGCGCGCCCACCTGCAGCTCGATGGCGAAGAGCCGCTCGTTCAGCACGGCCGTCTGCAGGCGGATGGCCTCGACGATGGCCTTGGTCTGCGGATCGGTGGTGTTCTCGGCCAGTTCCGCCAGGTCGTGCAGCTTCTTGCGCAGTTCGTTGCTCATGGGAGGCTCCGGTGGTCTCGTCGTGGAAACCCCAGTATGGGTGTTCGTCAGCGCTCCGGCAATGCGGCGGCACCCGGTGTTTCGGGGGCTTTTGCCCCCTCGCCGGCCTCACCCGAGCCGCGCAGCCGGAAGGCGACAAGCCCGGCCACGACCAGCAGCACCGCGGCACAGATGCCGGCCGTCAGGCGCAGGCCGTGCAGCAGCGCGGCGCGGCCCGCGTCGAGCAGCTCGGCGCCCGCGCTGCCCGCAAGCTGCCCCGCCAGCGCGACCGCACCGCCCAGCGTGCTGCGCGCCGCTTCGACCTCGGCCGCGCCCGCCAGCCCCGCGGGCACCGCGTCGGCCATGGTGCTGCGGTAGATGGCCGCGCCGATGCTGCCGAGGATCGCGATGCCCAGCGCCCCGCCGAATTCGGAACTGGTTTCCGAAATCGCCGAGGCCACGCCGGCCCGCTCGGGCGGCGCACTGCCCACGACCACGTCGGTCGCCAGCGTGAACACCGGTGCGAGGCCGAGCGAGGAGATGACTGCGCTGGCCACCAGCCAGGCGAGCCCACCCTCTGCCGGCAGCACGACCAGCATCGCGAACCCCAGCGCCGCCACGGCCAGCCCGCCACCCATCACGTAGGCCGGGCGCATGCGCCGCACCAGCGCGGACACGACCATCGACCCCACGATGAAAGCCCCCGCCCCCGGCACGCTCCAGAGCCCCGCATGCAGCGGCGAGAGGCCCAGCACCAGCTGCAGGTACTGGGCGTTGTAGAGAAAGAGCCCGAACATCACGAAGCACGCCAGCATGTAGGCCGCGAGCGAGACGGTGAAGGCCGGCAGGCGAAAGAGCTGCAGGTCGATCATCGGATTGGCGAGCCGCTTCTGCCGCCGCGCGAACACCCAGCCGAGTGCCGCGCCCACCGCGATCGAGAGCGCCGGCACGAGGTCCGGCCCGTGCTCGGCGATCTGCTTGATGCCATAGATGACCGCCAGCACCGCACCGAGCGACAGCGCCACGCTGGCCAGGTCGAGCCGCCCGGCATCGGGGTCGCGGTACTCGGGCAAAAGGATCGGCCCGAGCACCAGCAGCAGCACCATCACCGGCACGCCGATGAGGAACACCGAACCCCACGGAAAGAACTGCAGCAGCACGCCGCCCAGCACCGGGCCGATGACGGCGCCGGCCGAATAGCTCGAGATCCACACGCCGATGGCCACGGTGCGCTGCGCCGGGTCGAGGAACATGTTGCGGATCAGCGAGAGCGTCGACGGCGCGAGCGTCGCGCCCGCCACGCCGAGCAGCGCGCGCGTGGCGATGAGCATGTTCGCGCTGGTGGAAAACGCCGCCAGCACCGAGGCGATGCCGAACGCGGCAGCGCCGATCAGCAGCAAGCGCCTGCGACCGATGCGGTCGCCCAGCGTGCCCATGGTGACCAGGAGACCCGCCACGAAGAAGCCGTAGATGTCGACGATCCAGAGAAGCTGCGAAGCGGTGGGCTTGAGCTCCTCGCTGATCGCCGGGATCGCGAGATTCAGCACCGTGAGGTCCATCGAATAGAGCATGCACGGCAGCGCGATGACGGCCAGGCCCGTCCATTCGCGCACCGTGGCGCGGGCGGGCGGCGACGCGGGGCGCGCGCCGCTCATGGCGTTCGCGCTCCGCCGCCCTTGACCCGCCGCACCTCGACGCTGCTGAAGCGCGCGGACGGAATGCCGGCAGCGAGCTCGAGCGCTTCTTCGTCGCTCCCGGCCTCGACCAGGTAGAAGCCGCCGAGGTATTCGCTGGTCTCGGCGAAGGGGCCGTCGGTGACGGAGAGCTTGTTGCGGCGCATGCGCACCGTGGTCGCCGTCTCGGCGGGCTGCAGCGCCTCGGAGGCGACAAGCTTGCCGCGGGCCTGCAAGGCCAGGTCGTAGTCGAGGTGTTCGTTCACGTACATGTCCATTTCGCGCGGGGAAAAGTGCGCGGTGTGATCGTCGGTGCCGTAGATGATGCAGAGGTATCTCATGCTGTTCTCCTTTGAAGGGTTTCTACGGGCCGGACCTCGATGGCGCCGTAGCGCGCCATGGGAATGCGCCCGGCCAGCTGGATCGCGGCATTCAGGTCGCGCGCCTCGATGAGGATGAAACCGCCGAGCTGCTCGCGGGCCTCGGCGTAGGGGCCATCGACGTGGGAACGCTTGCCGCCCCGCACCTGCACGACCTTGGCGGTCTTCACCGATTCGAGTGCGTTCGAGGCGATGTAGTGGCCCGCCCTTTCGAGCTCGCGGTCGTAGGCGTGGGACTCGTCGCCCAGCGCCTTGAGTTCGTCGGGCGGCATCGTGTCGATCACCGCTTCGTCGTAGTGAACGAGGCAGAGGTATTTCATGGCGGTATCTCCTTGAAGAGGGAATGTGGACACCACTGGTCGATTGGCGATGACGGAAATCGACATGCCCGGCACGCATGCATCAAAAAAATCTACTTGAGGAGCAGCAGGGTGAGTTGCCGCTCCAGGAACTGCCGCTCGGGCAACTGGTGCGCCAGCGACAGCGCGCGCTCGTAGGCGGTGCGCGCTTCGTCGATGCGGCCCAGGCGGCGGCACAGCTCGGCGCGCGCGCCGTGGGCCAGGTGGTAGTCGGCCAGCTCGCCGCGCGCGAGCAGCGCATCGATGAGCGCCAACCCCGCCGCGGGCCCGTCGCGCATGGCAATGGCGGCGGCGCGGTTGAGTTCGGCCACGGGCGAAGGGTCCAGGCGCAGCAGCACGTCGTAGAGGCCGACGATCTGCGGCCAATCCGTGGCGGCAGCCTCGCCGGCTTCCGCATGCACGGCGGCAATGGCGGCCTGCAGCGCGTAGGGGCCGAAGCGGCGCGACAGCAGCGCGCGCTCGACCAGCGCAGCGCCCTCCCCGATCTGCGTCCGGTTCCAGAGGCTGCGGTCCTGCGCATCGAGCAGCACGAGCTCGCCGCCCGGCGAAGTGCGGGCCGCGCGGCGCGAATCGTGCAGCAGCATCAGCGCGAGCAGGCCCAGCGCCTCGGGGTCGGGCAGCAGGTCGACGAGCAGCCGGCCCAGCCGGATCGCCTCGGCCGACAGGTCAGCGCGCGTGACGCTTTCGCCCGACGAGGCCGCATAGCCCTCGTTGAACACGAGGTACACCACGCGCAGCACCGCATCGAGCCGCTCGGGCAACTCGGCCAGCGAAGGCACCTGGTACGGAATGCGCGCATCGCGGATGCGGGCCTTGGCGCGCACGATGCGCTGGGCGATGGTGGGCGCGGGCACGAGAAAGGCCCGGGCGATTTCCTCGGTGGCGAGGCCGCAGACCTCGCGCAGGGTGAGCGCCACCTGCGCATCGGGCGCGAGCGCCGGGTGGCAGCAGGTGAAGACGAGACGCAGGCGGTCGTCTTCGAGGTCTTCGGCGTCGTCGTCCCACGCCGGGGCCGGGTCCGCAAGGGCTGCCGTGTGCTCGGCCACGTCGTCCCATGCGGTGAAGCGCGCCTGCCGGCGGATGCCGTCGATGGACTTGAAGCGCCCCGCCGACACCAGCCAGGCACGCGGGTTCGCGGGCACGCCATCGCGCGGCCATTGTTCGAGGGCGCTGCGGAAGGCATCGTGCAGCGCCTCTTCGGCCAGGTCGAAGTCGCCGAGCAGCCGCACCAGCGTGGCGAAGATGCGGCGCGACTCGGTGCGGTAGATCGCATCGATGGCGTCGGCGACCGCTGCGGTCATGCCGTGGCGCTGCCCAGCCACTGTTCGAGCTTGACGAGGGCGCCGCTCCAGCCGTGGCTGTGGCCGTCGCGCGCCGCTTCATCGAAGAACTGCTGGTGCATGAGCACGAGTTCGCAGCCGTCGCCGTCGGGCTCGATCTGCACCGTGACGCGCGATTCACGCTCTGGCGTGCTTCGCCAGGCCCAGCTGAAGACGAGCTTGCGGTTCGGCACGATCTCCAGGTAGGTGCCGCTCACGTCGTGGGTCTCGCCGTCGTCGGCCAGCATCGTCACGCGAAAGCGTCCGCCGACGCGCAGGTCGATCTCGGCCAGCGGCACCGCGACGATTTCGCCGGGGCCGAACCAGAGCTTCAGCGCTTGCGGGTCGGTCCAGGCGCGCCAGACTTTTTCGGGCGCGACGCGGTAGTGCCGGCGGAGGGTGAGCGAGGGGCGCTCCTTGTCGGGGGGGTCTCGGTCGGCAGGTGGTGCCATTCGGTCTGCTCCTGGTGATAGAGAAAGCGCGCCAGTGCATCGAGGCGCCCGGTCCAGAATTTCTCGTAGCGCGACAGCCACGCGGCAGCCTCCTGCATGGGCCGGGGCGAGAGCTCGCAGCGCACGATGCGGCCCTCTTTCGTGCGCGAGATGAGGCCCGCGTTTTCGAGCACGCGCAGGTGCTTCATGAAGCCGGTCAACGACATGCCATGCGGCTCGGCGAGCTCGGTCACGCTGAGGCTGCGCTCGCCCAGGGTTTCGAGCACGGCGCGGCGCGTCGAATCGGACAGCGCGGCGAAGACGGCGTCGAGGGTTGCGGCGCCAAGGGCCGCGGGTTCGGAAGAAGCAGCTGGGTGAACCATGCAGTTGAGTATGGGAAGCGCCCCCGGAGGCGTCAAGGATTGCCCCCAGCCGTTAGAGAGCGCGAAGAATGTCACGGATGCCTTGGCCCACAACCCAAAGGCCCCCAGCTCAGGAACGCTTTATGCGTGCTGCAGCGCAGCACAACCACCCTGCGAAGGAGCGCCCCATGCTGGACCGTACCGCCACCCAGTTCTCCCACGTCAAGCCCGGTGACACAGAGTTCGTCTCGGGCGGTTTGCGCGATTTCTTCCTGTACCGCGATCTCGGCATTGCCGAGGCCACCAACGGCAAGGTGATCGCGCATCTGGTCAAGGCCAACATGGCACCGGAAACGGGCACCGGCTGGCACCGCCACGAGGCGGACTTCCAGATCGTCATCATGATCAAGGGCTGGGCCCGCTTCATGTACGAGGACAAGGAAACCCTGGTCGAGGCCGGCGACGTGGTGCACCAGCGGCCGGGCATCCGTCACTTCCTGTTCGACTACTCGCCCGACATGGAGTACCTGGAGATCGTCTCGCCGGCGGATTTCAAGAGCATCGACGTCGAGCCGGTGTGCGAGATTCCGCCGCCCACGCCCTGGCCCTGAAACGCCCTGTCAGGCGCCGTTGAACCTCAGCGCCCCGTGAAGCGTGGCGCCCGCTTCGCCACGAACGCCGCCACGCCTTCGCGCGCATCCGCAATGCCCGCGCGCTCGTGCAGCAGCGTCTGCTCCATCGCAAAGTGTTCTTCGATCGGCCGGCCCGGCGCGCCGCCGCACAGGGCCTTGATGCCCGCGAACGACGCGCTCGCACCAGCGGCCAGCCGCGTCACCAGCGCCTCGCCCGCCGCGGCGAGTTGCGCATCCGGATACACCGCATCGACGGCGCCCGTCGCCAGGCAGCGTTGGCTGTCGATGGGCTCGCTGAGCATCAGCCATTGCTGCGCCCGCACAGGTCCCACGCGGCGCGACAGGAAGTACGAAGCGCCTGCGTCCGGCGAAAGGCCGATGGCCGCATAGCCCGTGCGCAGCTTCATCGACTCCGCCGCCAGCACGAAGTCGCCGCACAGCGCGAGCCCGACGCCCGCGCCGCCCGCCGGGCCGTTCACGGCAACGACCAGCGGCGCCGGGCTTGTCACCAGGCGCAGCAGCGCGGGATGAAGCCCGTCGAGGATTTCGTTCACCAGCTCGGGCAAGCGCTCGCCGGCCGCGACGAACTCGTCGATATCGCCGCCCGCGCAGAACACCTTGCCTTCGCCGGTCAACAGGATGGCGCGCGGCTTCTGTTCGAGCATCTCGTCGATGGCGCGGACCAGGGCCCGGGCGCTCGGCGATGTCAGCGCATTCGCGCTTTCCGGCCGCTTCAGCACGATGCGGCCGATGCCGTCGCGTACGCCCCAGGCGATGCCTTCGACGGTGTCCATGTCAGATGCCCGTCAAGCCGCCGGTGCACATCAGCGTCTGGCCACTCACGTAGTCCGACTCGGGCGCACACAGCAGGTACACCGCGCCGGCCGCTTCCTCGGGCGTGCCGCCGCGGCCGAGCGGAATCGACTGCTCCATCATCGCGAGCAGCCCGGGGTTCACGCCGACCTTGATCTCGCGGCCCTCGATGTTGGCCGTGGCCGCGTCGGCGGTGCTAGCGGTGAGCCGTGTCTGGATGAAACCGAAGGCCACGCAGTTGACCGTGACGTTCATGCGCCCCCACTCCTTGGCGAGCGTCTGCGTCATGCCGACGATGCCGGCCTTGGCGGTCGAATAGTTGGTCTGCCCCGCGTTGCCGAAGAGCCCGGCCACCGACGAGATGTTGACCACCTTGCGCACCACGCGCCGGCCGGCTTCGCCCTCGGCCTTGGAGAGCGCGCGGATCACCGGCTGCGCCGCGCGCAGGATGCGGAACGGCGCGGTGAGGTGCACGTCGATCATCGCGTACCACTGCTCATCGGTCATCTTCTGCACGACGATGTCCCAGGTGTAACCGGAGTTGTTCACGA
>Ga0157370_10004182_pt1 | contig 16705 bp, 13 predicted proteins | sample C35metaG_FD_113463 | JGI IMG/M metagenome (GOLD analysis project Ga0157370, IMG submission 113463) | Corn rhizosphere microbial communities from Kellogg Biological Station, Michigan, USA - C3-5 metaG | ecosystem: Host-associated > Plants > Roots > Rhizosphere > Soil | place: USA: Michigan...
CGGTGGCAGCGTCTATTCATCCGATGATTCCCCAGGCAAATATCGAACATTGGTGAGGTATTGGCCAGAGGAGGGAGGTGAAGAAATAATTTTTTGGTCGTCAGCTAACTTTCTATTCCTTGGGGGTTTCGCATCTTTTGAGGCGGGCGGAGGGAACAGCAGAGTCTCTTATTCATTGATATTGTCGGCATCAGATTTTCACATGGGAAGTTTTGCGGAACTGCCCGCCAAGAAACCCTTTTGGGATCTGCCGACAGACATTCCCGAATTCCCCGAAGGTGAAGCGAAATTTGTGGTTGTGAAAGGAAGCGCCACGCCCGAGGAACTGGCTCCTATCCACGCTCTCCATGACCTCTATAACAGCAAGAGAAATGAGCTTGAAGCCTCCTATCTAGCTAGGGTTGAAGAAGCGCGGGAACGGGAAGAATATCTGAAGGCGCATCCGCCCGAAAAAAAGAATCTGATTTTCCATCACTGGAGAGTCGATGACCCCGGAAAAGCGCAGGAAGCCTCTGCAAGCCAGCAGCAGCAGGAGGGCGCACGATGAGATCTCCCATCATATCCTCAATAATGGCGGTGGCTCTGCTCGCGACTGCTAATTCGCACGCCCTTACACTCACGGACAGCAACAGCAATGGGATGAGCGATTACTGGGAGAAGCACTGGAACAATGGTGCAGTTTTCCCATCATCGTTTTCACCTACCGCCGATCCAGACGGAGATGGCTGGAACAACCTCACCGAATCGGTGGCGGGTACCAACCCCAAGGATCCGCAACCGCCTACAGGACTGGTTCAAGTGAAGATTACCGAAAGTCCAACAGTGGAAGGAGATCCGACGGACGCACCAAAAGCATTTGTGATTTCTTGGCCGACCATCATTGGCAAACAATACAAGCTTATGGTGTCTTCGGATCTTTCGCCCGGAAGCTGGGTTCTGTTTGACCAACCCATGATGGGCACCGGCGCGGAGATTCAAATTGCCGTTGAGCCTTTGAATGAAGACGGCACTCGACCTCAGCGGCTATTCTGGCGCGTAGCTGCCGACGACACTGATACAGATGGGGATACGCTGTCGGATTATGAAGAAACGGCCAAAGGCACCAACCCTCTTTCAGGAGACACCGATGGAGATGGAATTGCAGACAACATTGATTCCACCCCCACGATCAGCAATGCAGTGGCCAATCCCGATGGTGCAGGGTTGGTGAATGCGCAAAACGCGCCGTTGAGCATCGCGAACGGTATGATTGGGCGTTGGGATTTCGAGAATACGCTACCCTATTCACCTCCTGCGGGGTCCAGCCAGCAGCCGTTTTATTACCCGGATTCCACGTCAAACGGCCGCAAGGCAGTGATCTATAACACTTTCTCGACCAATCCTGAGGGCATGGTTTCTAAAGCCTATGATAACGAAAATGGGAGTTTCCTTAGCTTTCCCAACGACCTCATAGGAAATAGAACTGTTTACTCAGTCTCCTTTTGGGCGATGATTAAACAGGGGGCTGTGAGCACAACCACAGCCGGTAATCCTGTGGGCTTGTTTAGTCATCACTACCGTTACCCTGCGTGGAAAATGATTAATGGAGTCAAGTCATACACTGGCAGGTATACGGATTATGTAAATGGGGTATGGATAGAAAAGAAAAGTGCAACCGAGGAACTTCTGCGCGCCGGAAGCCATATATACCGAAGTCATGATGATAGCAATAACAACATCAATCCACCTATAGTCATTGATAATGGCCTGAAAATGACACGACCACTTGGAAGTAGCGACGATGGCAAATGGCATCAATATACTTTTGTCGTGAATGGCAGCAATGTAACCCTATATATTGATGGAGTGCCGCTCGGAACGAACGGCGACGGGGTTAATGCTATTGATAATGGTGAATTTTCTTCGATAAGTCTCGGACGAATGAATGGACAATCTCCCACGGGAACATACGCTAGTGGCAATGGCTTGAGCGTGACGGCGACCCGCGCTCGGTTTGATCGACTGAGATTATATTCACGAGTCATCAATGCTTCGGAAGCGAAGATGCTGGCCCAAGAAGATATTGACCATGACGGATTATGGGACGTCACTGAAAATGCTACTAGACTCTGGCGTGATTTAAATTCAGACGGAATCTCCACGCCTGGTGAAAGGCAATACATGGTTTCACCCTTTATTGCCCAGCCTACTGAAGGTGATGCGGATGGGGACGGCCTTCCCAATTTGATAGAGCAGAATATAGGCACAGGAATTGCAAATCCTGATACTGACGGAGATCTCATGCCGGACGGGTGGGAATATGAATTTAGTGAGCGGGCATCAACGACATCATCAGCCATGTCCCTACAGTCAATAACTCCAATGGCTATAACTATTCCGTTTTTGAATCCAAGCTTGTATGATGGCGCTGGCGATGCGGATGGTGACGGAGTAAGTAATCAAGACGAATACCGTAACAATACCAACCCCCGTGTAAAAGATACGGATGGCGATGGCACTCCTGATAATGTTGAAGTTGCTCAAGGGTCGAATCCGCGGGACGTTTCAGACGGAGGTAATCCACCCCCGGCTGATCAGAAAATTTCCATACTTCTAGGGGTGGGTGATAAGAGCGGTAGCCATAGCGAAGACTACGTTTTGAATTGTTACCGTATCGACCCCACAAGCGGACAAGAACAAAGAATTTACACACTTAGATCAGGAGGGTTTGGCCAGTATAAAGAAGAAACAAAAGATATATTCAAAAAAGGAGAAACTTATACCTTCCAAATCGATTGGCAGTCTTCCAACTTAAATTCTCAATCCGCTGCACCAGGGGTTTCTGCTGAAGGGCCAGATTACGACTATACTTTCAAAGTTCAGCCGCAAGGTAATCATGGAGGTTTGTTGATTGATTCTTATGATGTTACCAAGAAAACTACTGACATAAGTCATCGGGTTTTGAATGATGATGCTAATGATGTAGCTACCACAGAAAGCGAGTTCAAAGAAGATTATGAAAACAAACGTGCTGTATTTATTGGGGTGAATATTGCCGCCAGAAAAAAAGTGATACATCCAATCCATCGAGCGTCGTTCTGCGAAAAGGCGACATTCTGGAGGCGGCATTAACAGCGGGAAGATTCCTACAGCAAAACGAATTCGAAAACCAAATAACTTGGGAGTATCGCCAGAGAAAAACTGATGGAACCTACCTTCCATGGGAAGAATTCTATAGAAATGGTAAAGGGGCAAAAATCTCACCTGTTATGATTACCAGCGGGATATTCCAGCTCCGCGCAGTCGCATTTGGAAATCAATATTTCGAATATAAGAGGCAGAATGGTGAAAAAATTGGGTCTGTCACTTACGGCCCTGGCCAGCGTGGTGCTCCGGATTGCATCGGCGTCTGCGACAAACAGATTCAGATTGATATTTGTCGTGAAGCGCAAAGGTTCTATGCTAGTACTGTTTATGCTGGAGAAAATGTGTTACCCGCTCAATACGGCTTTCCAGAATATCCGGCCTCAGGCAATTCCATTATACGCTGCAATATTTTCGTAGCTCACCGGTGCACGGCAGTTGGCGCTATTGTCCCGAAAATCAATGGCAACTTTTTCGAATATCCACCGCTTGCTAACGAATGGGCTGGTATTGAAGAGACTGGTGCACCCATACCAACCTACATCCAACGCTGGCCGATTGTCTTGGCCGAAATGCCACAGCCGGGACGTATCGTTGCACACCCACAGCCCGGCGATGCAGGCCATTGTGCTATTACCGATTATGATGGTGAAGGAATTGGTGCAGGCATTTCTGGGACGGTGAATAAAAATTACGAAGAATTCTGGGATGGAACTTCACGCATGAGGTATTATGATCCAGCCCAATAAACGCTTATGAAAATTACTTCTATTTTTGCTTTTTCAGCTTTGCTGGTTTCTCCGCTCATCGGCCAGTCTTCTAATAGCCGCGATATCATGGCAAGGGTTTCAAGTGAGATTCCTGCTCGCTCAAATACTGCTGAAATCATTGTTGAAAAGAGATTATCCGGTCTAGAAAAATACCCTTCTTTCGTTCCTCTCGAAAAATCTGTTAGAGAAAACTGGCGTGAGGACCTGCTGGAATTTGAAAACGTTGCAGACACCGCAGCAAAAAAATCACTATACTTCAAAGCGGCTGAAACACTTGATGTAGAGAACTATATCGAATTTTTGAGACTGGCCGGTAAAGCTACCGCCTCGCAAAAAATTGAAAAACAGCAATTTAAATGGGCTTTGTTTCCGTCCCAAAAGCATTTGCGAGACATGTGGACACAAAATCCACCTAGCCAGTCGCTAAAGGAACTTGCAAGGGAAGCTGAAGCGATTTTGTCTGATGACCTTTCGACTGCAAGATTTTTGAAAGACGTTCAAGGTGGAGTTGTTGCTCAAGCTTATCTTGAAGATAAACATAAACATTCCAATGAAGCGATTCAGGAAACCCAATCGCAGCAAATTGCATCTAATGCGAAGAGCAATCAATCGGATGAATCTCAGATCCCACGTGATTCTAGCGAGGAATTAGTCGATAAGTCACGAAGTTGGAAGGCTTCAATTTACATTATAGGAATATTTTTAATAGCAGCGGCGGCTTGGTTGGCATTAAAGAAAAAATCTGTTTAATTTCGAAAAGAGAAGCCACCCTAGGTATGACGCGAAGGTGTCGGGTGTTAGAGATCAGAAGTGTTGCCCCATACTACTCAGCTGTCGAGAATGGCGGACAGGTCGCTGTGAATCAGACTATACCAAGCCATGATTTTTTTATCAAAACGGCATATTTCGCCCTGTTTGATTGGGGTCAGAGTGGAATGGCACGTAATTAAGACCATTCTCGAGGATTCTTCATCTCAAAGGGATATCAGCGGATAGCCGGGGCGTAAGCGAATGCAATGAGCGCCACCCCCGGAAAGCGATCCAACAAGAATCCGGGATGCCGGAGGTATCCCAGCCGGGCATTATTCGCGGAAAAAACATCGGCTGGCTCCCCTTCAGGGAGCGGAATTATGGGGACTGTATCCGGGGGTGTTCGCTCGCATCGCTCGCTCGATCCCGGCTATTAGCTATGATACCTTCGGAATCATTCAGAGGCTTAATTACGTGCCATTCGGAGCAGTCCCGAAAAACATACGACTATGAGATGAAATCGCGAGCGGTTGGGCGAGACGAGTCTCCCCAGCCGGAATGGCGCAGCCATTCCGCTACGAAGAGGTTGGTAGATCACGGATGAAGATGTTCGTGCTGCTGGCTTTCAATTCCCATCTTCATCGCCTTATCTGTTAGTTAACGGATTTCAAGGATGAGCCAGTTTGGCATCAATGGCTTGGGTAGTAATTTCGCTTTCTTGCATGGACGATAAAAATCCTTTCAGTTCTTCAAGCTCATTGGCGACTCTCTCCGCCTCCGCCGTGGTTTGATTAGCTTCTTCCACGACTGTTTTAATTTCCAGTTGATGTGCTTGAATGGATTTTACAGCATCGTCCTTTTCTTTGGATACACGAATTATCTCCTCCTGAATTGTAGCAAGATCTTTGAGCAATTGATCCATATCCTCATCATGACTGGCGGTTTCCCCATTACCACTTGCAATATTTGCAGCGCTAGCAATCTCACCTGCGGCTTTTTCGATGCTGGCCAAATCAGATTCGGCTTTTTCCTTTTTTGTCTCGGCACGCTCAATGTCCAGACGAGCAAGATCCAGTTTTGTTTGAAGCTCAGGAGCAACTACAAGAAGAGTACCGTTTTCTTCCGTAATTCTGTTATCGCCCACCCATTTTGAAATGGAACTCTCTACATCGTTGCTTGCAAGCCTGACTTCCTCCGGCATGGCCCTGGCAAGAAATTTAACCCAAAGACTTCTATCCTGAGGCGGCCCGAATTTGACTACTGCTGCATACATGAATCCAGCCGTTCTCTTATCCACTCCTGAGCAAAGCATGGCGTGATAGAACATGCGATGAATCGCTGGATAGCCTCCCGCCACAAAATGACCGGGACTGTTCATTTCATCGCAAAAGTGATCGTGGACAATGGCTGCATAACGGGCATCTGTATTCAAACCGCCTGCTATAAATGACTCCAGCAAGGGAGGAACCGACGCTCCGTCATTCACTGTTCCTTTGGGAACCAACCATGGGAAATTTGATGGATCCTGATAGATCAATTCATTTGCCGTTTCATTCAAGACGGAAAGCCTTTTTCCTGGGCCAGTCATTTTGGAATGAGCTGCGTTCCTGATGATGATTCCAAGGTCCCTGTTCTTTTCTCCGTCGATCAGATAGAATCCAAATGGATTTTCTTTCTTGGGATCGATTGGAGATGTAATGAAAAAGCATTTGAAATGCCATGTGACAGCCCCAAGAATGACAACGGCTAAACATCCCAAGAGGATGGATCGGTATTTCATGACAACATTCTAATAATTTTTTATCAGGCAGGGAATGATTTTTATTTGATCACCTATCAATAAATTGAACATGGCCAAACTTTCAACTTGGTAAAAATAAGGAAAGTGACTGAAAATCAAAGCAGGGGATGAATCGAACGAAGCAGAAAAAATTGGATCCTTCCATCTTTGGTCCGACTGGTTTTGGAATTCAGTAATTGCCGATTCTATTAGAACCCCCAGCAACTTGGGATCGAATCAACATCCCCGCCAACGCTGCCTGTTACTGGAAATTTCCCAAATATCCGAAATTTTGGAAATCTTCACTTCAACTATTTTACCCGGATCCTTGCAGCGAATCGCGGAAATCCTTCAGTCATAGGATTTAAGAATCTGGGCGATGGTGCCATGGGGGAAGGGTCGAGGACCTGACCATTCACTATCCTCCAATTCCCATCGGGCCATACCTCGCTGGTAGCAGCCACAAGCACCATGGCATGATTACTATTGCAATAGAGTATCGGCTTATTATTTCTTAAATCAGTCATGATCCCGGAATTATTGAAAGTGCTGGTGCCGCTATCCATATCGTGAATCTGACAGGTGGCCTTAAATGTTTCTCCATTGAGATCGACCCAGGTAGTGCTCAAAGCCGCCGTCATTTCTGCTGGCCAGCCAGCTTCATCAATAGGAACTCCTTTAATTCTCGTAACGATGGTGGATTGAGCCACTGGATGGCCATAGTGCTTGAATATTGTAGAAATGGACGCAGCCCAACACCAAAGCCATCCTTCTTGTTTCTCGATAGTTAAAACTGGCGAAACATACGCACAATCGTATTTCAATCCGGTTACCGGATCTACTTGAGTCGCCATATTTGCATTTGATGTTAGACTGACAAATAAAAATACCAAGGGGGAGATGTTTTTTATTTTCATCAAAAACAGGTAGATCATATGTCTATCGGGTCATCAATGTTAAAGTGGCATTCATTGATTCAGGTCAGCCCACTAGGCGTAATGACGATGGAGGAAGATCGGATAGTGGGCATTTCCCATGCAGTATCGAAGGAGGATCAGGGAAGCCGTGGTGGAGGCTACTCTAGGCGGAGTGATTTTAAGTTAGGCACTGATGAAAACGGTTGCGACGAATCATCTACAGGAGGCTTCACCTGACTCCAACAGCCGTTTGATTTTTTGAGGATTGCGAAACGGTTCGAAATGGCTAGTTAGCCCCCATGCAAGTGCTGGCAGCTTCCTTTTTCCTTCAGATGGCGGTGATTCTTTTGACGTGCCGATTGGTAGGCATGCTGGCGAAGAAGGTGGGGCAGCCGCAGGTGGTGGGAGAGATGATCGCGGGTGTGCTGCTGGGGCCCTCCCTGCTGGGGCTTTTTTTCCCGGATCTGATGTCGCAGCTTTTCACCAAGGAGTCCCGCAGCGTGCTGTTCGTAGGGGCTCAGTTGGGCGTGGGGCTGTATATGTTTCTGGTGGGGATGGAGTTCAAGACGGAGCTTTTCCGCAGCCGGGCGCGGAGCGCGGCGAGTGTATCCATCGCGGGCATGGTGGTGCCGTTCATTCTGGGGGCGGTGCTGGCGCCCTGGCTGGTGAAGGTGCCCGGAATCTTCGCAGCCAACGTAAAAATTTATGAAGCCGGCCTCTTCATGGGCGCGGCGATCGCCATCACGGCCTTCCCGATGCTGGCGCGGATCATTTACGAGCGCGGCCTGTCCGGCACCTCTCTGGGGACGCTGGCACTGGCGGCGGGTGCCATCGATGACGCAGCAGCGTGGTGTGTGCTGGCGATTGTGCTGGCCAGCTTCGGCGCCGGGAGCACGCATTTCCTGGGCATGGAGGTAAACCCGGCGGTGCTGGCGATCGGTGGCGGTGCCTTTTACGCGATCTTCATGCTCACGATCGGCAAAAAACTGCTGGCACGCCTGGGCACGTGGGCAGAGCGTGACGGAACGGTGAGCCCGGCCCTCATGGCCACCGTGCTGATGCTTTTCTGCCTGAGCGCATGGTTCACCGACCACATCGGCATCCACGCAGTCTTCGGCGGCTTCGTCCTTGGCATCGCCATGCCACGTGGCGTGCTGACGGAGGACCTCACGCGCAAGCTGGAGCCCTTCACGGTGATCTTCCTGCTGCCGATGTTTTTCACGTTTTCCGGACTCTCCACGAAGCTGAACATGCTAGTGGACCCTGCGGTGCTGATCATCGCGGTGGTAATCCTGCTGGCTTCCACTTTGGGCAAGGGAGTGGCGTGCTGGGCGGCGGCCCGCCTGAATGGCGAGGACAACCGCACCTCGCTGGCCGTGGGCGCGCTGATGAATTCACGCGGGCTGATGGAGTTGATCATCATCAACATCGGCCTCCAGAAGGGCGTGATCGGACTGAAGTTGTTCTCCATTCTGGTGGTCATGGCCATCGTCACCACCCTGATGGCGACGCCGATCTTTGAATGGGTCTACGGCCGCCACCAACGCAACAAAAAGCCAACGGACTTGGGCAACCTGCCGATCGGCGGGTAATTCCCCTCCCCCCTGCCCTGCCGGAGGGTACCAGCCAGCGGAGACGGTGAAAAAATCTGCTAGATCATCCAACAGCGGCCGGATGCCCTCCGCGCCGCTGGTCCGCGATGACCGTGTGGCGATTCCCAAATCCACACTCGCCACCTGCCCCGTCCTGAGGCACAACGGCCGCCGCACCCGATTTTCATGGCATCCTCCTTCTCCTTCGATTCCCTGAACAAAGCCCAGCGTGAAGCTGTGGGCACACTGGATGGTCCCCTGCTGCTGCTGGCCGGAGCCGGCACGGGAAAGACCCGCACAGTGACGTGCCGCATCGCCCACATGCTGGAAAAGCGCATTCCCCCCGCCCAGATCCTGGCCGTGACCTTCACCAACAAGGCGGCGGCGGAAATGAAGGAGCGGATCTCCGGCATGGTGTCCAAGAAGGCGGCGAATGAAATGACCGTCTGCACCTTCCACTCGCTCTGCGTCCGCATCCTGCGCGGCGGCATCGACAAGCTGGGGTACAAGAAAAATTTCTCCATCTGCTCCCACTCGGATCAGGTGGGCATCATGAAGCAACTCCTCGTCCGCATGGGCGGCAAGGAGGAGAAGGTGAAGCCGGACGCCGTGCTTTCCGAAATTTCCAAAGCCAAGAACAAGGGCATCGACCCCGCCGATCTGCAGGACGATTTTTTCGCCTCCCTGGCCGTGGCCTATCAGAATGAACTCCGCGCCCAGAATACCGTGGACTTCGATGACCTTTTGCTGATGGGAGAGCAGATCCTGCGCGAGTACGAGGACGTGCGGAATGTCTTCCAGGAAAAATACACCCGCGTGACGGTGGACGAGTTCCAGGATACGAATGCACTCCAGATGCAGCTCCTGCAGCAGTTGGTGGGAGAGCCCTATCACGTCTGCGTGGTAGGGGACGATGACCAATCGATCTACGGCTTCCGCGGGGCTGAGGTGGCGAATATTCTCCAGTTCGAACGCTTTTTCCCCAATCCGCGCATCATCCGCCTGGAGGAAAACTACCGCTCCACCCACGCCGTGCTGCATACGGCCAACAGCCTCATCGCCCACAACAAAGGCCGCCGGGAAAAAATCCTGCGCTCCACCCGCAAAGGTGGTGACCCCGTGCGCATCGTGGCCATGCCCGGCGATGACGAAGAGGCGGAATTCATCGCGGAAGAGATCCTCGCGGAAAAAGGCGCCGTCGGCCGTGCATGGGAGGATTTCTCCGTGCTCTTCCGCACGAATGTCCAGAGCCGTAAGATCGAGCTGGCCCTGCGCGAGCGGAAGATCCCCTACCGCATGGTGGGTGCACAGAGTTTTTATGATCGCCGGGAGGTGCGGGATGTCCTGGCCTACGCCCAGCTCCTCGCCTCACCGGATGCGGACGTTCCCCTGCTCCGCATCCTGAATGCGCCGAACCGCGGCATCGGCCAGAGCACCGCCGTGCTGGCTACCGAGTGGAGCCGCGAGCATCACGAATCCGTATGGGAGTCCCTCTGCGATCCGGAATTCACCGATACCCTGGGGCCCAAATCGCGCTCCGCCGTGCAGGAATTCGTGGCCCTCATCGCCGGTCACAAAAACCGGATCGAGCTGAATCACGAAAACCCCGCTGATGTCCTGGCCGCCATGCTCAAGGAAATGGAGTATCTCCCCTGGCTGGAGCGCGGCTGCAAGACCGAGCAGGAGCGCATCCAGCGGGCCGAGGGCATTTCCAACGTCGTCGAAAGCCTGCGTGCCGCCGTGGCCAAGGGAAAAGGCATCCAGACCTTCCTGGATGACAGCGCGCTGGCCTCCGAGCGCGAGGAGGATGATCTGGAGAAAAAACAAGGTGCCACCCTCATCACCCTCCACGCCTCCAAGGGACTGGAATTTCCCATCGTTTACCTGGTGGGCCTGGAGGAAGGATTCCTTCCCCATACCCGCAGTATTTCAGAAGGCACCAAGGATGAGGAACGCCGTCTGCTTTATGTGGGCATCACCCGCGCACAGGACCAACTCACAATGACATATTGCGTCAAGCGCATGAAATACGGCCAGGAAACCCACTGTGAAGCCAGCAGCTTCATCGGAGAACTGGACGATGAATTCGTCAACTTCACCAGCTACGATGATATCCTGGGAGCAGAGCCCAGCACCGATGAACTGGACAACTTTTTCGGCGGCCTCAAGGGCATGCTCGATGACATTTGAGAACGAAGGCCACCGCCCCTCCCTGCGCCTCGTTTCATTACCATTCTACTAAAAACTCTCCCCCTTATGAAGCAGCCCCAACCTGGTGAGATCATCTCCATCCGAATCAATGACCGGGAAATTTTCAGCCGTGTCGATTTCGAAGGCGTCCAGCGCCTGCCCCGGGAACCCTATCTCAATGAAATGGCGGACAGCGGCGCCGTCGATTTCACCCGGCTGGCCTCCTGCTCCATCGAATGTCGCCGCTGGGTTTACCAGAATACGGGCCTCTCCCTTTCCGCCTATGTCGCCGCATTCCCGGATGACCGGATCGAGAATCCGCTCTGGGTGGAGTGATCTTTGCGGGATTAAATCCAATGCCTTCAAGGATTGTGTTCAAAACCTTGTAACTATAAGCCTCTCAGCGCGCCCAAGTCGGCTGGTTCCCCTCCGGGGAAAATAGTTGGAGGGGCCTTATCCGGTGGTATTCGCTCGCTTTTGCTCGCTCGACCACCGGCTACCCGCTTTGATGCCTCCGGCATCAGAAGACGGAACCGGTGACAACAAGGCGCGCAATCTCTTCATCCCGTAGGGATATCAACCGGTAGCCGGTGCGTTGAGCGAATGAAATGAGCGACACCCCCCGGATGGACGCCTCCTGAAATTCCCGCATCCCGGAGGGATGCCAGACAGCGCCGGGATCAGGAAACGACGAGTCAATTTTTTTAAATGCAGGACCTCGCCCTATTTCGTCACTAAAGGCATGGGAGTAAATCCTTAGCTTCACACTAATACATTACCAAGTAACTCATTTTACTACTGTTTTGTATTGACAAATGACCTCTTGCGACTAGATTTCTCCCGGCTCTGAGTCAGATCCCCGGTGCAAGCTGAGATTTCGACCAGGCTTTTTCTAAAAAAGCCCATTCACGAAACATCCTTCTCAACATCGCCGACACCATGATTGTAAAATCAGCCCCCTTCGCCGCGCTCGCCACCACGGTATTCTCCACACTTTACAGCCAATCCCTCAGCAAAACGGTAGAGGCGTGGGATGAGACAGCCATCGCCATCACCCACTCACGCTTTCCCTTTTCCGGCTACCGGCTGGAGGAAAACGATGCAGAGTCTATCCGCGCCACGGCCTCCATCGCCGTCTATGATGCCATCCACGCCGTGCTGGGTGAGGGAGTGAGCATTTTTTACCAAACCTTTTCCCCTGTCCGCACTCCATTGGCAGCAGAGGCCGCAGCCTCCCAGGCCGCCTATGATGTGCTGGCCAGCCATTTCACGGATCCGGTGAACCGTGCTGAGCTGAAACTCCGCCTCACCCGCCATCTCGCCAGCCTGCCGGATGGATATGAAAAAACGGAAGGCCTCACCACCGGTGCCGCCTCCGCCGCAGCAGCCATCACCTTCAGCCGCCTCCATGAGCTGCAAGGCGAGCAGGCAGCGTAGTCCCTCCCTCTATCAAAGGGAGCGTCTTCAGGCGATCTGATGGATCGTCATGCTTTTGAATTGTCGGCCCCGGCTGATGATCTATCATGGCCGTACTACGATGATTTCCCGCTTCCCCGTGCGTATTTTCAGTGCCGCCCTGCTGCCCGGACTGATCGTCTCCTGTCACAAGGAGTCCTCCGCTTCCACCGATCTGGTCCAGCAGGTGACGGAAACTGCTGCTTCCAATGAAATCCTGCGCGATGAAAGCGAAGATACCCGGGAGAAAGTGGATACTCTCACCCGCCGCGTGCAGGAACTGGAAGTCCAGATCCAGACCGAAAAGGAAAGCCGCCAGGAAATCATCCACCGCCTGAAAGATCTCGAGAAGGAGCAAATTCTCAATCAGCAGGCCCTGCGGGAAAAAACATCCTCCACGGACGAGAAGGAAAAGGCCTCCTCCAAGGTGGAGAAGCCTGCCACCCCGCCACCCGCGGAAAAAGTGGAGGAGATTGCCTTCGACGACTCCAAGCCCCTTCCCACATCCATCACGGATAAGGTCGTCGTCATCGAGGGAGACATGGGGCGCGGCACCGGATTTCTCTGCTCCACGGAGGGCGCGCTGTGGCTCTATACCGCCGCCCACGTTATCAGCGGAAACAAATCCATCATCGTTCGTGACCAGCAGAACAATCGCTTCCAAACCTTCGATTCCATGGAAGTGGCGGAAGGCGTGGACCTCGTTCGCCTGAAAATCGTCAACTCCAGCGTCAAGGGACTGGAACTGGAATCCCCTGAAAAATCGGCTGAAATCGGAGACCCAATCGCTGCCGTCGGCAATAGCGATGGCACCGGAGTCGTCGCCCCGGAAAATGGAGAAATCCGTGGCAAGGGACCGGAAAGCTGGGAAGTGAGCACCCAGATCATTCCCGGAAACAGTGGCGGCCCCGTCATTGCCCGGAAGGACCTGAAGGTCATCGGCATCGTCACCCACCTCCTGTTAGGAAAAAAGGAAACCTGGGCGGCCGATACCCGCTTTGCGGAAGTGCGCCGCTTTGCCGCCCGTCTGGACCGCCCCTACAAGTGGACGCCCATCACCCCTGCCCGCTTCCTCAAGGAATTCCAGATCATCGAGCAACTGGATAACGATACCAAGCTGGCCTACGCCGCCATCACCGTCTATCAGGAGCGCACCTCCCGCAGTTCCCACTACCAACCCCGCGAATCATCGCCCGAGCAGGATGCCTTTAACAAGTGGCAGTTGGAAGCACGGGAACTCCTCCAGCAAAACCCGAACAGTGGCATCGCCGTCACCCTTAATAAAATCCTGGGCCGCAGCACCAATTACTCCCAATCCGAAAACCGCCGCGAACTGCTGGAAAGCATCCGCAGCAAGGTGGCCTTGGGAGACAATCTTATCAAGCCGGAAGCCTTCACCTGGTACCACCGGGAAAGCTACAACCAGTCCCTCATCTGGCGCCGCAAGCTCATCGAACAACTGAGAAACTGATAGGCAACTGAAAGGCAGCAACTGTCTTTTTGCGTCGTCCTGGCGGGCAGGGACGCCTCTCCGCAGGCGTCCGGCGGGGCGATGGGTGCCAAGGAAAAGATACGTCAGGGCGAGGGATCGGCCGAAATTGATGGATTCCTGGCTCGCCACCGCCGGACCTCTCGGAATACGAGCAAAGCGAGGATAGCCTGCCACGCTGATTCAAATCTGCAGGCAAAGAGATCCCTGCCTGAAGAAGACCCGCGAAAGGCTGGCACGCCTCTTCAGAACCGCCCGGCTTCTGACTCCACAACGTTTTCCCCAAACCGCGCACCGGATTCCCCTTACCACTCCCCGGAAAAACCGCCACCGCCGGCACCTTGTCACAGGCCCGTTACACTATTCCGATTGACCAAAACCCTAAGGAAGGATTGGACGCAGGTGCAACCGTGGACGATAGCTCCAGGGACCACCCACTGCATGAAAATTCTGATCCTTTCCCGGAACCCCAAGCTTTACAGCACAGATGCCCTAGTCCGCGCTGCGGCAGCCCGCGGGCATGAGGTGCGCGTGGTCGATTACCTGCGCTGCTACATGAACATCACCTCCCGCAAGCCACGGATCTACGTGGATGGGGAGGAACTCATCGCAGACGCCGTCATCCCCCGCATTGCTGCAAAGCATACCTTTTACGGAAACGCCGTGGTGCGCCAGTTCGAGATGATGAATGTCTTTACGCTCAACGACTCCGTAGCCATCGCCCGGTCGCGTGACAAGCTGCGCTCCCTCCAGATCCTCGCAAAGCGCGGCGTAGGCCTGCCCGTCACCGGCTTCGCCCACTACACGGATGCCTCCGGGGAACTCATCCGCATGTGCGGCGGCGCACCCCTGGTCATCAAGCTCCTCGAAGGCACCCAGGGAGTGGGTGTCGTCCTCGCAGAGACCACCAATGCCGCAGAATCCGTCATGGAGGCCTTCAAGGGCCTGAATGCAAACATCCTCGTCCAGGAATTCATCAAGGAGGCCGAGGGCGCAGACATCCGCTGCATTGTCGTCGGCGGAAAAGTCGTCGCCTCCATGAAAAGGCAGGCAGCCAAGGGAGAATTCCGCTCCAACCTCCATCGTGGCGGCACCTCCGAAAAAGTGAAAATCTCCCCGGAAGAACGCGCCGTCGCCATCAGCGCCGCCAAGGCCATGGGCCTCCACGTCGCCGGAGTCGATCTCCTGCGTTCCAACCACGGCCCCGTCGTCATGGAAGTGAATTCCTCCCCCGGCCTCGAAGGCATCGAGCAATCCTCCAAAAAGGACGTCGCCGGCATGATCATCGAGTTCATTGAGCGCGCCTATCAAAAACCTCGGAAGGAAAAGAAGAATCAGGTCAGCAACCAGCCGTGAACTGACTCCCCGAGGCGGCGATCAGCTCCGTTCTTTTGTGAATAACATGTGAACAGCCGAGAATAACTTCCTAACATGCTCATGTCTGGGCGTCCAAGAACCACCTGCGACTGGCCTTGGTCCGAACCGTGGCGGCGGTTTCCAACCGCCAGGCCATTCATCATCCATTTTAAAAAGGTCATGGCGGTTGGAAACCGCCGCCCCGTAAAACAAAAAAGCGATGAGACGCCATAGCACCGGGGTAGGCGTTGCGGTTATAGGAGTAGACTCACTGCGATTGCGACTGCAGGACGCTTCCGATGCACTGGTTCATATGACGCTGCTTCTGGAAAGCGAGAAAAACGATACCAGCGACGGGGATGAGTGAAAGCAGAATGGAAAAAACGTTGCCGATGGCACTACTGCCGAGCCAGACGGAACAAGGAACGACAGCAACGATGAGGAGTGCAGCGAGATACTGATTGTTGCGTCTGCGGTAGTTCACGTCGTCCTGCATGAGTTGTTTGTGCGTGGCGTGATAGGTTACATAACGCTCCGCTTCTGGGATGCGATCGAGGCCGGGAGTGGATTTGTATGTCTCGAATTTCATGCCGATAATCGGGTTAAAGTTATTCCTCTGGGGCTGACTTGGGCACCCGCAGCCATAGCTGCTGCTGCGGGTAGAATAGTGGTTTTCTTCTGGTATTGGAAGTGCTATCTAGTCCATTCATGAGAAGGTGCGCATGCAGGAGCTGACGATGGCATAAGTGTATGGATATGATGGTTTCAACAGAGATATTAAAATCTTCTCCCCTGGCCTCCAAGGCATCGAGCACGACTATCTAAAGCCCCGCAGAATCAGATCAGCAACCAGCCGTAAACTGACTCCCCGTGGCGGCGGTTTTCAACCGCCATGCCATTCATCATTGCCCCAAAACGACTGCAGCCCGTCAACTCCGTCCTTTTGTGAATAACCTGTGAACAGCCGGGAATAACTCCCTAACATACTTATACTTCAACACTGAAGTAGATCACCGGCGGCTAACCTTGGTCCTGTCCATGGCGGCGGTTTCCAACCGTCATGCCCTCTTTTGAAAGTGGATGATGGCATGGCGGTTGGAAACCGCCGCCACTTCAACAAAAAAGCGACGATCGTGAGATCATCGCTTTTTGTTTTGAAAATGGAGCCGGCTAACGGACTCGAACCGTTGACCTACTGATTACAAATCAGTTGCTCTACCAACTGAGCTAAGCCGGCGACTTGCGTTACGCGGAGTCGGGCGGAGTATTTCCATTCCCGGGCC
>Ga0157370_10004183_pt1 | contig 16700 bp, 15 predicted proteins | sample C35metaG_FD_113463 | JGI IMG/M metagenome (GOLD analysis project Ga0157370, IMG submission 113463) | Corn rhizosphere microbial communities from Kellogg Biological Station, Michigan, USA - C3-5 metaG | ecosystem: Host-associated > Plants > Roots > Rhizosphere > Soil | place: USA: Michigan...
AGCGATTCGGCGGCCTCGGCTCCGGCCTTGCCAAGCCCCGCGGAAGCCTGTTCAACCAAGGCTGCGACGGCGGCGGACTGAACGTCGATCCCCGTGCGGATCTGTTCGAGCGTGCTCGACGTGCGGTCGAGCAGCGCGTCGAGCGTGCCCGAATACGCTGCCTCGGCTTCGCTGACGCGGGTGGCGGCGGCTTCGCCGGCGGTCTCGATTTCGCTCAGCCTGGCTGAAAGGCGATCGCTCGCTTCGGCGACCAGCGCATCGGCGCTGCGCGTCCGTTCCGCGAGTTCACTCACCTGCCGTCCGAACTCGGCGGACTTCTCCGCCGATTCGCTTCCCACCGCGCGAATGTGCTCGGCGATGGCGCGTGCCGATTGTTCGGCGCGGGGCAAATCCTCGAGCAGCACGGCGATGTCGTTGCGCGCGGACTCGGCCGCGCGGTCGAGCGCTTCGCCATGGCGCCTCAAGATTTCGCTGCTGTTGTCGAACTCGCGCGTGATTCCGCCGAGCTTGCCGGTGGTGTCGTCGCCAAGCTGCATCAGATGAGTCGAGATCATCGTCAGGTCGGACCGGCTGTCGTGGATTCGCTGACCGAGAACTTCGAGCAGCGCTTCGAGGCTGCGCGCTTCGTTGCGCATCGCGACGACCGAGCGCGTGAATCGCTCCGCTTCCTTGCGCCGAGTGCGGCCGAACATCAGCCAGACCAGGCCGAGCAGCGCCAGCGGGCCGGCGGCGATCGCCACCCATTGCGCGACCAACGGAGACGAAAGCGCCTGCCCCGAAACGGTGCGGCCAGCAGACCAGGCGGCGTAGGCTAGCCACAGGCCGGCGATGATCGCCAATGCGGTTGCGAGCACCTGACGTCCGCCGGTGCCGCGCTCGTCGGCACTCTGTTCGCGCCACTGTTCCTCATCGAACGTCGGCTCGACAAAATCGATGCTGCTCGCGAGCAGATTGGTGGGCTCAGCCGCGTCCGTCGAGGGAGACAGCTGTTCGGCGCGCTTGGGAGTGGGAGTCATCGCAAGGGTCAGTTTAACATCTTTGACGCTGCACGAAAGCGATTAGAAGAAGCGGCTTCACTGGGGGAGGGTTCATGGCCGTCGGCGGGCTGATCGGCGCCTATCAGGAGGACGACAGCGGCGGACTTCGCGCGCTGCTTCCGCTCGCCGGCAGAACGCTCATCGAATATCAGGTGCGGTGCGCCGCCGCAGTGGGCGCGGCACCGATCGTGGTCGTTGTCGAGCGCGTTCCGCAAGCGCTTCAGGATGCATTCGAACGCCTGCGTCTCGACGCGATCGGAGTCTTTCCGGTCAGCGACGTCAATGAGGCCGTGAGCCGGTTTGAGGCCGGATCGACGATCCTGCTGGTCGGCGACGGGATCGCTCCGCCGGTCGATGTGGTGCTGGCGATGGCGGACGAACCCGAAGCGGCGGTCGCGATCGTTCCCGATGACGAGGAGCACGAAGGCTACGAACGGATCGACGGCCAATCGCGTTGGGCCGGCGTTGCGCTGGTCGATTCACACTTGCTCGGCTCGACGGCGGCGATGCTCGGCGATTGGGACCTGCAATCGACCCTGTTGCGCCGCACCCTTCAGGAGGGCGCGAGGCGAGTTCCCGCAAGCGCGCTCGGTGGGGAACCGCTGCTCGTCGAGACCGCCGACGATCTTGCGGATTTTCAACGCCACCTGGTGCGCTCGTCGCGACCGATGCGCGACGATGCGGCAAGCCGCTTCCTCCTTCCTGCAATCGAGGATTTCGCCACCGAGCGGCTGATGGAGACGTCGCTCAGGCCTGGATGGCTGGTGTGGGCGGCGCTTCTCCTGACCATCGGCGCCGCCATTTGCTTCACCCGTGGCTGGCTCGGAGCGGGATTGGTCTTGCTCCTGATTTCCAGCCCGCTCGACCTGATCGGCGGCCGGATTGCGACCCTTCGCCTCAAGCCGCTGCAGACCAACATGCTCGCGCGGCGGCTGATGTGGTCGGCGGGCGGGCTGGCACTGCTGGCGATCGGCTGGTGGGAACTGCGGCACGGCACCGGATGGGGTTCGTTCGTAACTGCCGCGAGCGCGTGCGGCTTCGCCGAGGCAGCCCGGCTTGAAAAGGCGCAAATGCCCGCGGAGAACGGGTCGTGGCTGCTGTCGCGCCGCAACGCGATCTTCCTTGCCGTCCCCTTTGCGCTCGCCGGTGTCTGGACCGCTTATCTGCTAGTGATGCTTTCCTACGCGGCCGCTTCCTTCTTCATCGTCCAGCGGGTGCGGCATTCTCCAGCAAGTTGACGCGAAGTTAACCGAAATCGGATAAGCCGGATGCCGATGATGCCGGAAGAATGGCCCATTGCTGCTCCAGCAGCCGACGGGGACGCGCCCGCGCGCCTCGCGGGCCGCGGCCGTTTGGCGACCGTGCGCCGCGATTTCTTCCTCGATCCGGCCAAGCGATTGACCGAGCAGGAGCGGGCGCTGATGACCGCCATGCTCCATTGTCTCGTGAGCGATGTGGCGGATGCCATTCGCGCAGCGCTGCCGAACGGCCGTCTAGCCGCGAACGACGACGGCAATGCGGCGCTGATCGAGACGCTGACCGCTTCGGGACTGCTCGATGAACCCGGATTGATGGCGCTGCTTTTGCGCCGCGCCGACGAAGAGCGGATTGCGGCCGCGGCGAAGGCACGCAGCGGCCGCCGTGAAGCGCGCGTCCTCCAGGGGCTGGTCAGCCATGACTATGGCGCCGTGGCCGCTGCCGCGATGGCGCTGATCCTCGCGCGCGGGCGGCGCCGCGACCGGTTCGGCCAGTGCCTTGTCGATTTCGACGATCTGTCGGCCGCGAGCGCCGAGGCGCTAGTCAACGCCGTTGCCGCCGGCCTGCGCCGTGAGATGCTCGGAGGACGCGCCGCTTCGGCCGCTGATGTCGAGCTGGCACAGGCAACGGAGCGCGTTCTCGACGAGCGCGACGAGGAGCGCGGAATCGACGCGCTGACGGCGGCGCTTGTCCATTTCCTCCACGAGTCGGGCAGCCTCACCGATGATCTGGTCCTCGCCGCCGCGAACGAGGGCGAGACGGGGTTCGTCGGCGACGTCCTCGCGCTCCGCGGCGGATTGCCGACAGATTCGGTCGTCGAAGAGCTGCTCTCAAGTGAGCCCAAATCGGTCATGCTGCTCTTGCGCATCGCCCACGTCTCGCGGGAGCTGGCCGCGGGTCTTCTGGCCGGGGTGGGCGACCTGCTCGGTATTGCCGACGTGGGCGAGGCGATCGGCATGTTCGACCAAATCACCGATGCCGAAGCTGCCGCTGCACGCTCCTGGCTGGTAACCAGCCCGGCTTTCCGCGCTGCGCTCGAAAGACTAGGCCAGGGCCGTGGCTAGCGCGCCGTCCGAACCGCGTGCCGTACTCGGCCGCCTCGACCGGGCGGGACGCCTGGTCGCCGCCGATCCCGAGCTCGAGGCACTCCAGCGGGAAGCCGGCTCAAGGCTCGGTCAGCCGCTCGCGCTGCCCCAGATCGCCGCGGTCGCCCAGCTTGCGCGCAAGCTGAGGACTCCCGTTTCGCGTCCGGCGCTCGCCGCGTCGGCGGAGCACGACATCGAGATGTGGGTGCAGGCGACCCCCGAGGGCGAGGATATCCTGCTCTCGCTCGAAGGATGGACGAACCGTCCTCCTGCCGGGCCGCGTCTTGCCGCAATCCTTGGCGGCGGCAGCGAAGCCGAGGCCGGCGGCACGCGCAACGAATGGGCCGCCGACGAGGAACTTCGCATCATCTCCCTGTCGCCGGATCTTGCCGAGTTGCTCGGGGTCAGTCCCGACGCCGTCGCTGGGCAACCGTTGACGCGCGTGGTCCGGCTTGAAGAGGATGAATTTGGCGAAATGCCCTTGATCAGCGCGCTCGCCGCGCGGCGTGGCTTTTCCGGTCAGCCGGCACGCAGCCGCAGCAACGAAGGCCGCACCGTCGTACTTAGCGGTGAGGTGGTGACCGGCGCCGACGGAAGCTTCGCCGGCTTCCGCGGCTCGGTCGAAGCGCAGGGTGGAGCGCCGCAGGTCGCCACCAGCCCTGCCGCGGCATTCGACCTTGCCCTCGACGAGGCCCTCCGCTCGCCAATCGACCGCATCATCGAGAGCGCCGAGCGGATCGTCGAACGCGCCGACGGCCCGCTGCGCAGCGATTATGCGAGCTATGGCAGCGATATCGCTGCTGCAGCACGCCATCTGCTTTCGGTGCTCGGCGCCATGAACGAAGAAGCCGCCCTCTCACCCAGCGTCGTCGATCTGGCGGAACTCGCCGGCGAGGCAGCGGTGATGCTCGATTCCACCGCCGAGGAACGGCAGGTGATCATCGATCTCGAGCGCCAGGACGCGCTGCCTGCGAAGGGCGAGGAGCGCGCAGTCATCCAGATTCTCGTCAACCTGATCGGGAACGCGATTCGTTATTCACCCGCCGGAGCGACGATCCGGGTCGAATTCTCGCGCGACCAAAGAACCGCCTCCGTCTCGGTAGCCGACCAGGGACCCGGCATTGCAGCCGCCGACCAGCAGCGCATTTTCGAACGGTTCGAGCGCGCGCACCCGAAGGAGGAGGGAACCGGCCTAGGTCTCGCAATCTCGCGACGGCTGGCCCGTTCAATGGGCGGTGACGTCACCCTCGATAGCGCACCGGGCGAAGGCGCCCGTTTCACGCTGCGGCTGCCGACCGCCTAGCGTTTGTCGAGCGGAACGTAGTCCCGATAGGTGGCGCCGGTGTAGAGCTGGCGCGGGCGACCGATCTTCTGCTCGGGATCGGCGATCATCTCGTTCCACTGGGCGACCCAGCCGACGGTGCGGGCGAGCGCGAACAGCGCCGTAAACATGTCCGTCGGGAACCCGATCGCGTTGAGGATCACGCCCGAATAGAAATCGACGTTCGGATAGAGCTTCTTCTCGATGAAATATTCGTCGTGCAGCGCGATCTGCTCGAGCTCCTTGGCGACATCGAGGACGGGATCGGATTTGCCGAGCTCCTTCAACACCTCGTCCGCCGTCGCCTTCATGACTTTCGCGCGCGGGTCGAAATTCTTGTAGACGCGATGACCGAAGCCCATCAGTCGGAACGGGTCGTTCTTGTCCTTGGCGCGGGCGATATATTCCGGGATGCGCTCGGGCCGCCCAATCTCGCGCAGCATGTTGAGCGCGGCCTCGTTGGCGCCGCCGTGCGCCGGGCCCCACAGACACGCGATGCCCGCAGCCATGCACGCGAACGGGTTGGCGCCCGAGGAACCCGCCAGGCGCACCGTCGACGTCGACGCATTCTGCTCATGGTCGGCATGGAGGATGAAAATCCGGCGCATCGCGCGCTCGATCACCGGGTTCACCTCATAAGGCTCGGCCGGCACCCCGAACGTCATTCGCAGGAAGTTGCCGGTGTAGCTGAGGCTGTTCTGCGGATACACGAACGGTTGGCCGAGCGTATATTTGTAGGCCATCGCGACCAACGTCGGCATCTTGGCGATCAGCCGGTGTGAGGCGATCATCCGCTGCTCCGGATCGGTGATGTCGGTGCTGTCGTGATAGAAAGCCGAGAGCGCGCCGACGACCCCGCACAGGACCGCCATCGGGTGCGCGTCGCGCCGGAAGCCGCGATAAAAAACGGCGAGCTGCTCGTGCACCATGGTGTGCCGGCTGATCGTATAAGTGAAGTTCTCGAGCTCGTCGCGCGAGGGAAGCTCGCCGCGGAGCAGGAGATAGGCGACCTCCATGAAGCTCGAATTCTCGGCGAGCTGGTCGATCGGGTAGCCGCGATGGAGGAGGATGCCTTTCTCGCCGTCAATGTAAGTGATGGCGCTTTCGCAGCTCGCGGTCGACGTGAAGCCGGGGTCGTAGGTGAACATGCCCGACTGGCCATAGAGCTTTCGGATGTCGACGACTTCCGGACCGCACGTGCCGTCGAGGACCGGATAGGTATAATCACCGGTCGGCGTGTTGAGCGATGCGGTCTTGTCGGTCATTCGTTCGGCTCCATCTGGTCGGCGATGCGGGCGAGGCTTTCGTCCCGGCCCAACAACGCCAGCACATCAAATATCCCGGGAGATGTCGTGCGCCCCGTGAGGGCGGCGCGAAGCGGCTGGGCAAGCTTGCCGAGCTTCACGCCACTGCCCTCCGCAACCTCGCGGATGGCTGCCTCTAACGAGCCATGGTCCCATTCGGCAAGGGCGCTGAGCTTCTCGTGCGCCGAGCGTAACATGGCGCGGGTCTCGCCAGTGAGCAGCGCTGCGGCCGCTTCATCGACATCGAGCGGCCGCCGCGTGAACAGGAATCGCGCGCCGTCCGCGAGCTGATTGAGGGTATGCGCGCGCGCCTTGAGCTCGGGCATCGCCTTCACCAGCAGAAGCTTGTCGCTATCCGACAGGTCCAGCCGCGCCGCGACGAGTTCCGTGAGCCGTTCATCGTTGGCTTCGCGGATGTAATGGCCGTTCAGATTCTCGAGCTTCTAAAAATCGAACCGCGACGGCGACTTGCCGACATGTGGCAGGTCGAACCAGGCGATCGCCTGGTCGCGGCTGATGATCTCGTCGTCGCCATGGCCCCAGCCAAGCCGAAGCAGGTAGTTGTTCACTGCTTCCGGAAGCAGGCCGAGTTCGTCGCGATAGGCATCGACGCCCATTGCGCCATGGCGCTTGCTGAGCTTGGCCCCGTCGGCACCATGGATCAGCGGCACATGGGCGTAGGTCGGCTCCGGCCAGCCCATCGCGCGGATGATCGCGAGTTGCCGGAAGGCATTGTTCAGATGGTCGTCGCCGCGGATCACGTGGGTGACCCCCATGTCGTGATCATCGACCACGACCGCAAGCATGTAGGTCGGGGTACCGTCGGATCTCAGCAGAATGAAATCGTCGATCTCACTGTTCTGAACGGTGACCCGGCCTTGTACCTGGTCGTCGATGACGGTCTCGCCGTCGCGCGGGGCTTTCAAACGGATGACGAACGGCGTGTCGCCTTGTGGCTCATCGACGTCCCGCCACGGGCTCTTGATCCGGAACGGCTTACGCTCGGCCTTCGCCTTCTCGCGCTGCTCCGCGAGTTCCTCCTGCGTCATGTAGCAGCGGTATGCGGCGCCCTGCGCGAGCATACGGCGGGCAATGTCTGCGTGCCGCGCCCAAAATTGCGACTGATAATATTCGTGCCCGTCCCAATCGAGGCCGAGCCAGCGCATGCCGTCGATGATCGCGTCGATTGCCTCAGTCGTCGAGCGGGCGCGGTCGGTATCTTCGATCCGCAGCAGGAACTTGCCGCCGTTATGGCGGGCGTAGAGCCAATTGAACAACGCCGTGCGCGCGCCGCCGATGTGGAGATAGCCAGTCGGGGACGGGGCGAACCGGGTGACGACGGGCCTTGGCGCGGGACTTTCGCTGGTCAAATTTTTCTCGCTTGCGCTGGAGCGCGCATTCCTCTTCTGTTCATGCTGCAATGCAATGGACGAGCGCCCCTAACATAGGGGAAGCGCCTCTTCCACAGCGTGCTCGGGGCTATTGGAAGACGCGGTTTTCCGCGGCTGCGGAGGGGCTGGAGAAGTTCCTCGAGGCCGAACGCGGGCAATTGCCGCCGTGGTTCGTGGTCGGGTTCGCCTGCGGGATCGCGGCCTGGTTCGCCCTGGACTCGCCGATTCAGTGGAGAGCGTTCCTCTGCCTTGCCGGGGCGATTGGCGTTGCCGGCGTGTCATTCGGGGGCGGCAGGGCCGGGCGCGCGCTATGCTTCTTGGCACTCGCGGCAATCCTCGGGTGCGCGCTGGTTTGGGTGCGTTCCATCATTGTCGCCGAGCCACGCCTTGCGCGCCCTGTCGTGACCGCAGTGACTGGCAGGGTCGCAAAGGCCGAACATTTGGCCGCGCGGGGGACGGTGCGGCTGCTCGTCAACACGGATAGAGCCGGAGTGCCGCCGCACGTTCGCGTCTCGCTTGACCAGGAGGATTTGCCCGACGGTGTTGCGCCCGGTGCGCGCATTCGAGTGCGTGCGCGGCTCGCCCCGCCGCCGCCGATGGCGCTTCCGGGCACATATGACTTTGCGCTCGACGCCTGGTTTCGGGGCATCGGCGCGGTCGGCAAGACCCTCGGCGACGTCACCGTGGTCGAACCAGCGCGGCCAAGTGGATTGAACGGGGTGCGGGACAGACTGCGGGCACACATCGCTTCCCGCCTCCCCGAGGGCCCGTCGGGTATCGCAATCGCCTTGGCGACGGGGGATCAGAACGCGGTCGACGAAGCGGACGCCGAGGCAATGCGGCGTAGCGGCCTCACGCACCTGCTCTCCGTCAGCGGACTCCACATCGCTGCCGTGGTCGGATTCGCCATGCTTCTAACCCTTAAGGTGCTGGCGCTGAGCGAGCGTCTGGCGCTGCGTTTCAACCTGGTGCTAGTCGCGGCCGCAGTCGGGGCGGGCGCCGGGATCGGCTACACCGTTCTGACCGGGATGCAGGTGCCGACGGTCAGGAGCTGCGTCGCGGCGCTGCTGGTGCTCGCCGGTATCGCGCTCGGCCGCGACGCGATCAGCATCCGGCTGATTGCTACCGGTGCACTGATCGTCCTCATTTTTCGTCCGGAGGCGCTTGCCGGGCCGAGCTTCCAGATGAGCTTCGGGGCCGTGACCGCAATCGTTGCGCTTCACTCGACCACATGGGGACGCAAGCTATTCCAGCGCCGCGACGAAGGCCTGATCGCGAGAGGCCTGCGCGCGCTGGCGGGCATCGTCGCGACCGGGCTCGCGGTCGAGTTGGCGCTGATGCCGATGGCGCTGTTCCATTTTCATCGCTCGGGACTCTATGGGGTTGCCGCGAATATCGTCGCCATTCCGCTGACCACGTTCGTCATCATGCCGCTCGAAGCAGCGGCGCTGCTGCTGGATGCGATCGGCATTGGCAAGCCGCTATGGTTGCTGTGCGGCGCCTCCATCGACTTCCTCCTCCGGCTCGCCCACGCAGTCTCTTCGGCGAAGGGCGCTGTGGCGCTGCTCCCGTCGATGCCGACGTGGGCGTTCGGCGCCATGATTGCCGGGTTCCTGTGGCTGTGCCTGTGGACGACGCGCGTGCGCCTGCTCGGATTCGCGCCTGTGATCGCCGGGACGGTTGGCGCCGCGCTCGCGCCCGCGCCCGATCTGCTGGTGACCGGCGACGGCCGCCACCTCGCCGTCATCGAGGACGGACAGCCGCGAATTCTGCGTGATCGCGCCGGTGATTACGTTCGAAGCCTTCTCGCCGAAGCGTCCGCTTATGACGGCGATCCGGACCTGCTCGACGGACAGCCGACCAGCGACTGCTCGCGCGACGCATGTGTTGCGCTGCTACGCAAAGGGCCAACGCAATGGCGGCTGCTTGCGACCCGGTCGAGCACGCGGATCGACTGGCGTGCGATTACTGATGCCTGCGCCGGGGCCGACATTGTCGTATCCGACCGGCGTCTGCCGCGGGGATGCACGCCGCGCTGGCTCAAGCTCGATGCCGCTGCGCTGGCGCGGACCGGCGGCGTCGCAATTTACCTTCGAGACAAGCCGCGCGTCGAAACCGTCGCCGATCGCGTCGGCGCCCATCCGTGGGCCAGCTTCGCGCCTTAGGTTTCGCTCCAGACGGCAAGCTCGCTGCCCGATGGATCGACGAAGTGAAAACGGCGGCCCCCCGGGAAGCTGAAAATGGGCTTGGCGATCACGCCGCCGGCCTTTGTGACGGCATCGAATGCCGCTTCCAAGTCGTCGACGCGGATCACCGGTAGCGGTGCCGAGAGCGCATCGGCCGGATCGCCCTGCAAGCCCACATCGGTCGTGCCGTTGGTGGTCGCGGCGTAGGTCGGTCCATAATCGGTGAACGCCCAACCAAATGCCCTGGCGTAAAAAGCGCGGGTCAGTTCGTGCGCGGTGGCGCTCGGCAACTCGACATAATCGATCCGCGCCATATCAGTAGCGCCGGATCAAGCCGGCGAGGCGGCCCTGGATTTGCACCCGGCGCGGGTCGTACCGCTGGGGCTCATAATTGCGGTTGGCCGGATCGAGGCGGATCATGCTGCCCTCGCGCCGGAAGGTCTTGAGCGTCGCTTCCTCATTATCGATCAGGGCAACGACTATTTCGCCATCGTGAGCCGTATCCACCTTGCGGATCAGGGCGAAGTCGCCGTCGAGAATGCCTTCGTCGACCATCGAATCGCCCGCAACCTCGAGCGCGTAATGATCCCCCGGACCGAGCAGCGCCGAGGGAACGGCGAAGCTCTCCGTGCCCTGGAGCGCCTCGATCGGCGTGCCGGCGGCGATTCTGCCGTGCAGCGGGATTTCCAGCGTATCATTGGCCGGCGCCGGGGCGACCGGGCGGATGGGTGCGACGCTCGCCGACGGCTTGGCTTCGGGGACCTTCACCACCTCGAGCGCGCGCGCGCGGTTCGGAAGCCGCCGGATGAAGCCGCGCTCCTCGAGCGCCGAGATGAGGCGGTGCACGCCCGACTTGGACTTGAGCTCCAGTGCCTCGCGCATCTCGTCGAAGCTCGGGCTGATGCCGCTCTCCTTCAGGCGATTGTCGATGAAGAGCAGCAATTCACGCTGCTTGGCGGTGAGCATCGGCCATCACTCCCCCATAGAACGAACGGGGAACGTGTAGGCAACAAAGAGACCGAGGTCAAGCGCTCCGAATCAGCTACCGCCGCCGGTCAGCAGGCGGCTGCGGAACGCCTCGATCGCGCTCTCCTTGCGCTTGGCCTTCATCGTCCGCCGGATGTCCGCGAGGAACTGCTGCGCATAATCCTGCGCGGTTGACTGGCTCAGCTCGCTTTCGACCTGGCCGATCAGCCCCGGTTGGAGGAGGGCGTTGCCGGGGATGACCTTGGTGACCTTGACCACGAAGAACCCGCCCGCGGGGTTCGGCGCGATGCGGCTTTTCCCGGCGGCGGTCGAGAACATCATCCGCAGCGCGGCCCCGGCAGCCTGAGCGTTCGACAGGTCGATGCGGCGAATCGAGATCGGGCGCGGCGCGGGGAGGGCCACGCCGGCGCTCTTGATCGCATCGGCAAGCGATGTCGTCCCGCTTGCCTTGGAAGCGATCTGCGTCGCGGCGGCGCGCGCGCGTTCGGTCGCCTGGTCATCGATCCAGTCGCTCGCAACTCGGTCGCGAATGCTGGCGAGCGGCGCCGGCGCGGCGGGCGTCACTTGGCCCGGCGAGACCACGGCATAGCCGGCGTCGCCCGTGAGTGCGACGATCTCGGGCTGGTCGTTGGGCGCGATCTCGAAGCCGGTCTTGAGCACGGGCGCGAGCTCGGGCGGAAGCTTGTACGAGGGGTCCGCCCGCGACGTGCCGTTGGCCGTGATCGGCGGCGTCGTGGTCACCGGCAGCTTGGCCGCGGCGACCGCCTCGCTGAAGTTGCTTCCCCCGTCGAACGCCGATTGAACCTTGTCGACGAGATCCTCGATCGCGCCCTTGCGCTTGTCGGCATTCAGCTTGTCGGCGATTTCGGCGCGTGCCTGATCGACGGTCTTGCCGCCGATCGCTTTCACCGAATCGATCTTCGCGACGACCCAGCCGAAATCGGATTGAACGGGACCAACGACCGAGCCGGCCGGGGCGGAAAAGACCGCAGCGGCGGTCTTGTCGCCGGCGACGTCCGCATACGCCTGCCGGCTCTGGTCCTTGAGCGTCGTTACCGCGGCATTGTTGCCCGCGGGCGCGGCGGCCGCGGCGAGGGTGGCTCCCCCCTTCGCCCGCGCGGCGATCGCGTTTGCCGTGGCCTGGTCGGGCACCACCACCTGGGTCAGCGAGCGCTGCTCGCTCGGCGCGTAGCTGGCTTTGTTGGAATTGTAATAAGCCGTGATCTCCTGGTCGGAGGCGGCGACGTTGGCGACCTGCTCGGGGCTGATCCGCGCAATCCTGAGCGTCCGCTGCTCAGGAATCATGTACCGGGCGCGGTTGGCGGAGTAGAATTGCTGCAGCTGCGCGTCGGTCGGCTGGAGGCCCGCCTTGAACGGCTCCAGGGGAACGATCGCCGCTTCGCCTTGACGCGCCTCGAGCAGCATCGACGCATATGGCGTCGCGATGCCCGCTGGGATGCGCGCGTTTGTCGCCACAGGCGTCAGGATCAGCCGTTGCAGGAGGCCGCCGGCGAGAACGGTTCGCACCTCGGCATCGGTCATCCGCTGCTGGGAAAGGAACTGCTGATAGGCTTGCTCGCTGAATTGGCCGTTGAGGCCCTTGGTCGCTGGAATCTGCGCGATCTCGGCGTCGATCAGACGCTTCGACAGTGGGAATCCGTATTTGTCGGCGAACGCCATCAGCGTGCGTTGATCGAGCAGCGCCTCGACGATCGGGTTGAGGTCGCCGATGATGCTCGCATAATCCGCCTCCGCGCGCTGCTGGCGCGCTTCCTGGAGCCGGCGCTGCATCGCCTCGCTCGCCTCGCGCTCGGTCACCTGCTGGTCGCCGACGGTCGCCAGCGCGCCGCTGCTCGCGCCCAGGCCGAGATTGCCGGTGCCGAAATTGGAGAGGTCGGCGAGCGCGAAGCCCGCCATGATCGCAGCGCCGACGGCGCCGACGACCCACGTGCCGATCTTGGATTTGGAGAGGCTACGGAAGAAGGAGAGCATCGGGTTCCCGGTGCGAGTGAAAGACGAGCGCCGCTTTAGGGGGCCATCTGGCGCGCATCAAGCCGCGCGGCTAGGGCGCTCGAAAAGGGGAACGTGGAATGGGATTGAAGAAGCTCGTCGCCGGAAATTGGAAGATGCACGGACTGACGTCCGACCTCGAGGAGGTCCGGGCCATCGCCGCGGCTACGCGCGATTATCCGCAGGTCGACGTCGCGCTGTGCGTACCCGCCATCCTCGTCGAGCGCGCTGCGCGCGCGGTTCCCGGCTTCGCCATCGGTGGGCAAGACGTTCATCACGCGGAGAGAGGGGCGCACACCGGCTGCACCTCGGCCTTGATGCTGCTCGACGCCGGTGCGGTGCTGACGATTGTCGGGCATTCCGAGCGGCGCGACGCGCAGCGCGAGAGCGACGCGGAGGTCCGCGCCAAGGCCGAGGCCGGACTGTCCGTCGGCCTCAACGTGATCCTGTGTGTCGGCGAGAGCTTCGAGATGCGCGAACACGGGAACGCAGTCGCGACGGTCTTGTCGCAACTCGACGGATCGCTGCCGCCGAGCCTTGGCGGCGAAGGCGAGCTTGCCATCGCTTATGAGCCAATCTGGGCAATCGGCACCGGCAAGATACCGACGATCGGCGAAATCGGCGAAATGCACGCGGCGATTCGCGGCAAGCTGGTCGAAGCCTACGGAGACGAGGGTGCGGGCGTCCGCATCCTCTATGGCGGTTCGGTAAAGGGTTCCAATGCCGGCGAAATTTTTGCCATAAGGGATGTCGATGGCGCGCTGGTCGGCGGAGCGAGCCTCAGGGCGGCCGACTTCATTCCCGTCGTCGCTGCGGCGGCAGCTAAATGACCATTCATTCTGGACTCAGAATTCGTCGGTCATATCAAAGACTTAGTTGAGGAAGGCACTTATGAGACTGATTCTTGGAAGCTTTGCGGCCCTTGGTCTGGCGCTCGCCGCGCCCGCGTTCGCGCAGTCGGTCGGCATGCAGGTGGTGGACACCGCCGGCGCGTCGGTCGGCACGGTGACCGCGATCAAGGGCGACAACATCCAGATCAAGACCGACAAGCACGAAGCGCTGCTGCCGAAGGCGAGCTTCACGGCGCATGAAGGCAAACTGCTGTTCGGCATGACGCAGGCGCAGCTCGACGCCAAGATCGAGGCCAGCGCGGCCGCTTCGCAGGCGGCGATTACCGCTGGCGCGACGGTCAACGGCACCGCCGGGACGGCTGTCGGCAAAATCGAAACCGTCGCCAACGGACAGGTCACCATCGACCTCACGTCGGGCAAGCGCATCGAAGTTCCGGCGACGGCGCTTCGCGGCAATGCGGACGGCACCGTCACCATCGGCTACACCGCCGAGCAGCTCGAAGCGCTGGTCAGCGGCGCCAGTGGCGGCGCGAACGGGCAGTAAGCGCGGTTGAATCGATGCGCGGCGCCGACTAAGTCGCGCCGCGCATTCTTTTTTCGAAAGCCCGACATGTTCGCATTCCTCCTGATCGTCCAAACGCTCATTGCCGTCGCACTTATCAGCGTCATCCTGATGCAGCGTTCGGAAGGCGGCGGCCTCGGCGTCGGCGGTAGCTCGTCGGGTTTCATGACCGCGCGCGGCGCGGCCGATTTCCTTACCCGTTCGACGGCCATGCTCGGCGGCGCCTTCATCGTGCTCTCGATCGTCATGGCGGCGATTGCCGGCGCGACGCGGCAGCCGGTGAAAATCGACACCTCGCTCGCCGACAAGACGGGCGCGCCGATCGAGCAGACCCAGCCGGTCCAGCCGGCTCCGGCGCCCGCGGCCAATCCGAACCAGAATCAGCAGACGCCGGCGGTTCCGCTCGCCCAATAAGCGGCGCGAATTGAATTTTTTTCGCCGGGCGGGTTGCGTACCTCGGCTGAACATCCCTAAGCCCCAAATCCCATGGCGCGGTTCATATTTGTCACCGGCGGCGTGGTCTCATCGCTTGGGAAAGGGCTCCTTTCAGCGTCCCTCGGGGCGCTTCTCCAGGCGCGTGGCTACAAGGTCCGCATCCGGAAATTCGATCCCTATCTCAACGTCGATCCGGGGACGATGTCGCCGTATCAGCACGGCGAAGTCTATGTGACCGACGATGGCGCCGAGACCGACCTCGACCTCGGACATTACGAGCGGTTCACGGGCGTGTCCTCGCGCCAGTCGGACAACGTCACGACCGGGCGCATCTATCGCGACATCATCGCCAAGGAGCGCCGCGGCGATTATCTCGGCGCAACCGTCCAGGTGATCCCGCACGTCACCAATGCGATCAAGGAATTCGCGCTTGCCGATACCGGCAATTGCGATTTCGTCATCTGCGAGATCGGCGGCACCGTCGGCGACATCGAGAGCCTGCCGTTCATCGAAGCCATCCGCCAGCTCAGGAACGACCTCGGCCGCGACCAGACGGTCAGCGTGCACACGACGCTGGTGCCGTGGATCGCGGCGGCCGGAGAGCTCAAGACCAAGCCGACGCAGCAGTCGGTTCGCGAGCTGTCGAGCCTCGGCGTCCAGCCCGAGGTCCTGCTGTGCCGCAGCGATCGTCCGCTGCCCGATGCGGAACGCGAGAAGATCGCCTTGTTCTGCAATGTCCGCAAGGAAGCGGTGATCCCGGCGCTCGACGCGCGCAACATCTACGACGTGCCGCTGCAATATCATGAAGCCGGTCTCGACGGGGAAGTGCTGCGCGCCTTCCGCATCGACGACGCGCCCGAGCCCGATCTCGTTCGGTGGCGCGAGATCATGGACCGGATCGACCATTATGACAGCGAGGTGACGATCGGCGTCGTCGGCAAATATGTCGGCCTTCCTGACGCCTATAAGAGCCTTCGCGAGGCGCTGGTCCACGGCGGAATCGCCAATCGGGCGAAGGTCAATATCGAGTGGATCGACGCCGAGATTTTCGAGCATCCGGAAGCGGACATCATGACCGAGCTCGAGCCGCTGCACGGCATCCTGGTGCCGGGCGGGTTCGGAGAGCGGGGAAGCGAGGGCAAAATCGCCTCGGTCAAGTTCGCGCGCGAGCGTGAAATCCCTTTCTTCGGAATCTGCCTCGGCATGCAGATGGCGTGCATCGAGGCGGCGCGGAACCTCGCAGGCATCAAGGACGCTTCGACGACCGAGTTCGGCGAAACTTCCGAACCGGTAGTCGGCATGATCACCGAGTGGATGAGCGAGGAAGGCCTGCAGAAGCGCGCGGAGGGCGGCGATCTCGGCGGAACGATGCGGCTCGGCGCCTATCCCGCCAAGCTCGACGGCAATAGCGTCGTCCACTCGCTCTACGATGCCGATTTGATCAGCGAGCGTCATCGCCATCGCTATGAGGTCAACATCCATTATCGCGATGCGCTCGAGAGCAACGGGCTGATTTTCTCGGGCATGTCGCCGGACGACCAGCTGCCCGAGATCGTCGAACGGCCGGACCATCCCTGGTTCATCGGCGTGCAGTTCCATCCCGAGCTTAAGAGCCGCCCGTTCGAGCCACATCCGCTGTTCGCCGGATTCATTGAAGCCGCGGTCAAGCAATCGCGTCTCATGTGACCTGCCCGGGGCAGGTTACGCGCACGCGATCGGCTCGTCTGACCTCCCCTCATTTGAGTGAAGGGCTGCGGCACGGAACAGGCGCGCTTCTAAGCTGTTACGCCTGCGTTCCTTAAGAACCAGGAGACTCTGGCATGCTTCTCACCATCGCGATCATCTTGCTGATCCTGTGGGCGCTGGGCTTTTTCGCCTTCCACGTCGCGGGCGGCCTGATCCACATCCTGCTTGTCATCGGCATCATCGTTCTCATCTGGAACTTCGTGGCCGGCCGCAGGGCGGTTTAATCCCGGCTAACGGGAGCGTTGCGGGCGGGCGGGACCCGCCCTAGATGCCTGGCATGACTAACAACATTTCGACGCGGGTGGCCGTGCTGGGTTCGGGGCCGGCGGGCCTCACCGCCGCGATCTACGCAGCGCGCGCCGGGCTCAGCCCGATCGTCATCCAGGGCATCCAGCCGGGCGGCCAGCTGACGACGACGACGGACGTGGAAAATTACCCCGGCTTCCGCGAGGTCATCCAGGGCCCGTGGCTGATGGAAGAGATGCAGGCGCAGGCCGAGCATGTCGGCACCAAGGTCGTCTGGGACCA
>Ga0157370_10004185_pt1 | contig 16695 bp, 15 predicted proteins | sample C35metaG_FD_113463 | JGI IMG/M metagenome (GOLD analysis project Ga0157370, IMG submission 113463) | Corn rhizosphere microbial communities from Kellogg Biological Station, Michigan, USA - C3-5 metaG | ecosystem: Host-associated > Plants > Roots > Rhizosphere > Soil | place: USA: Michigan...
CGCAGTGGTGAAGCCCGGCGGCAAGCTGGTCTCGCAAGAGGTCGCGGAAGCCATCGTGCGTTTCGTGGCCGGTGGTTCGGAACTGATCAACGCGGAAATCGAACCCTCGTTGCTGAGCCTGGTTTGTCGCGAACTCAATGCGGCACGAAAGGCGCAGGGGCGCAAGGAAATTTCCGCCGACCTGCTGGCCGGTTCGCGCGATACCATCCTGTCGGAGTTCTACGAACGTGCGCTGGTCGATCAGCCCGTGGGCGTGCGGCGGGTGGTCGAGGACGAGCTGCTGACCGAATCCGGTTACCGCGAAAGCCTCGCCGAAGAACGCGTGCTCAAGGCGTTGGCCGAAGCCGGCGCCGCACCCGACGCCTTGGCAACGTTGGTCAACCGTCGCCTGCTGCGGATCGAGGAACGCCTCGACATGCGCCGGGTGGAGCTGACCCACGACGTACTCTGCAGCGTGGTGCTCGCCAGCCGCAACCAGCGCCACGCGCGCGAAGCGCGCGAGGCCGCCGAGCGGCAACTTTCCGAACAACGCGAGCGCGAAACCGCAACCCACCGCGCACTGGTGCGCGCGCGACTCGTGGCCATCGGGTGCGCCGTGCTGCTGGTACTCGCGATCATCGCCGCGATCTTCGGCTTCGTCGGCATGCACCGGGCCAAGACCGCGCAAGCCGAGGTTCAGTCGTCGCGCAGCCACGCCGAAAACCTGGTCGGCTTCATGATCAACGATTTCTACACCGAGCTCGCGCCGAGCGGCCGTCTCGGTACGCTGGGAGCGCTTGCGCAGAAAACCGTGGACTACTACGACGGCCTGCCGCCGGATCTCGTCACGAACCGGACGCGGCTCAATCGCGCCATGGCGTTGGCGCGCCTCGGCTCGGCGCAAGCCGCGGGCGGCAACCAGAGCGCAGCTAGCAAGAGTTTCGACGAAGCCAAGGCAGCTTTCGAACGACTCCGCGCTGCCGGTGACCGCTCCGAAGCGGTCACCTACGGGCTCGCCTTGGTCCTCCACAGCGAAGGCGAGGCTGCCCTGTTCAGCGGTGTTGGCCGCACCGAGCCGCTCAACCAGGCGTCCGCACTCCTCCGGCCGCTCGCAACCGGCGCCCACCCGTCGCGTCGCGTACGGCATCTCTATGCGGACAACTTGAGCGACATTTGTTCGGCGGCGCAAGCGCCACAGGAGGGCGTTCCGGATTGCGACAAAGCAGCCGCGATCCTCACCAGCCTCGGCGCGCTCGACCTCTCCGATCTTGATGCCGCCGATTCGTGGGCCGTTGCAATCGGGATGAAGTCGTATCTGCTGGTGCAACTGGGCCACCTCACCGAAGCACAGAAGCTCGCGAGCCAGTCGTTCACGATGACCGACAAAATCCTGTACAGGCGCCCGGACGACTTGCAAGCACTCACCAGTCGCGCCCTGGACGCAAGTGGGTTGGCCGAGATTGCCCACCGGCAATACGACGCCATGGCCGCCGCCGACTATGCCGCCAAGAGCGTGCAGGCCGCCAAGGAACGGGTGCGTTTCGACCCCTCCAACCTCGGCGCCTGGGCCGTCTGGGGAGGTGAACTGGACAGTATCAGCAACTACGAGCTCGACAGTGGGGAAGTGACGCGTGCGATCGCGACGGAACGCGCCGCGCTGGCCTTGTCCAAGGACCCCAGAAGCCCCAAACGCCTTGGCCTGGCCGGAAGGTACGGCTGGCAACATCTTTCGGCCGCCTTGGCAGTGGCCGGCGACCGTGCGGGCGCCGAACAAGCAATGGCGAACTACGAACGCGCCGGCTCCGCCATTCTCGCCAACCTCCCACCGGAATCCCCGCAGCGCCTGCTGCAGGAACGCGACAAGCAATCGGAACAGGGCGAGATCAACCTCTATCTGGGGGCGGCCCAGCCGGCGTTGCGCCAGGCGACTGCCGCGATCCGCTTGCTCGAAGCGGTCAAGGTGCCGGCGACGGACGTCAACGCCATTGCCAACCAGAGAAACCTGCTCGATATTGCCCGCCGCACAGCCGCAGGAGCCGCCGTGCAGCTCAGCCGCTATGCGGAGGCGGAAAAGATCGCACGTGCGCGCCTGGATGAGCCGCCAACCGTAAATGGAGCCTATACCGACCCCCTGATCGGGCAATCCCAGGCCCGCTACATCCTCGCGCTGGCCGTCGCGATGCAAGGCCGCAGGGGCGAGGCCAGCAAGATCCTGCAACCCGCGCTCGCGTATTACGCCGAGCAGCAAAAAGCCGGTGCCACCGGGATCACCTTCCGCCACGACTACGCCTACGCGCTCTACGTCGATTCCGTGATCGCGACAGGCGATGACGCCGGACACAAGCAGCGTGATGCCGACCTCGCCGAAGCCGCCAAGCTGATCGCCGGGGCCTCACCGGAAGCGCAGAAGATGCAGCAGATGCGCTACGTTTCCAACCTGATCGCAAAAGCCCGCACAACGACACGTGCCTGAGCACACTTGTCTTCCCTTCAAAGCCGGGACATCAGCCAGTCTTCCGTCAAGCGTCAACCAACCATGCTCAACTGAAGTGAAACCGAACCGTGAGTGCCATTGAAATCAACGTCGGTCAACTGGGCATTCGCTATCTCGTCGATGGTTCACAGAATGGGGGCATGGGCATCTTCGAATTGACAGTACCGCCCGCCTCGAACGTCCCGCCCCCGCACAGCCATTCGAACAACGAAGAGATCGTCTACGTCCTCGAGGGCACGCTGCGCTACAGCGTTGGCTCCGATACACGCGATCTCGCGTCCGGGCAGACCATGCACACGCCCAAGGGCACGGTGCACGGCTTCTCGAATCCTTTTGATGGCACGGCCCGCGCGCTGATCGTCATGTCTCCGGACATAGGTGCCCAATACTTCCGGGATGTGGCCGCGGCGGTCAACGCAGCCGGACCGCCGGACAAGCGCGCGCTGGTCTCCATCATGAGCCGGTACGGACTCGTCCCGTCCGTCCCGAAGTAACGCCCTGACATCCTGGCGCACCGCACGCGCCGTCGATCCCGGGCGATTGACGCGCGGAAGACGGGCTCGCCTACATCGAGCGTAGGCGCACGCCGACAAACACCGGCGGCGCATACTGCTGCCGCGACTTGTGCGCGTCGTCCAGACTGTTCCCTTTCACCCAGAGGGGGAACGATCATGGCTCGTCACGAACGCGCGGTGCATGGGTTCACCCCTGACGGAATTGCGGATCACGCTGGCAATTGCCGGCATCCTCGCGATGATCGGCGCGCCGGCAATGGGCAGCCTGCTCGCGCGCACACGGGACGCCAGCATCGAGAGCTCGATCGCGGGCGGACTGCGCGATGCGCGCAATGCGGCGGTCATGCACAACGCACGGGTGCTGGTGTGCCCCAGCCTGGACGGCCGCCGATGCCACGCCGGCGGGGACTGGCAGCACGGCTGGATCATCGCGCAGGACACCGATCACGACGACCAGCCCGATGCGGGCAAACCGGTGATGGACGTGCAGGCAGCGATGCCCGCCGGCACGCGCGTGATCACCAGCGCCGGGCGCACCCGAATCGACTTTCAGCCGAGCGGCAGCGCAGGCGGCAGCAACGTAACCTTTACCATTTGCCACGCGCGCGAACACGACGGCAAATCGGTGATCGTCGCGAATTCTGGCCGGGTGCGGGTGGCGAACGCCGATGCCGCACACCTCCGGGCATGTCTCGCGGGGATTCCATGACGCGCGGTTCCCGCTCGAAGCGGCTTTGTCAATCCCAATCGACGCGGCTTTTGTGAAAAGTCAGGCCAGGGGTGGCCGTTCTGTTGCCCGTAAACCGAAACGGGTAACGCGTAAACAATTGTGCGGCGATGCAGCGGTCACGGATGACTGCAATACTTGTAATACGCGATGCCGTAATCCTGGAATGCACGCTCGTTGCGTGTTCCCACATGATCGATGACCACACCTGACATAGTGGTCGTCTGCATGCCATCGAGCGAGCCGCTGTCGTGCAGCGCGGCGTATTCGCTTTGGTCCAGGTTCACGGCGCCCGCCAGCGCATCCTGGAAATGAATCGCGCGTGCGGCGTCGCGCCAGCCAGGAACTACGCGTGCCGGGATGGCTTCTGCCGCATCGCCGCTGCCATAGCCGAGCAGCAGCAAACCACGGTCATCCAGTTCGAGATTGCGCGCCGCGGCATCGTCCAAGCCCGCCGCCAACCACGCCGGCAACGCCGCGGTGTAGAGGTTGCCCAATTCCATCATTGCATCGGAACCCGTTTGCAGAGTGCGCTCCACCATGCGTTCGTAGCCGCTGCCCTTGCGAAACACCTTGAGCAGCGCCGACGCCGCCGGGTATGCGTCCGCCGGCAGCGCACCTCCCGCGCAGGCGTCGACGCCGGTTCGCCACTCGCGCGTCACGTCGTCGCGCGACACCCCGGCCGCCGCGCAATAGCCGTCCAGTTCCCGTGCGGCCTCGGAATCCCCCTGCGCGGCGTCGTGGCCCAGCGCCGCGAGACAAGCCATGGCCCACGCGTTGCGCGGCATGCGGTGATACGGCCGGTGCATGAACACGGCGGCCAATCCATGAAGGTATGCGGCGCGGGAACCGCCGCGCCGCGCGAACATCGCATTCAGTGCGCGCAGCGTTGCATCGGTGTAGCAATCGGTCGAATATTTTCCGTTGAATACCGGCAGGTCGTGCAGGCGTCCGTGCATGCCGGGTGTCTGGCCCGCGAAGCGCAGGAACGGCTTGCGGAAATCCAGCCCGCGATATTCCGACGCACTGCCGGCCAACGCCAAATCCAGTTCCAGCAAACGCGGTGCGGTTTCCAGCAACATCGCGACCGCGCCCGCGCCCTGGGTCGGCTCGCCGCTGCTGCCACGCGCGTATTCGGCGATGTCCGCGCTCACCACGATCGCCTGGCGGTCGCCACCGTCACAGGCGAGGTAACGCAAGCCGCCCTTCAGCGCATACACGCCGCCGAGGCAGGCGTGCTTGAACTCCGGCACCTCGCAATCGCGCGCCAGCGCGTCCATCCCTTCAGCCGCCAGCGCCCGATCCACCAGCCCCCGCACGATCACCGCGCCCGCCGCATTGTCGACGCTGGATTCGGTACCGAGCGCGAGATAGCCGATGCGTCGCGGATCGAAGTCGTACTGCGCGATCAGCCGCAGCACCGCGTTCGCGGCCAGCGTGTAGATGTTCTGGTCGGGACCGGGCATTCGGAATGCGTGGCCGACGACGGCGTGCGTTTTCGCCGCATCATTGCCGGTCCACTCGCACCATCGTTCCAGGTCCACCCGATACGGCGGCACATACACCGCCATGCCGCTGACGCCAACGGGAGGATGCGCTGGAAACGGGCTCGCTGCCACGGTGCGGGTTCCTGTTGCGGAAGATGAAGCGCGAGTATGCGGGAAAACGGCGTCCATGCCACGTGAACGACGGCATGGCGTTCGTGATAATCCAAAAAAACAAGGCCGACGGAAATCCGTCGGCCTTGCGATTGACTGGCGCCCGAAGTAGGACTCGAACCTACGACCCCCAGATTAACAGTCTAGTGCTCTAACCAGCTGAGCTATTCGGGCAAGTTTTGGAATGGTCGCCACCGCCACATGCTGGACCGGCTAGGCCATTCGGGCAGCGAGCCGTGCATTATCGTTGGAGCTTGAGAGGCTGTCAAAGACAGGGTTCATGTCACATCAGCCCACGGATGGCTGACAACGAAGCGGGTTCTGGGCCTTGCATGACGTTGCCGAAAACCGTCATGCCCGGCGCAATGGTGCTGACCAAACAAAAGTCGTCCGCTCGCGACGCGAACGGAACGCTTGCCCGGATCGGTGCACGAACTACGAGCTCGGGATGAGAAGCACCTGCCCCACCTGGATCCCGCCCCCGGTCTGGATCTTGCTGGCGTTGGCCGAACGCAGCGCGCCCATGCTGATGCCGTATTGCTGCGCAATGCCCGACAGGGTTTCGCCGCGCGAGACCTTGTGCATGTCCTGGACATCAGCGTCGGCCCGGGTGACCTTTTTTGCGGAAGCGATCAGCGGAGGTGGATTGAACACCTGCGCGCCCGCGGCGATCTTGCCGTTGGACGCGACCTCGACGGCCGCGCCGACCGTCAGGTGCAGACGCTCGTTGCGCTGTTCCGCGAACCAGGTACCGGGCGGCGGCGTGGTTTCGAAATACTGCTGCACGCCCGTCAGCACCGCTTGGGCCAACTGCTTGCGATCCCTTCTGTTGTCCAGTCGGCGTTCATCGCTGCGATTGCTGATGAACGCGGTCTCGACCAGAATCGACGGCACGTCGGGCGAACGCAACACCACGAAGTTCGCGCCCTGCACCGTGTTGCGATACAGCGGCCCGATCTTGCCGAGCGCAGTCAGCACCTCGCCGCCAACTTCGTGCGCCGCGTGCATGCTTGCGCCCTGCGACAGATCCAGCAGCACCGACGCCAGCATGTGGCTCTTGTCGTCCAACGATACACCGCCGACCAGGTCCGACGCGTTTTCGCTTTTGGCCAGCCAGCGACCTGCCTCGCTCTGTTTGCCGTGCGTCGACAACACCCACACCGACGCTCCGCGCGCATCGCAGTAATCCGGACAGGAATTGGCATGGATCGACACGAACAAGTCGGCCTTGTGCTCGCGCGCGATCTGGAAACGCTTTTCCAGCGGCACGAAGTAATCGCCCTTGCGGGTGAGCACCGCGTGCATGCCGGGTTGCGCGTCGACCAGCTTGGCCAGATCCTTGGCGATTTCCAGCGTGACGCTCTTCTCGAACGTGCCGCCCTGCCCGCGCGCTCCGGGATCATCGCCGCCGTGTCCCGCGTCCACGGCGATCACCACCGGACGGGGTTTGCCGTGCGCCATGTCATCGTCGATCGTGCGCACGATTTGCGAAGGCTTGCTGCTGGGCGTGCCGAGGTCCACCACCAACCGGTAGCCGTATTGGCCGGCTGGCGTCAACAGGAAACTCTTGGGGTGCGCCGGGCCATCGAGGTCCAGCACGATGCGCGCCTTGCCCTGGAAGTGGCCGATGCGCATGTCCTTGACCACGCCCTTGCCGGGCTTGGCGCCCACGCCCTTGCCGAACGCGCCGTTGTCGAGGTCCAGCACCACGCGGTCGGGCTTGCCCAACTGGAACAGCCGGTAATCGACCGGTGCGGACAGCTCGAAGATGACCCGCGTGGAATCCGGCCCGCCCCAGATGCGCACTGCCTTGACGGTGCTGGTGGCGGACGCAGCCGAAGCCGCCGCGGCGCATGCCAGCGCCCCGCAGATCACCGCAAAAACCGACAGCAATGGGCGGATCGTCCCCCTCATGGTGCCGAATTCAACCGCAAGACGCAGCGAATTGCAAGCACTTTTCCCTTTGTTATCCGTGGGCTGCAATGATTTTATCGAGAGAAATTCAAAAAGTCGCGCCAAGTGAGCATCATGCAGCACTCATTTCGCTGCTGCGCCGACAACCGCCATCCAGCGGCGGCCACGCCTCGAAGCCGGCATCAGGCAACCGCGCCGTCCGGCGCCATCGTGTTCCAGCGCAACTTCCAGATCGGGTGCCGGCAACGCGCCTCCACCGCGCTCGGGCCATTCGACCAGCACGATGGTTTCCGGTGCGTCCAGTTCGTCCAGCCCCAGCCATTCCAGTTCGCCCGCGTCGGCGATGCGGTACAGATCGAGGTGAAAGGCATCGCGACCGTCCAGCGTATACCGTTCCAGCAGGCTGTAAGTGGGGCTCTTGACCCGCTCGCCCACGCCGAGCGCGCGCAACAGCGCGCGCGCAAAGGTGGTCTTGCCCGCGCCGAGTTCACCCCGCAGGAACACGACGCCGCCATCCAGCAGCGCGGGTGCCAAACGCCGCGCCAACGCCATCGTTGCGGCTTCGTTGGGCAGCGACACCGCCAACGTCTGGGCAGACTCAGCCACGACCATTCACCAAAGCGCGCAGATACGGGAACAGATCCGATGCCAGCAAGCCGCGCTCACCTGCGCGTGCCGCAAGATCGCCCGCGCGCGCGTGCAGGCCGACGCCGAGGCACGCCGCCTCCCACGTGCCGAGCCCTTGTGCCAGCAATCCCGCAATCACGCCGGTCAACACGTCGCCCATGCCGCCGGATGCCATGCCGGGATTGCCCCATGGGCACACCGCGGTGCGGCCATTCGCGTCCGCGATCAAGGAGCCTGCTCCCTTCAGCACCACCACTGCGCTGAATTTTTGCGCAAGCTTGCGCACAGCGGCGAAGCGATCCGCCTGCACTTCGGCGGTGGTCGTCTCCAACAGGCGCCCGGCTTCGCCCGGATGCGGCGTCAGCACGACGCGTTCGGGTAACGCGCGTCGGCCGCCTGCAAGCAGGTTCAAGCCGTCGGCATCCAGCACGGTGGGCTTGCCCGCGTCCAGCCCGGCGTACCACAAACCTTGTCCCCAATCGTCCTGCCCCAGTCCGGGCCCGATAGCAAGCACGCTTGCGCGCGCCAGCAGCGCTTCCAGATTGCGCGGCACGTGCACGCCATGCGGCATCAGTTCCGGCCGGCCACCCAGAACCGGACCGACATTCGCTTCGCGGGTAGCGATGCTGACCAGTCCGGCACCGACGCGCGCGGCGGCTTCGCCGCACATGCGCACGGCACCCCCTGCGCCGAGATCACCGCCAATCGCAAGCACATGACCGTACCGCCCCTTGTGACTGTCGCGTGGTCGCGGCGGCAACGTCTGCGGCGTCAGCAACATCGCATCGGCTTCGGCATGCGCGTGCACATGCGAGGGAACATCCAGCGTCGCGAGGCTGCGCTCACCGCATTGGTCGGGGCCATTTGCCGTGAACAGCCCGCGCTTCCATCCCACGAAGCAGACGGTCGCGGTTGCCCGCAGGCACGGCTCGAACGCGACACCCAAGTCCGAATCCAGGCCGCTCGGCACGTCCAGCGCCAGCACCGGGCGGGATTGCGCATTGACCGCCGTGATCAGCCTCGCCGCATCGCCGGCCGGCGCGCGATTCAGGCCGGAACCGAACAGCGCGTCCACATACACATCGGCGTCCGGCAGCGTCTCCGTCACGGACGACATTTCCCCGCCTTCGCCCACGAAGCGTTCCCGCGCAAGCGCTGCATCGCCCGATGGCTGGCCCGGCAAAGCGATCACGCTCGCCTGCAGGCCTGCCGCGCGCGCAAGCGCCGCCAACAAAAACCCATCGCCGCCGTTGTTGCCGGGTCCGCACAACACGCACAGCGTGCGTGCCTGTGGCCAGCGTCGCTGCAGCGCAGCGAGCGCCGCGAGCGCCGCGCGTTCCATTAACTCGATGCCGGCGATGCCGTCGCCGATCGCGGCCTGATCGAGCGCGCGCACCTGCGCGGTCGTGAAAAGCGCGGACTGCGGGTCGAGGTTGGCCATCGCATGATCCTACAATGTGGCTATGCAAACGGGCAGTGAAGCCATCGCCGAGGCCATCGATTTCGCCGCGCTCGCGCAGCGGATCAAGGCGTGGGGCAAAGAACTCGGGTTCGCGAAAATCGGCGTCACCGGCGTCGATCTGCGCGAAGACGAAGCGCGCCTGCAAGCGTGGCTGGAACAGGGTCGCCACGGCAGCATGGATTACATGCAGCGACACGGCAGCAAGCGCAGCCGCCCGGATGAACTGCAACCCGGCACGGTGCGCGTGATCTCCGCACGCATGGATTATTTCCCGCACGACATGAACGCCGACGCTGCATGGCAGACGCTCGCCGATGGCGAGCGCGCGTACATTTCGCGCTACGCGCTCGGACGCGACTACCACAAGCTGATCCGCAGTCGCCTGCAGAAACTCGCCGACCGCATCGCCGGCGAGGTCGGTCCGTTCGGCTATCGCACCTTCGCCGATTCCGCGCCCGTGATGGAAAAGGCACTGGCGCGCAACGCCGGGCTTGGCTGGGTCGGCAAACATACGCTGCTGCTGGATCGCGACGCCGGTTCGTGGTTTTTCCTGGGTGAGCTTTACACCGATCTGCCGCTGCCCATCGACCAAGCGTCGACCGCGCATTGCGGTACCTGCACGCGTTGCATCGACGTGTGTCCGACGCAGGCGATCATCGGTCCGTACCAGTTGGACGCGCGCCGCTGCATTTCCTACCTGACGATCGAATCGAAGGACGCGATTCCCGAACACCTCCGCCCACTGATGGGCAACCGGGTGTTCGGTTGCGACGATTGCCAGCTCGTGTGTCCCTGGAACAAGTTCGCGAAGCCCACCCGCGAGGAGGATTTCGCGCCGCGCCACGGCTTGGATGGCGCCAAGCTGGTGGAACTGTTCGCGTGGACCGAAGCCGAGTTCCTGAAAAAGACCGAAGGCATGCCGATCCGTCGCGCGGGCTACGAAGGATTCTCGCGCAACGTCGCGGTGGCGCTCGGCAACGCGCCGCATTCGGATGAAGTGGTCGAAGCGCTCCGCGCGCGGACTGAAGATCCATCGCCGCTGGTGCGCGACCACGTGGCGTGGGCACTGGCCCAGCAGGCGCGCAAATGCGCAGCCAGACGAAACGTGTAACCGCGCCCGATTTCGCCGCCGGGGCAGCACGCAGCATCCTTATTCTGGTTCCGCGCCTACCTGCTACATCCATGCGGCTCGCCCTGCGGGCCGCCTCTCCCGACGGGACAGGGAAAACCACCTGCCGTCAGGCGACCGCCATCTGTTTGGGGATGGAATGGTTCGTGCGCGCGATGTGGTTTTTGGCGTCGACGTAGACCAGGTTCGGCTGGTGCTGCTCCGCCTCGACGGCGGTCATCGACACGAATGCGGCGATGATCACGAGGTCGCCCGGCTGGGCCCGGTGGGCGGCGCTGCCATTCACCGAAATGATCCCGCTGCCTTCTTCGGCGCGCAGCGCATAGGTGACGAAGCGCTCGCCGTTATTGACGTTCCATGCGTGGATCTGCTCGTATTCGCGGATTCCCGCGGCATCCAGCAGGTTGCCGTCGATCGCGATCGAGCCCTCATAGTGCAGCTCGGCATGGGTCACGGTCGCACGATGGATCTTCGCTTTGAGCATGTTCAGTTGCATGGAGCCCTCTCCGGCTTCCCGACTGCCGAGTCCGCGCATTATACCGCCTGAGGGCTGATTTGTTGCATCGCACAAGGCGGCGCGGATCGCAAAACGCTCAATCGAATGCCACGTTGTCGATCAACCGCGTGTTGCCCAGCTTGGCCGCGACCAATGCCATCAGGCGGGTCCGCTCGTCCGCGCCGGGAACGCCAAGGTCTTCGGCACGTCGCACCGCGGCGTAACCCGGCGCGAAACCCGCGCGTTCCAGCCTGCGCACCGCCGCGCCCTCGATGGCCCTGATCGCGTGACCTTCCGCGAAGGATTCGCGCATCCACTGCAGGGTTTCATGCAATTGCGGCGCACGCGTGCGCTGGTGTGCGTCGAGATAGCGATTGCGCGACGACATCGCAAGGCCATCCGGTTCGCGCACAATCGGTCCCGCCATGATCTCCACCGAAAGGCCCAAGTCACGCACCAAGCGCCGCACTACCAGCAACTGCTGCCAATCCTTGGCGCCAAACACCGCGAGGTCGGGTTCCACCATCAGCAACAATTTCGCCACGACCGTCGCGACACCATCGAAATGTCCCGGCCGGTGCGCGCCTTCCAACGTGTCGCCAACCTCCGGCACGTGGATGCGCAAGGCGTGGTCCGGCCCAAATGGATACATCGTCTCCACCGTCGGCGCGAACAACAGGTCGCACTGGTGCTCGACCAGCCCCACGCTGTCTTCGGCCAGGGTGCGGGGATAGCGGGTGTAATCCTCGTTCGGGCCGAACTGGGTCGGATTGACGAACACGCTGACCACCGCGCGATCGGCGTGACGGCGCGCCAACTCGACCAGCGAAAAATGGCCCGCGTGCAGATTGCCCATGGTCGGGACGAACGCGACGCGCTGGCCATCTTTCTTCCAGGCCTGCACGACCGCGTGCAGCGAACGAGGGTCGGCGACGGTACGCATCGTTATCCCGCGATCTGTTCCGGGCCGGGAAACCGGCCCGCACGCACATCGGCGGCATACGTGTCGATGGCTTCGCGCACGGAGCCGCGTCCGGCCAGAAAATCTTTGCTGAATTTCGGCCGCCGGCCCGGGGTGATGCCCAGCATGTCGTAGCACACCAGCACCTGACCGTCGCATTCCGCGCCGGCCCCGATGCCGATCGTGGGGATGGACAACCCATGGGTGATTTCACCGGCCAGTGCCGCCGGCATCGATTCCAGCACCAGCAACTCGGCGCCGGCATGCACGACAGCGCGCGCCTCGGCGCGCAGGCGCGCCGCTGCGTCGTCGGACTTGCCCTGCATCCGGTAGCCGCCCATCTTGTGCACCGACTGCGGGGTGAGACCCAGATGCGCGCACACGGGAATCTCGTGTGCGGCCAACGTTGCGATCACCTCGCACGTCCATTCGCTGCCGCCTTCCAGTTTCACCATCGCTGCGCCGCCCTCGGCCATCAGCCGGGCGGAAGCCGCCAGCGCGATGGCCGGATCGCGAAACTGCATGAACGGCAGGTCCACGATCAACAACGTGGCGGCAAGCCCACGCGCCACCAGCGAAGCGTGATAGACCATCTGGTCCAGCGTCACCGGCAAGGTGCTGGCGTGGCCCTGCACCACCATTCCCAGCGAATCGCCGACCAGCGCCACATCCACGCCCGCGGCTTCCATGTGCGCCGCGAAGCTGGCGTCATAACAGGTCAGCACCACGATCTTCTCGCCGCGCGCCTTCATCGCGCGCAGGCCCGGAACGGTCACGGGTTTGCGCCTTGGCGCGTCGGCAGACTGGACGTACATGCGGCGCTCCCGGGAAACGGCGGATTATCGCGGTTCCACGGTCTGCCGCCAACCGGGGTTGATCGAAGCGGCTGTCGTGAAAAATCAGGCCAGGATGGCTGTTCTGGCGTTGATGGACCAAGTACCTGGTTGGTTGCGACGCGCTCTCCCGGAGCAGCGCTTATGGACGATCGCACTTATACGCCTCGCAAATCGCGCACCCGGAAACCCGTTGCGAACAGCGCGACGACGTAGGCCGCGCCCCCCGCCGAGACCAGCGCCACCAGTTTCCAGATACGGGTGAAGATCCGCTCATGGGTCCACTGCTGCCATGGCCAGAACCACAGCCCGAGGCCCACCACGATCATCAGCGCCGCGCAGGCCAGCCCCATCCGCAGCCAGTGCCGCGCCCAGCCAGGTCGCGGGCGATAGCTGCCGCTACGTTTCAGATATCGCCACAACAACGCAAACTGCAGGTAGTTGGAAATCGAACTGGCCATCGCCATGCCAAGTTGCAACCCCGGGACGCGCGCGATGCCTTCCAGCCACGGCAGGTGTTTCACACCCGGTGCGGCCCACAGCTCGAATAGCAACGCAATCAGGGCAAAGTTGGCGGCCATGTTGACGATCAGCGCGATCACGCCCGCCCGCACCGGCGTCTTGGTGTCCTGGCGTGAATAGAACGCCGGCAGCAGCGTGCGCGTCAGCGCGATCGCGGGCACACCGGCAGCCAGACCCATGATCGCGATCGCGGTCATGTGGCTGTCGAACGCGGTGAACTGCCCGTTCTGGAAACACGCCGCCACCGCCGGTTCGGCCAACAGCAGCAGACCGCACATCGCGGGCAGCGCGATCAGCAGCGTGGTCCGCAAGCCCCAGTCCAGCGAACGCGAAAATCCCTCCCGGTCGGCGCTGACGTGGTGGCGCGACAGCGCCGGCAGGATCACGGTGCCGAGCGCGACGCCGAACACACCCAGCGGCAATTCCAGGAAACGCGTCGCCTGCGCCAGCCAGGTCTGGGAACCGGTGATCAGCAGCGATGCCACCGCGGTATCCAGCAGCAGATTGATCTGCGCCACCGACGAGCCGAACAGCGTCGGCACCATCAATCGCATGATTTGGCGCACGCGCGGGTGACTCCAACCCCAGCGCGGCAATGACAGCAGATCGAGGTTTCGCACCGACGGCAGCAGGAACAACAGTTGCAGAATCCCGGCGACCAGCACCGCCCAGCCCAGCGACTCGATCGGCACCGCGAGCTGTTTCGCACCCCACAGCGCGCCCGCGATCAGGCACAGGTTCAGGATCACCGGGGCCAGTGCCGGCAGCGCGAATTTGTTGAAGCTGTTGAGGATGCCACCGCACAGCGCGGTCAATGACACGAACAGCAGGAACGGAAAGGTCAGTCGCAGCAGCTTGATGGTGAGGTCGAACTTGTGCGGCTGGTCCAATGCGCCGGGCGAGAAACCAGTCGCCACCTGCGGCGCGAAAATGATCCCCAACGCCACGATCACCAACAGCACGCCGCCCAGTGTGCCGGTGACGCGCGCGGTCAGTTCTTTCAGATCGGCGTGGCTGCCGGTTTCCTTGACCTCGGTGAACACCGGCACGAACGCGGTCGAGAACGAGCCCTCCGCGAACAGCCGGCGCATGAAATTCGGCACCCGAAACGCCACCCAGAAGGCGTCGGTGGCGGCACTGACGCCGAATACGTGGGTGATGGAGATATCGCGCGCCAGGCCCAGCAGGCGCGAGATCATGGTCATGCTGCTGAACGAAAACACCCCGCGCAGCAGGCTGGGCGGGCGACTCATGCCGCACGTCCCGCCGACGAGCGGCCGTGATTGACTATGAGTGGCCGCGCAGCGATACTAACCGGCTTGATTTCTCTCGAATTGCTTGGAGTCACCCCGTGGCAAACATCCAGTCCGCCAAGAAGCGCGCCCGCCAGGCCGAAATGCGCAACATGCGCAATACCAGCCAGCGTTCGATGCTGCGCTCGTCGATCCGCAAGGTGCTGAAAGCCATCGAGGCCAAAGACAAGGCCGGCGCCGAAGCCGCCTACAAGGCCGCCGAGCCGGTGCTTGACCGTTACTCCAGCCGTGGCCTGATCCACAAAAACAAGGCCGCGCGCCACAAGAGCCGCCTCACCGCGCACATCAAGGCGATCGCGTGAGCCGTATCCGCTCGTGGTTTTGAAAAAGCCGGCGCCAGCCGGCTTTTTCTTTTCCCCTTTCGACAATTGAGCTGGAACGCCGCTCACTCGGCCGGCTCCTCAGCCTCGGCCCTGCGCTCATCGAAAAACCGCTGTGCGGCAAAGCAAACCTCGCGTGTATTCAACCGCTCCGCCGCCGAAATCGCGAACCATGGAGCCTGCCATTCCAGCCGCGCGATGATGTCGCGCGCGTTCGCGTCGCGTTCCTCGGGTGCCCACAGGTCGATCTTGTTCAGTAGCAGCCAGCGCGGCCGCTGGAGCAATTCGGGATCGTGGCGCTGCAGTTCGCCCTCGATGATTCGGACCTGCTCGACCGGATCGGCGCCATCGAGGGGCGCGACATCCACCAGGTGCAGCAGCAGGCTGGTGCGCGAGACGTGCTTCAGGAACTGGATGCCCAGCCCCGCGCCTTCGGCCGCGCCTTCGATCAGCCCCGGAATGTCGGCGACCACGAACCCCTGCGACGGACCCACGCTGACCACGCCCAGGTGCGGCTGCAGGGTCGTGAAGGGATAATCCGCCACGCGCGGCGTGGCCGCCGACACCGCGCGGATGAAAGTCGATTTGCCGGCATTCGGGAAGCCCAGCAGGCCAACGTCTGCCAGCACCTTCAATTCCAGTTTCAGCTCGCGTTCCTCGCCCGGGGTGCCGGGGGTGAAGCGGCGCGGCGCGCGGTTGGTGGAACTCTTGAAATGAATGTTGCCGAGGCCGCCCTTGCCGCCCTGCGCAACCAGCAGTTTCTGGCCATGCGTGGTCAGGTCGCCGATGACCTCATCGGTATCGACGTTGATGACAGTCGTGCCGACCGGCACCCGGATCGTGGTGTCCTCACCGCCGCGGCCATACATGTCGCTGCCCATGCCGTTCTGGCCACGCTGTGCCTTGAACTGGCGCTGGTGGCGGAAGTCGATCAGCGTGTTCAGGCCTTCGTCGGCGACCAACCACACGCTGCCACCCTCGCCGCCGTCGCCGCCGTTGGGACCACCGAACGGAATGAACTTCTCGCGCCGGAAACTGGCGCACCCATCGCCGCCGTTGCCGGCCTGCACTTTGATGTTGGCTTCGTCGACAAACTTCATGGTGACCCACAGCAATGAAACGCGTGCAAGCGTAACAAGTTGTCGTCATCCCGGCGAAAGCCGGGGGCCCAGGTGTCTTTTCTGAACAATCGATGTCACCGGGCTACTCGCGCCATCCGTGGCGTTCGCCCTTTGGGCCGCCGCAGCCTGCCCCGGACTTGATCCGGGGGCGTTCGCGTTTGCAATTCCCGGATCAAGTCGGGGACAGGCTCTGCAAACGCGCTCCTGATCGGTTGCGCCGCGTCCGCAATGACGCCGGACTTTAATTGACTGTTCAAATGAAAAGCCCCGCTAGAAGCGGGGCCTTCCTAATAGCGTTGTCGGACCGCGTCAGCCCGCGACCACGTTCACCGTGCGCTGACGCTTGGGGCCTTTGACCGAAAACTCCACCTTGCCGTCGACCAGCGCAAACAGCGTGTGGTCGCGGCCCAAGCCCACGCCAACACCCGGATGGAACTGGGTGCCGCGCTGGCGGATGATGATGTTGCCGGCTTCGACGGCTTGGCCGCCGTACAGTTTGACCCCGAGGTATTTCGGGTTGGAGTCGCGGCCGTTGCGCGAAGAACCTACGCCCTTTTTATGTGCCATGGCGGCTTCTCCTTACTTGCTGCCACCGGCGATGCCGGTGATCTCGATTTCGGTGTA
>Ga0157370_10004186_pt1 | contig 16693 bp, 18 predicted proteins | sample C35metaG_FD_113463 | JGI IMG/M metagenome (GOLD analysis project Ga0157370, IMG submission 113463) | Corn rhizosphere microbial communities from Kellogg Biological Station, Michigan, USA - C3-5 metaG | ecosystem: Host-associated > Plants > Roots > Rhizosphere > Soil | place: USA: Michigan...
GAAACGAATGACGAAATGCAGAAAATTGCTCAGGAAGTTTCGCCTTTACTTTCAGAATTTGGAAATGATATTACGCTGAATGCAGCTTTATTTGCTAAAATTAAAGCGGTTTACGATCAAAAAGAAAGCTTGAACCTAAACCCGGAGCAAACGACTTTATTAAATAAAAAATACAAAAGCTTTTCAAGAAACGGAGCCAATTTACCTGAAGACAAAAAAGATCAATTAAGAGAAATCGACAAAGAATTATCTAAATTGAGTTTACAGTTTGGCGAAAACGTTTTGGCAGAAACCAACAACTTCGAATTGCATTTAACCGATGAAAAAGATCTTTCTGGTTTACCGGAAGGAACTATTGAAGCGGCAAGATTATTAGCTAAAAATCAGGAAAAAGAAGGCTGGATTTTCACTTTAGATCATCCAAGTTATATTCCGTTTTTAACTTACGCTGACAATCGCGAACTACGTAAAAAAATGGCGATTGCTTTTGGAGCAAAAGCATTTCAGAATAATGAATTCGACAATCAGGAAAATGTTTTAAAAATTGCTAAACTTCGTTTTGAAAGAGCTAATTTATTAGGCTATAAAACGCACGCGCATTTTGTTTTGGAAGAAAGAATGGCCGAAAGCCCAGAGAAAGTTTTCTCTTTCTTAAATGATTTATTGGCAAAAGCAAAACCGGCTGCTCAAAAAGAATTTGCAGAATTAACTGCTTTCGCAAAAGAACTAGACGGAATCGAGCAGTTAGAAAAATGGGACGGTGCTTATTATTCTGAAAAATTAAAGCAACAGCTTTTTAATTTAGATGATGAAAAACTGAAACCTTATTTTCAATTAGAAAAAGTATTAGACGGTGCCTTTACGGTTGCTAAAAAATTATATGGTTTAACTTTTACTGAGGTTTTTGATATCGATAAATACCATGAAGAAGTTACAACTTATGAGGTAAGAGATGCTGAAAACAATTTGGTTTCGATTTTCTACGCTGATTTCTTTCCAAGAAAAGGAAAAAGAAACGGTGCCTGGATGACTTCATTCAAATCGCAATATGTAAAAGACGACGTAAACGAAAGACCGCATATTTCGAACGTTTGTAATTTCACTAAGCCAACAGAAACAAAACCTTCATTATTAACTTTTAATGAAGTAACGACTTTATTCCACGAGTTTGGACACGGTTTGCACGGAATGCTGGCTGATACAGTTTACCCAAGTTTATCGGGAACTTCTGTTTACTGGGATTTCGTAGAATTACCAAGTCAGATTATGGAAAACTGGTGTTACGAACCAGAAGCTTTGGCTTTGTTTGCCAATCACTACGAAACGGGAGAAATCATTCCGATTGAATATGTACAGAAAATTAAAGAAAGTGCGAGTTTTCAAGAAGGTTTGGCAACGTTACGCCAATTAAGTTTTGGATTATTAGACATGGCTTGGCACGGACAAGACCCAACTTCTATTACAGATTTAAAAGCTTTTGAAATAGAACAATTTGCCAATACACAATTATATCCAGATGTGAAAGAAAATGCTATGAGTACGGCTTTCTCTCATATTTTTCAAGGCGGCTATTCTTCTGGATATTACAGCTACAAATGGGCAGAAGTTCTGGATGCAGATGCTTTTGAATATTTCCATGAAAATGGAATCTTTAACGAAGAAATTGCAAAGAAATTCAAAGACAATGTTCTTTCTAAAGGAGGAACAGAACATCCAATGACTTTGTACAAACGTTTTAGAGGTCAAGAACCAAAACCTGAAGCTTTGTTGAAAAGAGCGGGGCTTCTATAATTGTAGATTTCTAATTGTAGATTTTAGATTTTCAATTTCAATCAGTAATAAATTTTATATTAAACCGAAGTAGAAATACTTCGGTTTTTTTATTTGGTTTTTTCTGAATATAAATTTTGTTATCTTCGTCTTTTAAATATTAATCTTACAAAATATATTTTGAAAATATTTCGAGATAAGATTATTCAAGTAGCAAATCATTTTTAGTTAATGACAAAAGATAAAATCAAAGAATTACAAAATAAAATAGTTGAAGGACTTAAAGTTTCGTCAAAAAAAATGATTGAAAACAAAAAGAAAATCAATGGAAAAATTGTCGTTTATGCTGATGGAAAAATTCAGACCATAAACGCTGTGGATATTAAAGATTAATTACCTAATTCAAAATTGAAAAAACATTTTAAAATAGCCCTTTATCTTGCAATTATTGGATTAATAACTATTGTCTCGGTAAATTACTACGTAAAATCTTCGACCAAAAAAGACATTTATTATTCGATTAAAAGATTTCCTAAAAACGATGTGGGAATTATTTTTGGTGCAGGAATTAACGGCGATCAACCAAGCAAATATTTAAAAGATCGTTTAGATGCCGGAATTATGCTTTGGAAAGCAAAACGCATCAATAAAATTTTACTTTCTGGAGATAACGGCCGTGACGAATACGACGAATTAACAGTAATGAAAAACTACTGTTTTAATCACGGTGTTGACACAACCAAAATATTTATTGATTATGCTGGTTTTGATACGTACTCTACGATGTATCGCGCCAAACATATTTTCAAGATTAAAAGAGCCACTTTAATTTCTCAGGAATATCATTTAAATCGTGCAATTTACATCGGCAATAAATTAGGTGTAAAATCAGTTGGTTATTCTGCAAATCAAGGAAAATATCTTGGCTACAAATATGTAACGTTTAGAGAATACGGTTCTATTTTTAAATCCTTTTTTGATGTTTTGAGAAATCGTGAACCTCGTTTTTTAGGAACTGAAATTAATATTAACGGAGAATCTAATTATTCTAAAGAAGATAAACGATAAAGAAAAACCCGAAACAGAAATGTTTCGGGTTTTTTAATTTAAAATTTCTTCATGTTTGACAACATACGACAAGGCTTCTTTTACAATCTCATTTAAGTTTAATCCTTTTCTTGAGGCTAAAAGAGCTATTTTTTGATGCAATTCCTGTGAAACTCTCACATTAAAAGAACCTTTATACGTTTTATCCGGAGCTTTATTCAATAATTCACATGTCTCTAAATAATCGTCAACAGCTTCTTTAAAAGATTCTTCCAATTCTGTAACCGAAGAACCTTCAAAAGTTATTAAATCGTTTATACCCTGAATTTTTCCAAAGAATATTTTATCGTCTGCAGAAAATTCTAATGTACCAATGTATCCGTTATATTCTAAATAGTTTTTCATATTACAATTCCAAGTATTCAATAATAATATCAAGTTGATATCCTTTCAAAACTTTTTGCGGATGTGGCTCAAACGCTTTAAAAATAAAATCTTTATTCTAGACTCTATTTTCTATTTTCTTTCTATTCTTTCTCTAAAACTCTTTTTGCCAACTTTCCAACAGTTAATCCTTGAACTACAATTGAGAATAAAACAACAATATAAGTTACCTCAAGCAGCAAGTTTTTATATTCTCCTTCAGGCATAGAAAGCACTAATGCGATAGAGACACCTCCGCGAATTCCTCCCCAAACCATTACCATCAAGGAGCCTTTGTTGTAAGCCGATTTAATACCAAAAAACTTGAATAAATCAAAGAATTTCCATGGCAGAACCATAGATGCAATTCGGGAGAACAGCACTATAAAAATAGCGACAAAACCAGTTACCAATTGTTTGTTTAGATCTGGTAATAACAATAATTCAAAACCAATGAATAAGAACAATATTGCATTTAAAATTTCGTCGATAAGTTCCCAGAATTTCCCTAAATAATCTTTGGTAACTTCGCTCATTGCAACTTTTTTACCATAATTACCAATAATTAATCCGGCAACAACCATCGCCAACGGACTCGAAACGTGTAAACTTTGCGCAATTAGAAATCCTCCCATTACGATAGAAAGCGTAATCAATACAGAAACTTTATAATCATCTATTCTTTTCATAACCTTAGATGCGGTAAATCCAAAAACGGCTCCTAGTAAAAGTCCGCCTATCCCCTCTTTGGCAAACAACCAGGCAATAGAACCAAAACTTACATCAAAAGTCGGGTCGGTTGCCATTTTAAGAACAACAGCAAACATTACTACCGCTACTCCATCATTAAACAAAGATTCTCCCACAATTTTGGTTTCGATTCTTTTTGGAACTTTTGCTTCTTTTAAAACACCCAACACTACGATTGGATCGGTTGGAGAGATTAATGTTCCGAAAACCAAGCAAAATATATAAGGGATTTTTATACCCAAAAACGGGGCAATATAATATAGCAGCATAGAAATGATTAATGCCGACAGCACAACGCTTACTGTAGAATAAATCATAATGGGAACTTTTTGTTCCTTTAGATCTGACATATTTACGTGCAATGCGCCTGCGAACAAAAGAAAGTTTAGCATTGCGCCCATTAAGATTTCGTTGAAATCGAATTCTTTTATCAAATCAAAAAAATGTCTTGTAGTTGCGGGAAAATAAGAATCTCCTAAAAGGCGAATTCCTACTGAAACCAACATGGCAATAATCATGATTCCGATAGTTCCCGGAAGTTTTAAAAATCTTAAATTTAAATAGGCGAAGAAAGAGGCTAATACGATTAGTATTGAAAAAGTGTAGTATAATTCCATAAAAGTGATTTTTACAAAAATATCTTTCTCATTATTTAATCAAAAATTTCGGGACTTGAATTAACATAACTTTATAATTCTAAAAACAACAAAAGGAGCTGTATTAAATGCAGACAACTCCTCTTGTTTGTTTTAAATATTTTAAGTTTTCTTATCTCAAATCTAATAATTGAGGTGTTTTGGTTGTATTGGGATCTGTATATAAATCAGCAGGCGAAACCAGTAAAACCTCAACTTCCATAAAACGTTCGTTATAATCTAAACGCTTTTTTAAGGCTTTGGTTTTTTCTGAAATAAATTCTGATTTTTGATTTTGAGGAACATTTTGTACCAGCAGCATTTTTACTACTTCTTTAAAATCTTTACTGGATAATTGAATCTGAAAAGCAGCAGCAGAATTGGTAAGAAAATTAAATTCCTCTAAATCATAATGTTGCTCTGAGAGTATAAAAGATTTGGTTTCTCTTGATTTTAGCTCCAGAAAAGCTTTTCCATCTACCTCAACCCATCGTCCTAAATCGCCAATAGCGTATCTAAAAACGGGAAATCTTTTTCGGAAAGTATTGGTAACGGCAATTGTACCATATCCATCATTATCCGGATTAATGATTTCGATTATAATGCCTTCAATAACCGAAAACAAAGAGGGATTTCTAGTAAAATCTGACCAAGCCCAAATTCCGGTTTCGGCTGAGCCGTACATGGAATAAACTTGCTGAAGATTAAATACTTTTTCTAAAAGCTTTTGAACTTCGGGTCTTAAGAATTCGCCAGCATATAATAAGTTTTTGATTTGTAGTTTTTGGTTTCTCTCTTGTAAAAACTGTGCAAAGCATAATAGTTTTGAAGGCGTTCCCATTATAAAATCTGGTTTAAAATAAGCTGCGGCATGTTCCATATCTTGATAACTGGCGTGGGCACTCAGCGCTAATGTTGTTGCCTGACATTTTTCTAAAATATCATCCATTATCGCTGCAGTGCGGTACATGTCAGAATACCCAAAAATATTTAGAGCAATTGTTTTGGAGGTAAAAAAATCATTCTCTGTTAATTCCTTTGCCATTGCCAAACGCTGCTTTTGATTTTCTTGTATGTCTACCGGAAAAACCAAAGGATTTTGAGTACTGCCACCTGAACGTACCAAGTATACTCCTGTTTTTTCTTCGTGCAGTTTAAAATTGTTTTTTAAAATGGGCATCAATTCTTTCTTACTAAGTACGGGAGCTTTTTCTGCAGAATTATGTTCTTTATAAAACTCAATGTACAAAGGATTTTTTTTTGCCAATTCAAAATAATCCTGCAATTCTGTTTTTTCTGTTTTTGGAATATCTGGGGACATAGTTTTTATTTTAATTTGGTCTTTTTTTGAAATAATACCAATTTCTAATCAAGCTTCTAGAATGGTTTACCAGAAATAATATTTTTTGATAAAATGACGGCAATCGTTCCATGGCATGTTCCAGCCATCGCTGCGATAACATTCCCATGAGCTGCTGATCGTATTGGTCAGTACTTTTACGATATCGCTCTATGCTGATGGGAGTTTTTAATTCTTTCCAATTAGAATACTTAATTCTCGACAAACTTCCCTCAACTTCTCTTACTTCTATGCAGACTTTGTTTAATAATGCTGTTTTGGGTTTATTTAAACTCTTTAGAACACGATACCAAAAATCAATTCCTTCGTTTAAGGATACATTGGTTTCGTATCGAATAGTTTCTAAATGCTTTTTTCTGATTACAACATTACTGCCAACGCCCATAATAAAATCTGGAGAACTGATGGTATGTAAGAGGTTAGGAATTAAAAACAATTCATTTGAAAGCGAAATCATTTCTTTTTTAAAGGATTGAATATTGGGCAGATAATAGTCTGACGGAATTAATAAAATACCGAGTACCAAAACATCTATATTTTCTTCTTCCATAATTTGGTCAACCTCTTTTAGACAAGAAGATGTATAACAATCATCTGCATCCAAAAAACTGATAAGATCTCCTGTTGCGAGTTCCATTCCTATGTTTCTCGCATGACCCGGACCTTTATTTTCTTTTAATTCAATAACCTCAACTTCTGTTCGTAAAAATTGCGGCGCAAAAAATGACAAGGCATCTTTTAGCAAAAACATACTTTGATCTGTACTAAAGTCATCAACAATAATAATTTGCGATGCTTTTTTTTCCTGAAAAGCCAGCGATCGAATCGTATCGTATATGAACGCTTCTTTATTATAAAGAGGAATTACAACTGTATGTTTCATGATTTTTACTCTTCTATTGGATAAATTAAAGCTCTGCCCTGATGCACATTTACAACCGATTCATCTGAACCTCGAAACAAACCCGGACCATAGTTTTTGTTGTCTTTGCACAACAGCATTCCTACTAAATGAATCTCACGATTGTTTTCAATATCTTTAAATTCTTTCTGTTCTACAAAATGCTGAATGAGATATTTACTCCAGTTTTCTCTAATAATCGTATCCCATTCCTGAGCCGTACAATCGCTTTTTACGTAAGCTCCAATTCCTCTTCCGCCGCTATTTAATTTTAAAATAAGGTTCTGATCGCTCGCTATAAAAGCATTACATTCGGAGGGATCGACAATTACATAACTTGGAATTAGATATTGTTTTAAAAAATCATAATCTTCTTCGCTTAAATAATCATACATTATGTCGGCATCGTACATTACGGCTAAAACTCTTTTGTCATGAATTAAGATTAAGGTCCTGATATCATTAAAATAACAGTTTTGCTCAATCAGTTTATCAAGCACATCTGGTTTTATCTTTTTCAGTTCTTCCCGATCCATTTCTAATATAAACTGAGAAACTGGTTCTCCATTTACATAAATAGAATCGTTTGAAACGATTAAATCCTGAGGTTTTACCGAGATTAATTCTACTCCCAATTTTGCCAGTTCTTTTTGAACATAAAAAATCTCGGTTCCTTTTTCGTCGTCGTGAACAAGTGCCGCTTTTTTATTTGGAACAAACTGATAATATAAATCGTCGATCAGGTTTTTTAAATCAACATCTTTAAAACGCAGTCAATCTTGAGTTTCCTTCAATTCATCGTTCATCAATCTTAAATAATAACTAATCATCCAGCCGTTTAGCGGATAACGAGCGCCTATCTCGCAAATTTTTGCCTGATTGTTTCTATCATATAAAAAATCAGGGCGATAAAAGCCCTGATTATATATTCTGCTGCTGCTTTTTTTTAATAAAGCTTCAAGGTCTTTGTCCAGCTGATAATAATTTCGAATCCTCTCGTCTTCAAAATAATGCTGAACAATTGCTTTACAGGCATCATTTAAAATAGAACACAAACGATTCATTTCTTTATCATATCCTAAAGGTAATTTTACCGAAGAATTTGCAAAAAAATGACTACCCAAACCTGTCTCTTTTTCAAAATATTCAGAAAATAATTCCTCCCATTTTTTTTGTTTTTCAGGCTGATTTTGCTGCAGACTTATTTTAGGGGCAATGAGCTGCGCTTTTGGTTCTTTCTTTGTAATCATGTATGAAATAGGAATTATAAACTAAGTTCTTCAATTTCCATAACGTCTTCCATTACAGCAGATTTTTTAGCCAAATAGTCTTTAATGATGGTTTCCAGATCGTAGGTTTCCAGATCAACATTCATAGCTTTAGCATAATGGAAAATAGAACTTACAGCAAAAAAGAAATGATTTTTTTCGGTTGGACCGCAGTGAACACTTATCCAGGCTAATGTTTTGTCGCGTTCCTCATCTGAAAAACCGTAATCGTTTGTAAGCCATGATTCAAACTTTGGAAGAATATATTCTACTTCACCATGCGTATAAATTTCATGAATTAAAGTTGTCAATAATGCGATCATGATGTCTTTATTTCGCAGTGAATTTTGATCTTTCCAAGATTTAAATTCATAAGCGCTTTGGTTTAAATATTTACGCGAAAGCCAGTCATCGTCTGTACAAATATTAGTCGCCATAGTATAAAATAACTGAGAGTGTAAAACTCTGCCCACAACGGCCAGGTCTTCGTCTACAATTCTGTTTAAACTTGTAATAGACTGCAAAAGTGCTTCTCTGTCTGCAATAGGCTGATTTTTATGAACCAGCATTGTCATACGGTTGCTGATTCCTGCAACTGTCATAGCACTGTTATTGGTTTGGCTCCAACTGTGGAAAAAAAGCTGTAAACGTTCTTTATCCTGAACTTTTGAGGTTAATTGTTTGAAGCTTTTTTCGATTTTTGAAAATGATTCCTCTTGATTAGGAAGGAACTTTAATAATTGATCTTTTAAATACGATTCTTCCATATCATTAAGAACCGGAAGAATAATTGAACTTAGATTTGTCATGGTTTCTGGGGTTAAAGGGTTTATTTTTGATTAATTCTAGATTTGTTTTTGGTGGTATTATTTATTATAAACTTATTTCTTAAATATCTACAGGATTTAAAAAATGTCATAAACACATTAATATTGGGCATGAGGCGGTTAATCTCTGCAACAAAAAATAATTATGACTCTTGGTTTGGATAGTCTTAAAAATCTTAACTGCGCATTTTTTAGACTAAGAAGTTTTGGCAGATTTAGAGCGATAGTATTTAATTTTTCTAACCACATCAATATCTTTAAGGTGATATTGTTCGAGCCAATTGGCGTCGTCAAAAAAATTACAACGTGATTCGGCAATTACGGTAATGGGTTTATGTAATGAAATCTGATGCAGTTTATTTAATAATTCGGCGTATTGAAAATCATAAAGAGGATTGTACAGATAAAAAATAGTTCCATCAGAAACATCTGTTTTTAAAATATCATCGCAAATGGCAACGGCGTTTGGTATTTGTTCTGTTTTGATTAAATCTGCGCAGACTTGATGTCGTTCTTTCAGAATTTCGATTCCTATAAATTTTGCATCTGGATATTTTACGGCTCCATATAAAATTATGTTTCCGTAACCGGAACCTAAATCATAAAATACGGTTTCGCTTGTTATTTCGATAGGATCAAAAAGATCAGATAAAAAACTGGAAGAACCATATCGATACGAGTTGAGACCATATTTAATTGTAATTTCAGAAAGACTTAAGTTTTCCTCAATAGTGTTTGAATATTGGTCAATTTCTGATTGAATCTTTTTTAGCAGTTCCATATTATTTCATCATTAAAAGTTCTAATTTTTCCAGTGAACGTTTGGCTCTTTCCATTTTAACGGCATATTCATCGTTTACTTTCTGAATATCGGCGCTGCAAAAAGTACAGGTCGTTTCTTCTTCATAAACATAATTATCACAGCCATTGCATAGTTTAAGTGCTTTTGGAATTCTTGGAACTCTTTCTGTATTCGATACTGGAACCAGAGGTGAATTATAAGGTGATTGTACTTCGACTACTTCCCCTTTTTCATTTTCTACGATGATCTCAAACAAACCAATATCAAAAGATAATCCGGGTGCTTCTTTTATTTTTCTTATTCGTTCGTGAAGCCCTTTCTTTTTTAATTCTAAGGCACGGTAATGACAAAAAGGGTTATTGCCTCTTTTTCCAAATAAAACATGACTAGTCCAGGTACAACCAGCCAGACAAGAAGATTCGTAATAACAGCCTTTACATCCTCCCCATAATTCTTCTTTATTTCTATATCTGGAAAAAACCATTTCTTCGCTGTATCTCCAAATATCTTCCAGCTTCATGTCTTTTACATTACCTCCTGTATATTCGGTTGTAGGTAATGACGGACAGCCTTTTATTTTTCCATCAGCTTCAATACCAATTCCGGTATGTCCTGCAGAACATCCTGTATAATATTTTTCATTGCCTTGTCGCCAGATATGCTCATAAGGTCCAAAGTAACCAATGTTATTTCCGGCCTGGATTAAAACATTATGTGCCAATGCTTTTCTGTAGATAACAATAAGTTTTTCATAAAAGTCGATTAATTCATAAGGCTGCAGAATTAATTCTTCGGAGTGATCAACGGCATTTCCCATAGCAACTGCCAATTGTATCTGCCAGTTTCTTACACCGTTTTCGATCAAAACATCCAGAAGTTCGCTCAGCTCATTTTGATTTAATTTTGTAATTACGGTATTTACGCTAGAAGGTATATCGTACTCTTTTAGTAATTGCAGACAATGAATTACATGATCAAAAGAATCTCTTCTTCCTCTTATTTTATTGTGAGTCTCCGGTAACCCATCAATAGAAACACCAATATTTCGTATGCCTGCTTTTTTTGCATTACTAATTCGTTCTTCGTTTAAATTATAAGCGCCAGACTGCATAGAACATTCAATGCCGCTTTGGTGAATTTTTTGAATTATATCAAGCCAGTCTTTTCTTAAAAAAGCTTCACAGCCAATAATTGTGATTTCTCTTGTACCAAGACGTTTAAGACTATCAATAACCTCAAAACATTGTTCGGTAGTTAGTTCACCAGGTCTCACCTTTCCGGCTCTGGAGCCGCAGTGCGAGCATTTCAAATTACAGGCAAGAGTAATTTCCCAAACAACATGAACCGGGGTTGCTGTTTTATAATCATCTCGTACTCTGTATCGTATAGAAGTCTTGTCCATCTTAATAGATTTAGAGGTTTGTTGATTTATTTTAAAGAACGGTTTAAAAAGCAAGGCTTATTAAACCGTTCTTTTTTAGATTACTTTCTTAAGCTTTCAATAGCCTCCAGCAATTCTACCAAAGCAGCGCTCAGGTCTCCCTGTTCTCTAACGGTTTGCTTAGCTTGTTCAGCTACTGCTTTCATTTTTTCTAAAACATTAGAAGCTATCGCTTCTCTGATTCCTGCTGCGTAAAGCATTACTACTCCCATAACATTTTTGTTTTTTAGTTATTCCTACTCTTGAGGTTTTTCGGATTCACCCTTGTTATACTGAACAAGTCAGCTTATTTCTGTTTTTATTTTTTGTTTTTTAGAGCCTCTATTGCTTCCTGTAATTCTAACAAAGCGACACTCAAGTCTCCTTGTTCTTTTACTACTTGTTTTGCTTGTTCTGCAATAGACTCCATTTTTGCTAAATCATTAGAAGCTATCGCTTCTCTGACTGCAACACCGTAAGGCATCATTATTCCCATAGCTGTTTATTTTAAGAATTATTAACCTCCAAACTGATGTAGAAAAATGGCAGGATCATTTGGATTTAAACAAGTTAAATTGCCCATAGTAACCGTTTTACCATCTTTGTTTTTTCCGGTAATCATGATGTTTTTCAATCCTGTTCTTAATTGTCCGACGCGATTGCCGCCAATTACTTCAATTCCCATTTCATGAGGAGTACCCGTTCTAGTGGCGATAATGTTTCCTTTTCCGTTTTCGATTAATAGAATTTCTCCAATTGCCGGAGGAGGAAATGATTGCGTTACAGTAATATCAGTAAGTGGTCCCAGTGTTATATATTCTGGTAAAACATCTGTATTAATAGCGTCTAACTCTGGTTTAAGAAGATGAATAGTTCTTCCAAATTCCGGATCAGTTCCTGCATTTGTGCAGTACATCCATGGAGTTGTAAAAGAACTTCCGTCTTCTGTTTCTCCTATTGCTACATATCTTTGATGTACTCCCAATTTAGATTTTTGAGTAGCCGATTTAAGATCAAGATTGTAAAATACAGATGTAATAAGTGTACCAACAGCATAGGTTCCGCTGGCTCCTTCTATAACAGGAAGAATAACAGGGCCAACGCCTCCGCCTTTCCAGTCTATATACGGATACACATTTACATTTTTAACTTTTCTAGGTATAGGTTGCATAATAATAAAATTTTGGGTCTTACTCATAAGGCTTTTCAGCTCCGCCTTCGCTTTTTCCTGTGCGAAACAGTTCGTTTTTTAAAGTGAGTTCTGCTCCACTGCTAGTGTAATTTCAAAATGAATGATTAAAGAAGCGATCTTGTTTATGGTATAAAAAGAGCTGTTCTTAAAAAATCAAATAGAAATAATTCATAAAATAAAATCTGCCGGCTGCTTTTATTTTATACATTAAAATTAATTCTGATATACAGACATTTACCTCAAAAATGTTACAAAAAGAATATTCTTTGTCATGAAACAGAAAAAACAAGTCATAAGATTATTCTTAAAAAATACAAATGCATTAAATAAGTTTTTATTTACATTTTATTAATGAGACAGAAAGGAATATTTTTCTAAAAACCTGAGATATAGATTTCTAGTTTGAAGGTTTATAAAGAAGATCGAAAAAAGATAAAATAGATATCTATCAAATAAAAAACAAAACGGAGCTTCTTCTACTGTAACCAATTGTTACCAGTAAGAAACTCCGTTTATCAGGATTGGATGTGGTTTGATGTTTTTACTTTGAAAACATCTTATAAATTCTGGAAGAAACTTTTTAAATCAGAATCTTGTCTTTATTGATTCTTTTTAGTGAATCTTTCAAACTGTTCGAATTTTTGTGCTTCTATATCTTCAATACGTTTAGCTTTAGAACTATTAGCGTTTTTAGCAGTAGAGGCCGTTTTTGTAAGCAATAAATAATCTCCAAATAAATGGCTTAAGAACAAAGGAGATTTACCTGGACGCTGTTTATCAAAATTTTCTGCTTGATGACAGTCAAAACAGTTCACTAAGTTTGTATTGTTAATCTTGTGTATATCATCGACAAAAGTCTGCGTGTAGGTTTCCATCGTAATATTGGCCAGATTAGAAGATCCTCTTGCCAATGAATCCGGCAATACGCTCGAAATATCTCTTTTTACAATTGCTTTAGCCTGATTTTCTGGAGAAACTCCATCAAAATCTAACCAAACCGAACCATTATAAAAGTAGTTTTTGAAAACATCTTTCAAATTAGAAGCTACACATTTATTAATATTCTCAATATTATTAAAATTAGCCGGTTCTGCCTGACTTGTTTTCATAAAGTTTCCTGTCCCTAATTCTCTTGGCACTCCATACTCATAAAGAATAAAGGCTTTGTTAGGCAAAACAGGAGCCGTTGCATTTTTAACCCATTTAATACCATTTAAGCCAGAAGTAGTTCCTTTTTCATACAATAACATTTCGTTCACAGCTGTAACCGAATTTGTTTTCTTATCGTAAACAGGCGCCATGTCTTTATGCTCAAAAGTAGCCCAGATAAATTCAGGATGATTTTTTACAACACCTACTACGTGCATTCCCAGTAATGCCATCGTTTTTTCAACATAGACTTTATTACTGTTTTGCACAGCGGCTTTAGTTGTAAAATAATTGGCTTGCTGCGCTTTTGGAATTGCATCTATACTAATCCAGGATACTTTTAATTCTAATGCTCCAACAGGGAATGTTTCTAAATTAGAAACCGGCAATTTTCCGCTATTAATTAAGGAAGCCATCGAAATCGCTTTATCTCTCAATAAACGATTTACGTGTATAGAATAATATACCGTATCTGCTTTATTATTAAATTTAGGATTAGATTGTAAAACCCCTTTAAAACCTGCCTGATTAATAGAGCTCAATGTTAGTTTTATGCCTAACTGCGGTACAACACTTTCCATTTCCGGGCTTACCAAATCCAGAGAGTCTAAAAAAAACGGATTACCGCTTGGCAGGGGTTTTGTAACCCATAAAAACTTTTGCCAGGACCATTGATGGAAATCACAATTTGTAGTACTTTCATTGTCAAATGGGCTTCCGTCGCCTTCTTTTGGGGCAGGAGTTTGTTCGTGCGGAAACCAGCTGGTTTCACAATCGCATGGTTGAGATGCAGATGCTGCATAACCGGAAGAAACTCCAAATTTTTCCATCATTTTTTCTTTATTCAGAAAAAATAATGAGATCGCTGCTATTATAAAAACAACCAGCAGGGTAATGATAATAGGTTTTCTTTTCATTTTGTTTTTGTGATTTATTTTTTTTGGTAATAAAAAAGGCCGTCTAGTTTAGACGTCCCTTTGATCAAAACAGTAACCAAATCAGGAACTTATTAAATCCTAATTTTCTCTTGATCCGAGTTGTAAAAATTGGGGGTCTTTTTTATGCCAACTCTTCTTGTAAATTTTTTACAGCTTTAACTGGTACGTTTTCGATATTATGTTGATAATATGAAAAACCTCCAGTACCATTCCATGCACCATCGATAGCTAAGTGAGCATCAAAATTGGCTAAAAAAGCACCAATTGCCGGAGGAGGGAAAGAGTGAACGTATTGCCCTTGTAAGCTTACAACTTGTGTAAATTGTCCAAATCCTGTTGAGTAAATTTTACCTGTTACAGGAACAACAATATGACCATCAGGACCATTTACAGCCTGAGTAATTACTACTGTACCAGAAACAGAATGTTGTGATGGTACAACAACTAAACTAAATGTTGCAATTGGAGCACCTGGTGTTCCAACATTTCCGATTGTGCCTTTTGCTAAATAAGCACCTGCTAATAAATCTGACATAACTTTTCGATTTAGGTTTTCCTACTCGTATGGCTTTTCGGTACCGCCTCGTTTTTTCTCGTGGGTTCTGCTCCACTTATTTGATTGTTGTGTTTATTACTTAATAGTTCTCGACAAACCTGTTAAATAACATTCTTGGTTTATTTCTACTCAAAACTATATCAGATAAGTAGACATAAGTAAAAAAATGACATGAAGTGCTTATTCTTTGGTACGAATCGAATAAAGAATGACATGAGAAAATATCCTGCGTAAAAACACCTGCGGTGTAAATAAAAAACAGTCATAAAATAAACTTTCAATTATTTTTGAAAGTTTAAAAACTTTTACCTACATTTGATCTATGGAATTCAAAGAAGCAAAAAATAAGTTTGTACAAACCTGGGGAGCATTAGGTTCTCAATGGGGAATCAATAAAACGATGGCACAGATCCACGCTTTATTAATGGTTTCGAACGAAGCTGTTTCTATGGAAGACATTATGGAAGAATTACAAATTTCGCGCGGTAATGCCAGCATGAACCTAAGAGCTTTAATGGATTGGGGAATTGTATACAAAGAGTATAAAGCCGGAGAAAGAAAAGAGTTTTTTACTGCCGAAAAAGATTTAGACGAGCTGGCTGTAAAAATCTCCAGAGAAAGAAGCAAAAGAGAAATTAAACCTGCGCTTAAAATCTTAAAAGAAGTTTCGACAATTGAAACTAAAGATTCTGTAGAAGAAAAACACTTCGTTGATCAAACTGAAAAACTATACGATTTCGTTTTAAAAGTAGATAATATGCTGGATAAAGTAACAGAAATGAATGAAAACTGGCTGGGTCGTATGGTCATCAAATTACTCAAATAAAAAAATTTAATCATAAGTTTCATTTTTTTCTGAAAGTTTAAAAATTTAAAAACAAGAGTTATGAATCTAAATATTATTGGATATTTTATTTACCTCGGCATCACGGCTTTGATCATTTTAAAAGTGGGCAAAATCTGTTACAAGAACGGAAATATTTATGTCGCAGAACTGATTCCAAATCATGCCGACATTTGCCAAAAAATTAATCAGGTTCTCCTTTTAGGATATTACCTTTTAAATATTGGGTATTGCGCCATGACCTTAATTTCCTGGCAGAAAATCGTTTCAACTACTCAATTAATCGAAACTATTGGCACAAAAACGGCCGTTATAATCTTTATTATATCAGGTTTACATTATTTCAACATTATAATTTTAACCAAGTACATTCATAAATTAATTAAATAACAACTAAAATTCAAATATCATGGAAACTACAAAAATCTTAATTGGTTACGGAATCTATTTACCTGTCGCTTTATTTCTTACTTATTATGTTTCTAAAACGCTTTTTAGAAACGGAAAAATCTTTATGCTCGATATATTTAAAGGTCGTGAAGATATTGCTCAGGCAACCAACAAACTTTTTGAAACCGGATTTTACCTTTTAAACATTGGTTTTGCCTTAATGATTTTAGAACTGCAATTAAGCCGAGACAGTTATCAGGAATTAATTGAAAATTTAAGTTATAAAATTGGCGGATTTTCTATTTACCTTGGTATTATGTTATTCTTTAATTTGTATTTCTTTTTTAGAGGAAAAAGAAAAGCTAAAGAAGCTCAACGTGAAGAAAGATTGGTTTTTAAAGCTTAATTATTTACTGTAAAA
>Ga0157370_10004191_pt1 | contig 16682 bp, 16 predicted proteins | sample C35metaG_FD_113463 | JGI IMG/M metagenome (GOLD analysis project Ga0157370, IMG submission 113463) | Corn rhizosphere microbial communities from Kellogg Biological Station, Michigan, USA - C3-5 metaG | ecosystem: Host-associated > Plants > Roots > Rhizosphere > Soil | place: USA: Michigan...
GGGCGCAACGTGAAGATCAGCGTGGTCACCAACTCGCTCGCCGCCACCGACGAGCCGCTGGTGCACACCGCCTACCGCCGCTATCGGCCCGAGATGCTCAAGCTCGGCGCCGACCTCTACGAGCTGAGCACCAACCGCACGCGGCGCAGCGTGCGGCTCGGCTTGTTCGGCACCTCGGTGGGCCGGCTGCATGCGAAGTCGGCGGTGATCGACCGCAGCATCCTCTTCGTCGGCTCGATGAATTTCGATCCGCGCTCGGAGACGCACAACACCGAGATCGGTCTCTTCATTCGCAGCGCCGAAATGGCGCAGCAGGCGCTCAAGCTCATCGATGTGCTGAAGCAGCAGGGCGCCTACCGGCTGCGCTTTGTCGAAGGCAGCGGCGAATCGCACATCGAGTGGATCAGCGAAGACGCGGGCAAGACCACGGTGTTGACCGAAGAGCCCGACTCCGGTTTCTGGGACCGCACGATGCTCGAACTGCTGGCGCCGTTGACGCCCGAGAGCTTGCTGTGATCCCCGGCAACCTGCACTCGAAAAACCGTTCACGCTGAGCGTGTCGAAGCGCTGCGCGAGGCTTCGGCAAGCTCAGCCCGAACGGGTGGGCTTCAGTTGCCGCGCACGGCCGACCACACGAGCCGCAGGCCCAGCAGGCCCATCACGCCGCCGGCCGCGCGATCGATCCAGGCCTTGTAGCGCAGGTAGGCCGAACGCGGCGCGGCCGAGGAGAGGGCGAGCGCGACGATCGCGTACCACCCCGTCTCGATGCAGAAGATCACCGCCGGCACCGCGAGCGCCAGCACCAGCGGCACCTCGCGCGGCAGGAAGGCCGCGAAGATGCTCGCGTACACCACGGCCGTCTTCGGATTGCTGACCTGTGTGGCGAGCCCGAGCAGGAAGGTGCGCTTGCCGCGGCTTTGCTGTCGCGGCGAAGCGTCCGAATCCTGCGTCATCGCCAGCGGCTGCCGCGCACCGCGCCAGATGCGAAAGCCCAGGTAGATCAGGTACGCGCCGCCGAAGCCCTTGATCGCGAGGTAAAGCCCCGGCACCGCGAGGAACGCCGCCTGCAGCCCGGCCAGCGCGGCAATCGCGAAGACGAGGCCGCCCGCGCCCATGCCCAGCGCCGCCGCGAGCCCATCGCTGCGCGAAGCCACGGCCGTGCGCGCGACCATGACGAAGCTCGGGCCGGGGCTCATGGCGCCCACCGTCATGGCGCCGGCGATGCCGAGCAGGGCGAGTGTGGTGTCCATCATGTCCTGGTTCCTTTCACCGTCATTGCTGCACGTTCACCGCTTCCACCTGCACCAGCAGCTTCACCTTGTTCTCGAAGCCGAAGTTCAGCCCCCAGTTGATGCCCCAGTCGCTGCGCTGCACGGTGGTCTCGAAGTCGCCGCCGCACACCTGGCGGTTGATCAGCGGGTTCAGGTAGCAGTTGAAGCGCACGGCCTTCAGCGTCACCGGCCGGGTCTGGCCCATGAGCGTGAGGGTGCCCGGCACGTCGACCACCTTGTCGCCGGCGAAGTCGATGCGGTCGGCAACGAAGCGGCCGGTCGGGAATTCGGCGACGTTGAAGAAATCCTTGCTCTGCACATGGCGGTTGAGCAGGTCGACGCCGGTGTTGATGGTGCCGATGTCCATGGTGATGTCGACCTTGCCGCTCGTGCCCGTGCCGTCGATCTGCACCGAGCCGTCCTTGGTGCTGAAGCGGCCGCGGTTGGTGGTGGTGCCGTAGTGGCCCATCTCGTACATCACGAAGGTGTGCGTGGGGTCGATCACGTAGTTGCCGTTCTTCACGGGGCCGCCCGCGGGCTTGGCGGCCACGGCGGGGGCCGTGTATTCCTGCGCGATGGCGGCGAACGGCAGCGCCGTGGCCGACAGCACCGAGGCGAGGACGAGCTTCTTCATGGCAGTGGGAATGAGGGACATGGGATGTGCAATCGGAAAGGTGAATATCAGAGCGGCCCGAGGCCTGCGAGCGTGAGCTTGAAGCGCACCTGCACGTCGTTGCCGACCACCGAGGTGTCGGTCCATTCGCCGTCGCCCACCTTGTAGTCCAGCCGCTGGATCGTGAAATACCCGCTGGCCACCGCGTAGTTGCCGCCGGCCGGGGCGATCGTGAAGGGCACCGTGATCTGCCTGGACGTGCCCTTGATGGTGAGCTTGCCCGCCACCTCGAACCTGCCATCGCCCAGCGCCTTGATGGCGCTCGACTGGAACGTGGCCTGGGGAAATTTCTCGGCGTCGAACCATGGCGCCTTGGGCAGCTCGGCATCGCTCATCGGCACGCCGAAGCCGGCGCCGGCGGTAGCTATCTGCAGCGCGACGCTGCCGCCCTCGGGCTTCTTGGGGTCGAAGGCGATCTGCGCATCGAACTTCCTGAAGGTGCCTTCCATCGGCACGCCCATCTGCTTGCTGACGAAGGCGATCTGGCTCTTGTCGGCCACCAGCCTCGCGCCCGGCTCGGCGGCGGCGGGCATTGCCGCGGCGAGGGTCAGCAGGATCGGAAGAAAGAGGCGCGTCATCCGGCAGGTTCCTTCAGTTGCGTGGGTGGCGAGGTTCAGGCCACATGCGTTTCAAGAGACCGTCGCGGTCGATCCAGTGGTGCTTGAGGGCCGCCGCCACGTGCAGCAGCGAAACCGCTGCCAGCGTGAAGGCGCTGCCCTTGTGCAGCGGCTTGAGTATGGCCTCGGCGAGGTCCTTGTCGAGCGGCACGAAGTCGGGCAGCGGCAGCACGCCGAACCACACGACAGGAATGCCCAGCGCCGAGGTGTAGGCCCAGCCGAACAGCGGCACCGCGAAGAACAGCAGGTACATCGCCGCGTGGCTCGCCCGGTAGCCCGCAATCTGCCAGCGTGGCATGGCGGCCAGCATCTGCGCCGGCATCGCGGGCGGGTGGTGCGCAAGCCGCCACAGGAGCCGCACCGCCGACAACAGAAGGATCGTGACGCCGGCCCATTTGTGCCAGTTGTAGAGCTTGATGCGCTGCGGCGAGAACGGCAGCCCCGTCATGTAGAGCCCCACGCCGAGCGAGCCGACGATCATGGCCGCGAGCAGCCAGTGCAGCGCGATGGCCACGGTGCCATAGCGCTGGCCGCGCGGGACGGCGGCAAGGGGATGAAGAGGGGTCTCGGCAGACATCGGGGGCAGGGCGGGCGGCCTGTGCGCGGAGCATATCCCGGAAGGCGTGGCCTTCGGTGTTGCATGGGGCGTGCCAGGCCTGCCGCTCGGGCCGTCAAGGCCGCTGCCGGGCCCGCAGCAGCACGCCGCGCAGCTCCTCCGGCTGCACGGGCTTGCGCAGCGCATGCCAGCCGCGCTCGGTGGCCAGGCGCTGGGTGGCCTCGTTGATGTCGGCGGAAATCAGCGCGATGGTGAGCGCGGGGTTCTGCGCCTGCAGCCGCTCGGCCAGCGCGATGCCGTCGAGTGCGCCCGGCAGGCGGATGTCGCACAGCGCTGCATCGAGCGCGCGCAGGTCGGCCAGCGCCAGCGCTTCGGCGGCACTGGCGTAGACGCGCGGTTCCACCTCCCACTGCCGCAGCAGCGCAAAAAGGCTGTCGGCCACCACGGCGTTGTCTTCCACCACCAGCACGGCAAGGCCGGGGCGCAGCGCGGGTGCAGCCTCGGGGCCGGGCTGCGGTGGGGGCGCCGGCTGCAACGCCGCTGCGCCATAGCCCGGCGCCGCGGGCAGCTCGAAGCCGAACACGGAACCCCGGCCCGGCGCGGAGCGCAGCGAGACCTCGATGCCCAACTGCGCCGCCAGCCGCCGCACGATCGCGAGGCCCAGGCCGTGCCCGTGCTGCAGGTTGCGCTCGACGTTGCCGATCTGCTCGAAGTCGTTGAACACCCGCTCCTGCGCGTCCGCCGCGATGCCGATGCCGCTGTCGCGCACCTCGACGCGCCAGGCCCGCCCGGCGCCCCGGCGGCGCGCCCGCACCGCCAGCAGCACGCGGCCGCGCGGCGTGAACTTGACCGCGTTGTCGACCAGGTTGGCCAGCACGCGGCGCAGGGAGACCGCATCGGTCCATGCCACCGCGGCGGCCGGGCAGCGCACGGTCACGCGGCCGTCGCCGGCCTGGCGCGCCAGGTCCTGCAGCAGCGGTGCCAGCGCCACTGCCACGGGCCGCAGCGGATCGACGGCGGCCTCGATGCGGCCGATTTCGAGCAGCTGGTTGGTGAGCCCTTCCAGCGCCTGCTGCGCCCGCGCGAGCGAGACCACGGTGTGCTGCACCGCACCGGCGTCCGCGCCGGTGTCCAGTTGCTGGCGCAGCACCTCGGCCTGCAGGCCGATGGCCATCACCGGCTGGCGCAGGTCGTGGTTGGCGGCCGAGAAGAAGCGCAAGCGCTCGGCCTGCGCCTGCTCGGAGGCGCGCAGGCCCGCAAGCGCCTGTTCGCGCAGCGTGCGCTCGTTCAGGCGCAGGCCGATGTTCTCCTCGAGCTGGCGCGAGCGCTCGGCCACCAGCTTCCACATCATGGCGGTGAGGCCGATGCCGATCACCGAGACGGCCATCATCGTCGGCGCGCCGAGCGTGAGGCCGGTGACGATCACCGGCGCGAGCAGCAGCGTGATCGCCAGTTGCGTGGCCGGCGTGTAGAACGACACCGAAAACGCCGACGACAGCGTCATGCCCATCAGCATCAGTCCGAGCAGCAGTTGCTGGTCGGGTCGCCCGGGGTTGAAGAGCAGCACGCCGGCCAGCCCGTGCGCCAGTTCCCAGACAGCGGTGCGCAGCGTGTGCACGCGCTGGGCGTGGCGCAGGCTTTCGGGCGTGAAGGGCTCGGGCAGGCGCTGGGGAAAGAAGCCGCGCATCACCGTCACCCCGGTGATGAGCGCGATCCACACCAGGGCGCGCGCGAGCGAGTATTGCCAGGCGAAGAGCGCCGCCACGCCGCAATTGAGCAGGTATTGCACCAGCAGCACCGGGCCGATGGGCCGGATCGAGAGCCGCAGCACCTCGCACTGGATCGCGAAGCGGTCGCTGGCGTCGGCGGCCGGGGCAACCGTGGGAGCGGGGGTGGGAGTCATCGGCAAATCGACTATATAGAGAAGGTTCATGACGCGGCGACAATGGAGTCCCCTAGTCGGGCTTCCCGATGGCCAACTTTCCGTGAACGATCTTTCCTTTTTCCTGCCTTGCGCCGCCGGCGTCGAGGAATTCCTCGCTCAAGAGGTGCATGCCCTGACCGGCCGCGTCGGGCAAGACCTGCTCACGCTGCGTGGCGGCGTGCGGGTGCGTGCCGACTGGCGCGACGCCCTGAAGCTCAACCTGCACAGCCGGCTTGCGCAGCGCGTGCTTGTGGAGCTGGCCCATGCGCCCTACCGCAACGAGAACGACCTCTACGCCATCGCGAGCGGCGTGGCCTGGGAGATCTGGTTCACGCCCAAGCAGACCTTCAAGATCGAGACCACCGCCCAGCACAGCCCGCTGCAGAGCCTGAACTTCGCCACCCTGCGCATCAAGGACGCCATTGCCGACCGCTTCCGCGCCAAGGCCAACGGCGTGCGCCCCAGCATCGAGACCCAGTGGCCCGACACCCGGGTGTTCGCGCACCTCACCACCGACAGCTGCACGCTCTACATCGACACCTCCGGCGAGCCGCTCTTCAAGCGCGGCTGGCGCCAGGACAAGGGCGATGCCCCGCTGAAGGAAACCCTGGCCGCCGCCATGCTGGCCGCCAGCGGCTGGTGGAACCCCGAGACGGGCGACGTCGCCGATGCGCCGCTGTACGACCCGTGCTGCGGCAGCGGCACCATCCCCATCGAGGCGGCGCAGATTGCGCGCGGCATCGCGGCCGGATCGCTCAGGCGCTTCGGTTTCGAGAAGCTGCTGCCGTTCCAGGCGCACGTGTGGGACGCGATCAAGAAGGAAGCGCAAGCGGCCGTGAGATCGAGCAGCGTCGCGATCTTCGGCTCGGACGTGTCGCACCGCATGGTCGACTTTGCCGAGCGCAACGCGGAGCGCGCCGGCGTGGCCGATGCCATCGAGTTCCGCGGCGGCGACGCGCTGCAGCGCATGCCGCCGGCCGAAGGCGGCGTGGTCATGCTCAATCCGCCCTATGGCGAGCGGATCGAAGTCGGTGGCGTGGCAGGCTCGGGACGTGCAGGCGCGCGCGAATCCGCGCAGACCGAAGAGGGCGATGGCAGCGAGTTCTTCCCGCAACTGGCCACCCACTGGAAGAAGAACTATGCCGGGTGGACGGCCTGGGTCCTCACGCCGGACCTGAAGCTGCCCAAGCAGATGCGCCTGAAGGAATCGCGCCGCGTACCCATGTGGAACGGTCCTATCGAATGCCGCCTGTTCCGCTTCGACATGGTCGCCGGCTCCGCGCGGAAGTAGGCGCGTTCAGCGCGGCGCGGCATCCGGCTGCTTGCCGCCGCCGACGTTGCAGGCTGCGTTGACCGTGCGCGCGGCCAGCTCGGGCGGGGCGCCGGGCAGCGTCATCGGGCGGATGTCGTCGTCCTCGAACTGCTTGACCGCCACGGGCTCTCCGACGAAGTTGGGCAGGCTGTAGTAGGTGGCGCTCACATAGCGGGCGGTGCGCGCTTCGCAATCGACGCTCGCGCGGGCCTCGAAGGAGCGCAGCTTGAAGCCGTCCTTGCCGGTGAAGTCCTTCGCGAGGCTCATGCGCAGGGTCACGCCGCGGCGCGCGCCGTCGACCTCGATGCGGGTCGGGTCGACCTGCACATAGCTGCTGGTCGCATCGCCGGGCGTGCCGCTCAGGGTCAGCCATTCGGCCTGCGCGAGCGCGCAGGCGAGCAGGGCGAGGCAGAACAGCGGGAGTCGTTTCATGAGGAAGGAGGGCTGCGTGTCCGGAAGCACGCGCGGTGCGCGCCGCAGCATTGTGGGGCGTAGCGCCCGACCCGCGGCTGACCAGGGGTGCACATGGTGCAACATCGGCGCTCCTTTCTTCGCCGCCATGACCCTTCCTGAAACCGGCCTCGTCGTCATCGACACCAACATCGCGCTCGACCTGCTCGTGTTCGACAACCCCGATTGCCTGCCGCTCGCGGCGGCGCTCGCGTCCGGCGCACTGCGCTGGATCGCCACCGCGCCGATGCGCACCGAACTCGCGCGGGTGCTCGGCTATCCGCTGATTGCGCGGCGGCTGGCCCAGCGGGAGATGGCGGCGGCCAGCGTGCTGGAGGCCTTCGACGCGCGCGTGAGCCTTTTGACTGACAAGCCGCCGCGCGCGCCCTGCGTGTGCAAGGACCCCGACGACCAGGTCTTCATCGACCTCGCGGTGGCGCAGCGCGCACGGCTCTTCAGCAAGGACCAGGCGGTGCTGACGATGCGCAAACGTTTGGCTGCGCAGGGCGTGGTCGTGGCGACGGTGCTGGTCCCGGCTTGAGGGGCTGGAAACCGGTCCGCGCGGGGTCGTCTAGACAAGCATCTCCCATCGATGGCCTCGCCGATGGCTGCACAGGCGCGCCAGCGTGGAAAGCGGTTGTCTAGACAATGCTGGCGGCGCGAATCCGCCGCTTGCCGTGCGCGCATACGAATCTTCGTAGTCCGCATAGGGTCTGGCAATTGCAAGGCCCAAACAATATCTTCCGCCCCGCGAACCCGGTCCCTGCGCTCACCGTGACGTGCCAGCGCGCCACAGGCCTGTTTGCCCCCGAAGATGCCGTTTCATCGCCGCGTCGCCCGCGAATCCCAGGATCGCAGGCGTGTTGTCTCCTGTCAGCCCAACCCAAAGCCATGACGAGTTCCAGCCAACGATCCCCGCGTCAACTGCTCCCCGAACTGGAGGTCGAGCGCAGCCGCTCGACCGAGCTCGGCTACGAGCCATCGACCGAGGTGGGGCTGGTGCGCTGCCTCGAACACGGCTTTCCGACACCGCTCGCGCGCTGGCATTGCCATGAGGAGTACGAGCTGCACCTGATCGTCGCCACCTCGGGCCAGGCCTTCGTGGGCGACTGGATCGGCGCCTTCGAACCGGGCCACCTCGTGCTGTGCGGCCCCAAGCTGCCGCACAACTGGATCTCGCTCGATGCGCCGCCCGAAGGCGTGCCGCAGCGCGACCTGGTGATCCAGTTCCTGCACGATCCGATCTTCGAGGCGGCCGAGCGCATTCCCGAACTGCAGGAGGCGGTGCGCATGCTGGAGCGCGCGCGCTACGGCATCGAGTTCTTCGGCATGGCCGCTTCTGCCGAGGCGCACTGGCACCGCGTGAAGGATGCGCGGGGCCTCAAGCGCTTCAGCCTGTTCTGCGACTTTCTCGCCGACATGGCGATGTGCACCGACTACCGCCTCCTGTCAGGCATGCAGACCGATGGCGACCACGGCATCGAGGCCATCGACGACGTGGTCACGCGCATCGCCAACGACCCCGCGAAGGACATCAGCGCGGCCGACATCGCGGCCGAGCTCGGCATGAACGCAGGGCGCTTCAGCCGGCTCTTCCGGCGTGCCACCGGCCACAGTTTTCTGGGCTACGTGAACGAGGTGCGGGTGAACAAGGCGTGCCTTCTGCTGATGCAGAGCGAGCGCTACGTCACCTCGATCTGTTACGAAGTTGGTTTCAATAACGTCTCGAATTTCAATCGCCGATTTCTCGAGATCAAAGGTGTGACGCCGACCGAATTTCGCAGGCAAAGCCAGCTGCGTTTCGAAGGCGCGGGCAGTTTGGAGAACTAAAGGATTCCGAGCGTTTTGCGATCTTTTTACGAATGTTAATTTGTATCGGGATTCGCAAAAACTGTATCGAACACGCGACGGATGCGTCCCTACGATCCGCCTGTTCTTTCAGCCACCTTTCAGGAACTTCTCTCATGCAAATCCATCGTCTGACCCAGCTGAGCCGCCAACTTGCCTCGAAGATCAAGATCCGCGGGCAAGGCATGACCGAGTACCTCGTGATCCTGGGCCTGATCGCCATTGCCGCGATCGCCGTGTTCAGCTTCTTCGGCCAGACCATGCGCAACCAGGTTGCCGGCATGGCCAAGGAAGTGGGCGGCCAGTCGGGCGCCACCGAAGTCACGAACGCGCAGACCGCCGCCGGCAAGGCTTCGACCAATGCCCAGGTCAACATGAACATGAGCACCTACACCAAGGGCGGTGCCGAGGCCACGAAGTAAGGCTTTCTCTGACGGCCTGATCGACATCGCGTGATGCCTCCAGCCGCCACTTCGCTCCCCCTGGCCCCTGCCGGCGCATCCGCGCGCCGGCGGCGCCAGTCGGGCCAGGCGATCGTGTACCTGGTGGCGATGCTGCCGGTCATCTTCCTGAGTGTGCTGGTGGTCTACAACACCGCCACCGCGGCGCGCGAGAAGATGAAGCTGCAGAACACGGCCGACGCGGCCACCTACAGCGCCAACGTGCTCACGGCGCGCACCCTCAACTACCTGGCCTACACCAACCGCGCGATGGCCGCCAACGAGGCGAGCATCGCGACGCTGGCGAGCGTGCAGACCTCGATGGCCATGCTCATCACGAGCGCGGCCAACATCCAGGAGGGCCTGGTCGTCGCCGAGGCCATGAAGGGCATACGCAACCTGGAGCGCAGCCGGCTCCCGTTCGTGGGCCCGCTCTTCTTGCTGCAATGGGCGCTCATCAACGTGCCGCGTGCGCATAGGCTGCAGCGCACGGCCGACCGCATTGCCGGCTTCGTCGAGCCTTCGGCCAAGCCGCTGCAGATCGGGGCCGACATCCTTCGCGCGTTCAACCAGGGCATCTCGGCCAGCCAGGCCGTGATGCTGCTGGGCACGACGGCGCAGTTGCCGCAGCTGGTGAAGGATGTCGTCAACGCCAACGACCCCGATGCGTCGGTCCCGGCGGCCGAGACCACGATCTTCGTCATCAAGTTCGTGGCCGACGTGGGGACCTACCTGAAGACCTATCACCAGTCGGGCAGCCTCGGCTTCGACGACGAGGAGTTCAACGAGGTGCTGCGCTTCGCGCACGCCGCGCAGGCCACGCGCGACGACTGGACCAAGAACCGCCGCTTCCTGCCCAACGTGCTCGGCTGGGTCGCCTCGGGCATGTCCGGCGCGCTGCAGGGCATGGTCTCCAGCAGTCCGAATGCGCCACCGGGATTCGGCGGCATCACCGGCGCCATGATGGGCGGGCTCCTCGAGTGGAAGGGCGGCACCGAACTGGTCGCGACCGAAGGCATCGTGGGCGACGAGACCGGGCGCATTCGCTGGCAGTCGGCCGATTCGATCGAGATCAAGCTGCCCATCGGCGTGCTCTACACCGACCTCATCGGCGGCTGGGACGACATCGTGCGCGGCCGCTTCGGCCTGGGCGCGGGCGCGGCCGCCGCGGGCGGCCCCAACTACATGAAAAGCTGGGAAGGCCAGCGCCTTACCCTCCGCAGCTACGCCCGCGAGGGGCGCACCTACGGCGGCCTGAACGGCGAGGTCGGCGACACCGCGTACATGGAGCGCGAATCCTTCGAGCGCGCCGCCCGCGACCGCAACGGCGAGCTGCTGCTGGCCCCGATGGCGGTGCTGGTGTTCAACGCCAAGCTGCACTACAGCCCGCGCACCGACATCGGCATGGTCACCAAGAACTGGGCGATGCCCCGCTTCACCGAGATCAAGGACCACCCGCCGATGGTGGCCAACGAGTCGGACAACTGGCTCAAGGAAAACGGCTTCAGCGGTGCCAACCCGCTCAAGTGGGGCAAGAACACCGACAAGGGCCCGGCCTTCACGCTCGTGGTGCAGAAGGGCGGCGACAAGGTGCGCACGGGCGAGGTCGCCGGCTTCGGCAACTCCGCGGCCGACGGCAAGGCGGGCCTGCGCGACAACTTCCAGGGTCGCGAGATCAAGGCGCTGTCGACCTCGCAGGTCTACTTCCGCCGGCCGCAGGACCGCTGGGCGCGCCGCGACAACGCGGTGGCCGATCCCTCGACGATCGGCAAATACAACGTGGGCTTCGCCGGCGGCTACATCGAGCACCGCAGCCTGTTCAGCCCCTACTGGCACGTGCACAACGTGGAGCCGTCCCTGTGGGCGCGTGCCATCGCCATGGGCGGTGCGGCGGTCGGCGGCTCGGCCGACGAAGACAACGGCAACTGATGAAGGACGCCCGCGCATGACCCGCCCGCATCGACGCCTGCCCGGACGCCCGACACACGCGAGCACCGGCCACGCGATGGTCGAGACGCTGCTCATCGTGAGCTTCGCTGCGGTCACGCTGGCCGCGATTCCAGCCATTGCCGAGTACGGCACCAAGCGCATGCAGACCGTGGCCGCCGCCAAGCTGGTGGCCTGGCAGCGCACCGTGTGGATGCCGGAGGAGCAGGGCATCACCGCCGCGGAAGCCAAGGGCGCATCGGGCGCCATCAAGAAGACCGATGCGGAGGTCACGCGCGACCTGCGCCGCCACATCTTTCGCGACCGCTCGGCGCCCGGCATCTCCATCCACGCCGCCGACATCGCGGAGTTCGAGCCGATGCTGCCGGCCATCGACCAGCGCACCACCGCGGTCACCGCATCGAGCACGGCCGCGCCGTTGCCTTCGCTGCTCAATGCCAGCGACGTGGTGTTCGACGGCATCCGGGTGGCGCAGGCCGCGCTCGGCTCCAACGCGATCACCGGTCCGCTGGGCAAGTTCCAGATGGTGAGCAGCGGGTACCTGCGCCACGAGGTGAAGGTGAGCCAGACCTACACCCGGTTCAAGGACGTTCCCGCGCTGGACATGAGCGAGCAGGTCACCATGCTCACCGAAGCCTGGAACGCCGGCGGCACGAACCGCGAGGAAACCAAGATCCAGGGCCTGGTGCCGATGAAGCTGCTGGACGCGCCCTTCTACCAGCAGCTGCGCGGCGGCATGCACCAGACGGCCTACCAGATCAAGCAGATCTTTCCGGCCTTCGACATGAACAACCTCACCATGGGCTTCACGCCGGGCGACGCGCTCGAGAAGACGCCTCTGGACCGCTTCGAGCGCATCCCGCCCGGCGCCACCGGCGAGACCGGCGGCGACGGCGAGGCGAACGGCGGCAGCGTGAAGGACCACTTCCGCTACTACCGCGCCTTCCCGCCGACCCCCGTGGTCAACACGCTGCCCTGATGAGGCTCGCCGCGCCGTTTCTGCGATGGATCCTCGCCGCCGCATGGCTTTGCCTGTGCGCAGCGGCGGTTGCGGCGCCGCCGCAGCGCGACTGGCCCGCGATTCCATCGCCCGCGGGCGCCAAGACCTTCTGGATCGCCGAGTACATCGAGCAGAACACCATCCCCATGCAGATCCGCGGCATCGAGTCCACCGATTCGCTGGAGGTGGTTTCCCGCTTCTACGAGAAGTGGCTCTCCGACAAGACCGGCTACGGCGTGACCACCCTCGGCCCCATGCGCGTGCTCGGCGCGCGCTTCGGCCTCTACCAGGTCACGGTGCAGCTGCGCGCGGTTCCCTCGGGCACGGCGGGCCGGCTCGTGGCGGCGGTGGTCTACGACGAGGTCAAGAGCGAGCAGGCGCTGCGCGAGCGCGCCGAGCGCATCGGCAAGGGCTTTCCGCGCCCGGCCGGCTCGCAGGTGGTCTCGGACACGCTCTCGTTCGACGAGGGCCAGCGCAATCGCACCATCGTCGTCACCAACAACGTGAGCGTGGAGACCAACGCGCTCTACCTGCGCGAACAGATGATCCGCCTGGGCTGGACGCTGGTGCAGGACCGCACCCTGGAAGGCGGCACGCGCTCGTCGCTGGTGTTCCGCCGCAACAGCGAGGAGATGGCCGTGAGCATCTCCAGGCGCGACGACGGCTACTTCATCGTCGCCAGCCAGACCACGCCGGAATGAGAGCGACCGCCATGCGCCCGCGCCACCGCCGTCCTGCTTCTTCGTTCGCCCGCCGCGCCCAGCGCGGCCAGGTCATCACCGAATACGTGATCGTCGCCGGCATCCTGGCCGTGATGCTGTTCGCCACCTTCCCGGGCGCCGACCGCTCGGTGGTCGCGCTGCTCATCAAGGCCTTCCGCGATGCCTGGTCGACCTACTCGTACACCCTTTCCTATCCTTTGTAGCCAGGCATGAAATCATCTCCGGGACTCCTCAAGTTCAAGCAAAGCGTCAAACGGCTGTCCCCCCTGATCGGTGCCCTGATGCTGGGCCTTCTGGCCGCGGGCCTGGGCTGGTATTACCTGCGGGCCAGCGAGCGCGAAATCGCCGCCAGCCTGGAGAAGGATGCCGACAGCCAGCGCCGCGACGTGGTCGTGGCGAACCGTGCGCTGGGCGACGGCACCACCGTGCTGCCCACCATGGTGGCCAAGCGCTCGGTGCCCAACGAGTACGTGCACAACGACGCGATCACGCCCGAGACCTTCTCGCAGTTCGCGGGCCGCCAGCTCTCGGTGCCGGTGGCCGCGGGCAAGCAGCTGCTCGCATCGTTCTTCTCGGCGCCGCGCAAGGTGTTCGCGCAGGAGATCGAGCAGGGCGTGCGCGCCATCACCATTCCGGTGGACGAGATCAGCTCCATCTCGGGCATGCTGCGCGCCGGCGACCGCATCGACTTCATGTACATGGTCGAGAAGTCCGCGGCCAACGATCCCTCGGTGGTGATCCCGCTCCTGCAGGACGTGGAGGTGCGCGCCACCGGCCAGATCACCTCGGAGCAGTTCGCCGCGATGAGGAAGCGCTCCGACGTCTCGGCCGACACCGACCCCTACGCGCAGCAGCGCTACTCGACCGTGACCGTGGCGATCCAGCCGCAGGATGCGCAGAAGCTCATCCTGGCCCAGCGCCTCGGAAAGATCATCGCCACGCTGCGCAACCCCGAGGACCGGGCCACCATGACCAGCGGCGTCGATGCGGTCGACCTCGATGCCATCGTGGCCGGCTTCAGGCCGCAGCGCTCGCATGCGACGGCCGTGGCCAGCGGACCCTCGGGCCCGAGCGTCGAATACATCGTCGGCGGCACCGGCAACCGCGGCGCACCCCCTGCGCCCGGCCTGGGTGCCGCATTGCCGACCGGCGCCGCGCTGCCGCGCTGAAGCCCCATCGCCCTGAATGTCGCCCCGCGGGGCGGGCCCGATTTACTGATCTCCAGAAAAGTTCGATGAACCTCAAGCGATGCACTTTGGCAGCGACGGCGCTGTGTCTTGTTTTCCAGGCCGAGGCGCAGGGTCCGTACCCCGGCGCGCCGGCAGCATCGCCTGTGCCCCTGGGCACCGTGGCACCCGCGCCGCCGGCGTTCTCGTCGCCGGGCTCGCCGGCGGCGGCCCGCGCTGAAAGCTCGCCGGGCATCCGCCCGCCCGCGCCACCGCCCTCGCAGGCCTCCATCACCGAGGCCGAGCTGCAGCGCATCGCCGCGCGCGCCACCGTGCTGCAGCGCCTGCCCGATCTGCTCACGCTCTATGTCGGCCAGATGGCGCTGGTCAAGATGCCGGGCGTCTCGCGCGTGGCCATCGGCAACGGCAAGGTGCTGGAGGCGCGCGTGCTCGATGGCGCGAACATGCTCATCACCGCGCAGGACGCGGGCGACAGCACGCTGCATGTCTGGGACAAGAACGGCACCGTGCGCAAGCTCAAGGTGCGGGTGAACGTGGTGGACCTGGAACGCATCGCCGACGAATTGCGCGAGATCACGCGCGGCATCTCGGGCGTGAACATCCGCCGCATCGGCGAGCGCATCATCATGGACGGCAACAACCTGGACCCGGCCGCGGTCGAGCGCCTGAACACGGTGGCCAATCTCTATGCGCCGGCGGTGGTGTCGCTGGCCACGGCCGACCGCATCCGCGTGGACCGCATGGTGGACATTCAGGTGCGCATCGTCGAGTTCAGCAAGACCGCGCTCGACGACCTGGGCGTGCGCTGGCAGAGCTCGGGCGACGGCTTCAACTTCGGCCTGTTCTCGGACATCGCCTCCAGTGGCAGCTACCGCATCCTGCCAGAGGGCTCGGCCTTCAACACCTCCACGCCGCAGGGCACGGCGCTGCTGGGGCAGAACCGGCGCATGCCCGAGGCCTACTTCGGCATCGGCCTGAGCCTCACCTCGCGCATCAACCTGCTGGTGCAGCGCGGCAACGCCTTTCTGCTCGCCTCGCCCAACCTCTCCACGCGCAGCGGCGGCGAGGCCAAGTTCCTGGCCGGCGGCGAGATTCCGCTGCCTGCGCTCAGCACGCAGGGGGCGGGCTCGGTCGAATTCAAGCCCTACGGCGTGCGCCTGAACATCAAGCCCATCGCCGATGGCGAGGGCAACGTGTCGGGCAGCATCCTTACCGAAGTGAGCAGCATCGACCGCAGCGTGGCGGTGCAGGGCATTCCGGGCCTGCTGATCCGGCGCACCGACACCGAGTTCAACGTGAAGGCCGGCGAGACCATCGTGCTGTCGGGCCTCCTGAGCCGCGAATCGACGCGCTCCAGCGACGGCGTGCCCGGCCTGCGCAAGACGCCGATCATCGGCCGCGCCTTCCGTGCCGACAACGACACCGACAAGGAGCAGGAGGTGGTGGTGTTCATCACGCCGCGCGTGGTCGGCCCGGCGGACAGCCGGCAGCGCATCGAGCGCTCGCGTCAGCTCGAGCAGGACGTGGGGAGCAACTTCGGCACGTTGACCGAGGACAAGTCGGACCCCAACGGCTCGCGCCCGCCGGCGGCGGCCGCGGACATCGGCGGCATTCCGGCCGGCACGCCCGGCCAGCCCGTCGCCCCTTGAGATAGCGCCACCATGCACAAGGTCTTCGTCAATTCCCCGCAGCAGGTCGTGCGCGAGGTCCCGATCGATGTCGCGGAGCTCCAGGTCGGCAAGGACGCCGGCAACCACATCGTGCTGTCGGGCTGGAACGTCGCCAAGCTGCACGCCCAGTTCGTGCTGCACGACGAGGAGGTGTTCGTGCAGGACCTGGGCAGCCTCTTCGGCACCTGGGTCGACGGCAACCGCGTGACGCGCTTCGGCCCGATGAAGGGCGGCGAGGAAATCATCATCGGCGGCCACACGCTGGTGGTGTCGCTGGACACGGCGCTCAAGCCCGCGGGCGCCGATCCGCAAGACGCGGCCGAGGCCGCGCAGTACGCCGAGGCGGCGCTCGCCATCGAGGACCCGCTGCTGCAATGGCGCCGCTCGCTGCACCGCACGCTGCTGCAGCAACTGGACAACCGCCGCATCGACACCGCGCAGATGAAGGACGAGGAGCTGCGCTCCAACATCCGCGCGCTGATCGCCGAGATCATCCGCGACACGCGCGAGTTGCCGGTCGACATCGATCGCGCGCTGCTCAGCCAGCAGCTGCTGGACGAAGCCATCGGCCTCGGCCCGCTCGAGGTGCTGCTCAAGGACGAGAGCGTGACCGAAGTGATGGTCAACCGCTTCGACGAGATCTGGATCGAGCGCGCCGGCCGGCTGGAGCGCACCAACGTCGCCTTCACCAGCAACATCGCGGTGCTCGGCGCCATCGAGCGCATCGTGACACCGCTGGGCCGCCGCATCGACGAGAGCTCGCCGATGGTGGATGCGCGGCTGAAAGATGGCTCGCGCGTGAACGCGATCATTCCGCCGCTCGCGCTGCGCGGGCCCAGCGTCACGATCCGGAAATTTCCGAAGAACCGCATGGGCCACGAGGGGATGATCCGCACCGGCTCCATCACCGCGCAGATGGTGGAGTTCATGCGCATCGCGGTGGAGGAGAAGCTCAACATCATCGTCTCGGGCGGCACGGGCACCGGCAAGACGACGCTCTTGAACATGGTGTCGAACTTCATCCCGCCCAACGAGCGCATCGTGACCATCGAGGATGCGGCCGAA
>Ga0157370_10004192_pt1 | contig 16678 bp, 12 predicted proteins | sample C35metaG_FD_113463 | JGI IMG/M metagenome (GOLD analysis project Ga0157370, IMG submission 113463) | Corn rhizosphere microbial communities from Kellogg Biological Station, Michigan, USA - C3-5 metaG | ecosystem: Host-associated > Plants > Roots > Rhizosphere > Soil | place: USA: Michigan...
ACAATTCACCTAAGAGCGTTCTTTCATAGAGCATCTGGCGAAATGTTATCCTGTCTCTTTCCTGCATGGAAAATGATTCTAGTACCTCCTTGATCACCACATTTAAAACCAAATTCATTTCATCATTTTCCGCTTTTCTTTTCTGCAGTTTTTTTAATTTCAGCTGCAGTTCTTTTCTGGACACCAGCAGATAGGTGATCGGAACCCGCTCATCTAAACTCAGATAACTGGAAAACCGTTTCTCTAAAAATGACAGCAGCTCATCCAGACATTTAATAATAAAATCGGCAGTTTCTGATACAGACGGTAACTGAAATACCCTGTGCCTTTGATTGTCTACTATCGTATCCAAGAGAAAAATTAAGGTCGAATGATACTTTCTGACCAAAAGCCGAATCTCCTTTTTTCGTCGAAGCGCAAATATTTCATTTTTAATCCGTACCTGAATCCTCCCCGACTCTTTTACAGCATGTTCTGAAATAACAGCCAGCTCAGCTTCTGACAGCAGGCTCAGATTCGCTTTATTGGGGTTAAAATGCACCAGTATCAAAGCATCCAGCCATTCTAAAGGATAGTTATGGTTCATCATTTTCATGTTTTAATTGCAGTTAACAATAAATACTAACGACTCTTAAATCTCTCAGCAGCTTGCGTACGGTATTCTGACGGCGTGCAGCACATTAATTTTCTAAAAAAGATATCAAATGCAGAAGCGGAACTGAACTCCAGTTCTTCCGCAATCTCAGCAATGGTACAAACGGAATCCTCCAGAAGTTTAAGAGCTTCAGCCAAAACGGCTTCTGTAATAAGCTTTTTAGCAGACTTTCCTGTTACCTGTTTCACTACACTATTCAGATAGCCCGAAGTTACATAAAGCGCTCCAGCATAAAATTGAACTGTATGGTGTTTACGACAGTGAATCGACAGCACCGTTAAAAATTTCATTACTATTTTTTCAGCTCTTGAAACATGCAGCGCCTCTGAAGTAAAGTACTTCGCATAAATAAGCTTCAGCTCAAAGAGCAGCAAGTTTGAACTGATTCTGCCAAGTTCCATTTCAAAATCATTCAGCACGGTATCCTTTCCCTCTGCATAGACCAGCCTGCAGATTGAAGACAGCACCCGATAGTCGTTTTCGTCCAGACTAATTTTTAGAGTCACTTTGTCTGTTAAATATAGAAATGAATCTGTCTCTAGGGTGGAAATGTTCCTTTGGCCTGAAGAAAAACGTATTAAATAAAATTGCAGTTTTTCTGCTGCTTCAAGTTCCCTGCATTCTGATTTCTTAGGAAAGACCAAAAGGTCATGTGCTTCCAAATCCTGAATTTTTCCTCCTGTCTCTATTCTATATGCACCTGACTTCATTAAGAGCACTGCTGTATTATGAATAGTAAAAGAATCCTCAGCGGCATAATTTCCATACCTCTTAACCAAGAAAACTATAACTCCCGAATGAAACAAATTGTCAACTTCGCTATTTATCAAATCTTTCAGCATAGTATAGTATGTTGGACTAACAGCTTAAAAGAAACTGCCTGTACTAGTATTCAAATATTTTTCTTACTTCAATATAAATCAGAGCATAAAGATTTACTGGGCGTGACACACAACGTATAGATCACAAGTATAATATATCTGAATCACAAGCTGTTGTAATATTCTTTATGTCAATCCAGGTGAAAAGACCTATGTAATGTAAAGGCATAACAGATTAAAAAAGACGAGCTTCATATATAAAATAACAGGCAGTTACATTTAAACGAATCAGTTGAATTGATTTAGTAAAACGCTAGATAATTCCATCCAGTAAAGCGATTATTGATACAATGGCGGCTTCATTAGGTGCAAAAAAAGGCTTGGCCTGTCTGCCTCCCACGATAACTTCCCAGTCCCTGTCTTTACGCTCTTGTTCGGAATAAAGCGAGTATCTCGAGATGGAGGCTACAGTTAAAATGGTCTCCGTTTCTTCAGAAGTAAAACCCGTATCATTGAGCACCGCTGATTCATATGACAAAATATAGTTATACGTAAGAGCAAACTCCTGCTGTCTTTCCAGGATAAGCTGTTCCAGAAAATCAATCAGGCTCGTTTTAGCATACTGCTGCAGAATACTGTTCTGAACAATCAGAATCATACTGTTATCGGGATCGTTCATAATAGACTCTACCAGTTCATCTGAGAAAGGTATCAGTTTACCCGTAATTCCTACCTTACGATCTAACTGCTTAGAGATAAAACGAATCTGACCTGCCAGCTCGGAAATAGAATTAGGAGACTGCTGCTCTAGATAATACTCCTTAAGCGCTTCATATATCTTCTTCCCTTTTACATCAAAAGGATTAGCCAGATTACCTGGATAATTACGATCAGCTTCCATTCTGGTGGTACGGATAGATACTGGGTCTGCAGTTTCAAATTCGGAATCTGCACTGCATGAAATAAAAAAGATCAATGCAATGATGCATAATAAAATGGTTTTCATGATTTTGTTGGTTTGAATGTGAACGGGATGTCTTCCCAGTTCCTTTCATCCGGATAAGCAGAACTTTTATCCGGCACCCTGTCGGATATTTTCGCTTTTGAATTCAAGACAAAACTATCTCACCTGAAAATCTCCTGCAACCTTCTTTCTGTGGGTTTTCGTCATTTCCACTATGGATTTTCGAGAAATCCACAGTGCATTCATCAAAATCAAACTTCTATAATTCAGCGGTTTATATTACTTTTATAGTACTACAAAGTAAAATTAATCGGCAACCATCGTTAATAGTACAGAATTATCCTAAATCATTTCCCAAAAACTACTATATCTATGAAAAGACAAAATTTACTTTTATTTTTTCTGCTGCTCTTTTACTCGGTTTCGGCTCAGAAAAACATTTTCAAAATTCCTGATTCCTTACAGGAAAAAAGTTACGATTACCTGGATAATAAAATTTATGATTTCAGGAAGGACAGTATCACAGCCTCTATCTACGCTTATACGCTGCTACACAAAGCAAAGAAAGAAAAGAACTGGAAAGAGATCCTAAACGGATACCAGAACCTGCTTCATATGTCTCCTCAGAAACTGCGCGTCATATATGCGGACAGTATGATATTAACTGCAAAGAAATCAAATAATAATGTTCTGATCGGAAGTGCTTTTCTAACCAAAGGGACCGTATACTACGGCCAGAGATTACAGCAGCAGGCAATGGATAACTATCTCACAGCAAACAGCTTTATATCCAAAACCAACGATCTTTATCTCATTCATAAGGTTAAATACTGTATTGCGCAGACCAAATTCTATGCAGGATTTTACGATGAAGCTATTTCACTGCTGCAAGAATGCATTGCCTATTACAAAGAAAGACAGACTAGACCTTATTTAAATTCCCTGCATTCATTGGGACTTTGTTATAACAAACTGGGCGACTATGGCAAATGCTCCGAAACCAATAAACTTGGTCTTTCAGAATCTGCCAGACTGCAGAATCAAGAAATGATCCCCTATTTCATACACTCTGAAGGAATTAACGAGTACTTTCAAAAAAACTATCGGGCGTCCATTCGAAATATTGAATCATCACTTGAAGCAATAAGAGATAATAATGATTTTGCAAATGAGGAAATTGGGTATTTCTATATTGGTAAAAGCTACTGGTCACTGCATCAAAAAGAAAAAGCAGCCGTCTATTTCGAACTGGTAGATAAAATCTTTAACGAAAAAAAAATACTGCGACGGGATTTAAGAGAAACTTTTGAGTTAATGATCAGCTACTACAAAAGTAAAAATGATCTCAACAAACAGCTCTACTATATCGATCAGCTGCTAAAAGCAGATACTTTGCTGACGCAGACCAAAGATTACATCGTTGGAAAAATTCACAAACAGTACGATACCAAACAGCTCCTTGAGGAAAAAGAACGAATCGCCGCAGAAAATGATAGCATAACGGCAGAGCTTATCTGGGAGAAATACTATGATAGAATCTTTTCCGCTGTTATTTTCATATTGTCCATTGTAATTATTGGATTTATTGTTTATAATTATAAAACAAGAAGACTTTATAAAAAGAATTATCAGCACCTGATACAGGAACTTGATACAAAGAAAAGCTTCCCCAAAGAAAAGACAGAAAAAGCTCCCATTAAAAACATCAGTTCCGATACAGTCTCCTCGATTTTAAAAAAGCTGGATAGTTTCGAGAAAGACAAGAGATTTCTGGAACGAGACTGGAACCTGACAAGTCTCTCCGCTGCTTTTAAAACCAATCCTAAATACCTTGCAAGCATACTTGATCATTACAGAGATAAAGGCATCAATGATTATATAAACGGATTACGAATTGATTATATCACGTCACTGCTTCACGGAGATCCCATGGTGCGATTGTATACCTATGAAGCACTTGCAAAGGAAGCAGGCTTCAGCACCACGGAACGCTTTAAAAAAGCTTTTTTGACAAAAAATCAAATTTCTCCTGCCTATTTCATTGCGGAAATAAAAAAAGAAAATCTACAATAGTTTTCCTTAAAATAATATTAGCAAATGATTTTTAAGTTTCTACTTTTGCTCCGTAATTAAAAACATGAAATTATGAAAGACTTATTAGCGAAAATCACTGCTGAAATCGAAACATTCAAAACAGAATCTGATTCATTATCAGAAAAAGGAGTTAAAGCTGCAGGAGCAAGAGCCCGCAAATCATCTTTAGAAATTGAAAAACTTTTAAAAGAATTTAGAAAAGTTTCGATTGAAGAGTCTAAAAAGTAAAAAACTTAAATTCTGGTTCTAAAAGTTAGATTTTAGAACCAGATAAATGATCTAAATTTGCTCAATTTCCCTGTTATAATTGTAATTTAAACTTTAAAAAATCATAAAGGCAAATTAACTTTCGAATATGAGTTTTTAAATCTTCAATCTTAAATTCTTTTTCTTTAAGGTATTTTAATAATTCATCTGGGTCTATTTTACTATAATCTAGAAGTGGTATGAAGAGTGCAGCATGCTCCTCAGATTCACCCTCAATTAGTTCCAGAATTGATTTATATTTCTCATTAACAGAATCTTTTTTAGTTTGGTATGTCCCTGGAGGATAAAAATTTTCTACACTAATTTTATTCGCTCTTTCGATAAATGCAGGTGAAAGTTCTTTAGTTTCGTCATTTTCTGGAATATTGCCTTTTTCATCAAGTAGATTTGCGAGTCTTAAATATTTAAAGTATGGAAAGTATTTTCCTTGCAAATTAGGAATTGCAGTCAAAAGTGCAGTTGGACTTACATTTAAGTTATTATTAATCACGTCTAACAATAAATCTCGTGATGTTACACCTTTTATACCTAAAAGTGACAAATTTTCTTTAATGCCAAAACCATAAACAAATTGAACTTTTTCTAAATCTAAATCTTTTAAATTTGAATCATCTGCTAAATAAACTTTACTTCTAGATTTTGAATTTTTTACAAAATCATATACCATGTGTTTCATGTGACGTAAAATTTTTAATGGCAGCTTTCTGTTGTTATTAGCCAAAACCTTGTAAACTTCATCTAATGAACAATATTTTATTCTTTTAATAGGTAAGTTAAGTTCATTAATCAAATAGTTACCATCTGTTATTGAGGTTTCACTGACTGTTTCATCTCTTTCACAAAAGATTAACCTATCCTTTAATTTTTCAATTGTCTTCTTATCTAAGATTTTAATAATTGAACTTAAAATAGAATGAACATTAGAATCTCCAATATTATAACCTAAAAAAACAATTGGATGTTCCATGAAAATTGTTAGAAGTTTTGCGGCTAAATAAGGGTTCTTTTGATGAAATTCTTCATAATCTTTACTAGTTACAACCAAGCTATTTGGTCTTGAAATACATCCATGAATTTTATAAGTTTCACCTACATCAACAGAATTGTTAAAAATCAGTTTATCCTGGCCAATGAATACATTAAATTCAGGAAAAGTTTTTTCTAATAGCAAGTCCCAATTTGTTGTAATAATTCCTTCAACGTTAATTTTTTTTAACAAACGATATTCTGCTTCAACATCATTGTTTATAATCATTTCATTTTTACCAAGGTATTTACAAATTTCATATTTCAAAGGACTTTCTGTGTCCCGTACGAATTGTTCGAAATCGGCTCTACTTTCCTTAAATCTGTCTTCCTTCCACCAATCCTCAAATAAATCTTCAGACATTAAGGTTGCTACAGAAGTTAAGTCGTTTGATGATTTTGACTTATAATAATGAAACCCAGACTTTAGTTTCAACATACTACAAACATTTGACAATAATTGCGCCCATCCTTCATTATTAATGTATCTAGATGAAAATCCAGAACCTATAAACATGTAAGGCGAAGTATTAAATTTTTTTAAATGGGATTCAAAATCAGATTCAAAACTCATAACATTTTTAATATTTTATTAAATTTTAGCTTAAATACATTTATTATACTTCATTAATTAAACCAATCATACATTTTAAATAACTAGCTTATAATTAACTATCTGTATGGCTTTCATCAATAAATCAATATAATAAAATTTATTAGGACAAATTAGATTTTTTGTAGAATTAATATACAAGTAAAAATACCTGTTTTAAATTTTCTTTAGCATAAAAAAAGATGCCAATTGGCATCTTTTTTTATTTATCAATAAGTTTAAAGAAATCTGAAAGTTTAATATTTCTTGCCTCACAAATTTTCTGAAGAGTATTTACAGGGATATTATAATCAACCTTATCAGGTATCAATACAGTATTTTTAATCTTTCTAACAATACTTTCTTCAATTCCATGATCTAAACCAAAGGCACGTTGAGACTTATAACTTTTAATCCAGTTATTAAAAATGAAAGTACATATTATTTTATTTGCCTCTGCCATTATAGCAAAGTAAGTTTAATGCAAAAAAAATAACGCGTACTAAAATACGCATTTTAAAATATTTTGTTATATTTGCAATGAAATACATATTTTTGCGATTCTTCATATAAAATATTTGAAGCATTCGCTTTGAAACTTGCATTAAGAAACTGGAAAATTTTTAAGCGCGCAAGATGATAAGTGTTAATGCTCACGCCATATTAATATTGGCGTGGGCTCACTTGTATGCGCGCGGGTCGTTCCAGTACCTTTAATGCATTATAAGTTGAGAACAACCCACGTCATATATTTTTTCTCCTCTTTCTTTCTTAGCAATTCTTCTTTATTTCAAAAATTTGCATCCATTAATGTTAAACCATGAAATAAATTGCCCGTGAATTAAAAAACATCACCTGATTCCACTTCAAAGCATAAAAAATGGCCCTCAGCTGCAGCGACCAAACTAGAGCAGAGGACCTTAGCTAATCAAATATCCATTTAACTAACCAATCCCAATATTATGAATTATTTTTCATTTTACAAGGATGGAAAAGCTCTTTATTGCCTAATTTTTACGGGCATATTACTGTCTTTTTCATCATCCTCTGCCAAAAGTTTAAAACGGAATATCAACATCCTATACCAGCAACACCAAGTTCAGGGAACAGTCACTGATGGTGAGAATGTACTGCCTGGAGTATCCATTTCAGTAAAGAACAAATCAAACCTCAATACCGTCACAGATTACAATGGACAATTCTCCATTACAGCTTCACCGGATGATGTACTTATTGTTTCTTTTTTAGGATTCAAAACAATTCATGTTGCAGTCTCAGCGCGAAATAAAATCAACATTACACTGCAGTATGACACCACTACCCTGCAGGAAGTTAAGATTAATGCCGGATATTATACCGTCAAAGAAAGTGATCGAACCGGTAATATAGCACGGATAACATCGAAAGACATACAAACACAGCCGGTGTCAAACGTCCTTTCCGTAATACAGGGACGCATGCCAGGTGTAAACGTCACTCAAAACACAGGAATGCCCGGAAGCGGTTTTACAATTGAAATCCGCGGAAAGAACAGTTTACGATCAGAGGGAAACAATCCGCTCTATATAATTGACGGCGTGCCGTATTCGTCGCAAAGTATAGGCAGCACCTTTACATCCTCCAATATGCCCGTTGAGAACAGTCCGCTGAACAGCATCAACCCCGCTGATATTGAAACAATTGAAGTACTAAAAGATGCTGATGCCACTGCAATTTACGGCTCTCGAGGTGCTAACGGGGTTGTACTAATTACAACAAAAAAAGGTACAGAAGGCAAAACATCATTTTCAGCTTCGTATGTGTACGGACTCGGCAGAGTAACGCGTTTTAAAGACGTTTTAGAAACACCGCAGTACTTAGCGATGCGCCGCGAAGCTTTTGCGAACGACGGCGTCACGCAATATCCTGCATCTGCTTATGATGTTAACGGCACATGGGATCAGAATCGAAATACAAACTGGCAGAAAGAATTAATTGGCGGTGTTGCCGGTTATAGTAATTTACAAGCTTCAGTCACAGGAGGATCTTCACAGACCAATTTCCTATTAAGTGGCAATTACGCCAGAGAAACCACAGTCTTTCCCGGTGATTTTGATTACGTTAAAGCAGGCGGACATCTGAATCTTAACCATGAGTCCGAGAGCAAAAAATTCAACGTTAACTTCTCAGTCATTTATACAGCACAATTCAGCAGTCTGCCTCCGGTCGATCTGACGCAGATCTCGACCAGACTGTCGCCCAATGCACCTTCCCTTTATGATGCTTCCGGAAATCTCAATTGGGAAAGCAATACCTTTGCCAACCCTGTTGCTCCGCTGGAAGGCAAAACAAAAAGCACTACCTATGACTTGCTGGCTAATGCATTACTGTCTTATAAATTAGATTCCGGTTTTACTTTAAGCAGCAGTTTTGGCTACACCGATCTTAATCAGCAACAGCTGAATTTACAACCTCATACCATTTTGAATCCCTTCTTTGGTCTTGGAAGCGAAGTTTCCTCCCTCTATACCAATCTGGTAAACAGGACTTCCTGGATTGCTGAACCACAACTGTCTTATAAAAACAGTCACGAGAAATGGACTATGGAAGTCCTTCTCGGCACTACCTTCCAGCAGCAGAAAGGAGACCGGCAACTGAACAATGGAACAGGATTTGCCAGCAATAGTCTGATCGAAAATCCTTCTTCTGCCGCAACCTTTAGAGTGCTAAGCAGCGATCAGAACGTATACCGCTACAGTGCTGCCTTCACAAGAATAAATCTCAACTGGGATGGGAAATATATCCTTAACTTAACAGGAAGGCGCGACGCTTCAAGCCGTTTTGGGCCGGGAAGACAGATTGCCAATTTTGGAGCAGCAGGAGCTGCATGGGTCTTCAGCAGAGAAAACTATATAAAAGAGAATCTGGGTTTTCTAAGTTTCGCAAAAATACGGGCGAGCTATGGGACAAGTGGCAACGACCAGATAGGAGATTACCAATTTTTAGATACCTACAGCACTTCTGGACTTAATTATGCCGGAATTTCAGGACTACAGCCGAGCCGATTGTTTAATCCCAATTTCGGATGGGAAACCAACGTGAAATTTGAAGCGGGGTTAGAAACTGGCTTTTTAAATGATAGAATTTTTTCAACTGTTTCGTGGTTCACTAATAAATCCTCCAACCAGCTTGTGGGTGTGCCCCTGCCCGGCACGACGGGTTTTCAGTCCATTCAGGCAAACCTTGATGCTGTGGTCCAAAATAAAGGCATTGAATTTACAATAAGGACACTGAATCTAAAATTGAATCATTTCAGCTGGACTACCAATTTAAATCTTACCAGCATTAAAAATAAACTGCTTTCTTTTCCCGGACTTGCAGCCTCAACATACAAAAATCAGTATGTAATCGGCATGCCTCTTACTATTCTAAAAGTGTATCAGTACACTGGTCTTGATCCTTCCAATGGAATATACCAGTTTAAAGATGTGAATGGTGATGGTAATATTACTGCGGCTGATGACAAACAAACCATCAAAGACCTGAACCCAAAATTTTACGGGGGACTGCAGAATCAGCTCCGTTACCGTAATCTGGAACTCGATTTTTTATTCCAATTTGTCAAACAGGAGAATTTCAATGAAAATTATGCCAACCCTATGCCCGGCACCATGGTCAACCAGCCCTCAGGCGTTACGTACCATTGGATGAATCCTGGAGATTCCGGCCCTTATCAGGGATACAGCAACAGTAACAGCATTCGAAATCTGGCCAACAACCGATATTCACAAAGTGATGCATCAATCAGCGATGCCTCCTTTATAAGACTGAAAAACATTTCATTGTCGTATCAGCTTCCTAAAGAATGGACAAAAAATTTTAGCTGCAGACTTAGCTTTCTGGGACAAAATGTACTGACTTTGACCAGATACAAAGGCATCGATCCTGAATTCAAATCCGCAGGCTATCTTCCTCCCCTGCGAATTTACAGTACAGCTGTAAATATAACCTTCTAACTTAATTATCTATCAGATGAAAACATTCAAACTAAAAATAAAAGTTCTAATCAAAGAGGCATGTCTGGCTTCACTGTTTGCCTGCTGTTCCAATTTTACCGATGTTGACCTGCCCTCTTCACAATTAACCAGTGGCGCTGTCTTTGAAAACAAAGCGACTGCAGACGCGGCAATGGTTGACATTTATTCAAAAATCAGAGACAAAGGATTTTTAACGGGGTATCCGACAGGTCTTTCCAGACAGCTGGGGCTATATGGTGATGAACTGCAGTATTATGGCGGATCGGGGACTGCACAGGATAATTTTTATCAAAATTCACTGCTGGCAACAGGTCCGGAAATATCCGAATTATGGAACAGCGGCTACAATCAGATTTATGCGGCAAATTCAGTTATCAAAGGGGTTTCAGGCTCCGTTTCTCTGTCGGCTTCCGATGCGGAACAGCTCACCGGTGAAGCTTTATTTGTGCGTGCCATGATACATTTCTATCTGGTAAATGCTTTCGGAGCGATTCCTTTTGTTACCGAAACGGATTATAAGAAAAACAGCACTTTATATAAAACTCCCGAAAATGCAGCATATAAACTCATCAAAGCGGATATGGAACAGGCGGCGAAACTTCTTCCAGTCAATTATGTTGTAAGCGACAGAGTAAGGCCCAACAGAGCAGCCGCTCAGGCAATGCTGGCCAGAATATGCCTGTATATGGAACTTTGGGAAGAAGCCGCAAATTATGCCTCAGCGGTAATAAACCAAAAAGAATTGTATACCTGGCCGGTTCCGCTGAATGTAGTTTTTTTAAAAGACAGCCGTTCCACTATCTGGCAGTTAATGCCAGTGACGGCAGGCAGAAATACCTACGAGGGCAATAGTAATATTTTTACGCAGGGACCGCCGCCTACCGCTGCTATTTCCTCAGAACTCTTAAACGCTTTTAGCAGCAAAGACCAGCGCAAAACACAGTGGATCAAAGCGGTGAGTACAGGCGGTACAACTTGGTACCATCCCTACAAATACAAACAACAATCTTCTACGGTGGCTTCTATGGAATATTCCATAGTACTGCGTCTTTCAGAACAATATTTAATCCGTGCTGAAGCCCGTGCCCATTACGGGGATTTAATTGGAGCCAAAGAAGATGTAAACAAAATACGAAATCAGGCAGGATTGGACAATACCGATGCCCTTACCTCATCCGAAATAATAGATGCAGTACTCGCTGAGCGCCGTCTGGAACTGTTCACCGAACATGGACACCGTTTTTTTGATCTCAAAAGAACTGGAAAACTTAATGTGGTACTGTCGCCAGTAAAGCCCCAATGGAAGAACACCAACAGCCAGCTGCCTCTTCCAGAATCTGAATTATTACTAAATCCAAATCTAAACCCTCAGAATGAAGGCTACTAAAAACATATACAATTATTTTTTTGCCAGGATTACCTGTTTCATTTTTTGGTTAGTAACCTGTCCCGCTATTCTGGGACAGGCCGGCCAAAAAAAAATCCTTACACCTGAGGATTACAAACTGTGGAGTTCTATTTCTGCTGACCAGCTGTCAAATAATGCAAACTGGACTAGTTACCGTCTGCAATATAAATATACGGATACCGATACCCTATTTGTACAACACACTTCGGATCAAAGAAAAAAAATCATTTTCCCTTATGCGGTAAAAGGAAAATTTAATGGCGAAACCCATTTTGCCTGCATAGCAAAAAACGTATTTCAGTTAGTGAATCTCAGTACACGGCAACAGTTTGAAATAGCCGGTGTTGAACGTTTTGAATTTTCCGCAGATCAAAGATTCGTGATCCTTATCATCAAAATGCCTGACAATAAAAAGGGACTTCAAATCAGGAATACCGACGGGAAGTTACTATCGGAGATACCTAATTTAGGCCACTATTGTTTTGATCCTAAACTGACAGGTATCGCGTACAGCACAGCAGATCAAAATACTTTCAGTTGTGAGGTTCTAATGTTCAGCCAGTTACTTTCCAGAAAACGAATTGCCGAAAATAATACTGCCACGTATCAAAATATTATCTGGAAAGAAGATGCTATAGCTTTTATTCAGAATAACAAAGATGCTCCTGTACTTTTTAATTATGATCTCAAAAGAAAAAAGCTTCAGTCGTTACAATCCTCCGATATAAATGCAGCGGGTATAACCATAACAATTTCCAATTCAGAAAATACAAATCCACTGCATTCCGCTGACGGGTCAAAATTGTTTTTTTGGCTCAAAGAGCCTCAAAACGAGGACAAACGAATGAAAGAAAATGACGTCGAGATACGAAATTCTAAAGACAGACTTCTTTTGGACTTTCATAAGTTCTCCCCCTATTATACCTTGTCTGATAAAATGGCGGTCTGGGATTTAAACAAAAATACGATTCGCCAGATTACCAATAAAGTGCTGCCCAAAGCATTTCTGAGTCCAGATTACCACTATGCTTTCCCTTATGATCCGGCAGCCTATGAGCCCCAGGCAATGCAGTCATGTCCGTATGACTTATACGCTCTTGATTTAAAAAGCGGGAAAAAGAACTTAATTTTTAAAAACCACTATCCGGGCAGCACCCTTTCTGCTTCTCCAGATGGCACCAGCTTGTGTTATGCAAAGGACGGACAATGGTGGATATTTGACATTCATAAAAAGAAGCATACCTGTATAACAGCCAAGATTCCAGCTGTTTTTCTTGATGAGGAGGCCGACAGGCCAAAATCGGACATCTATTATGGTCTTGGGGGATGGACAAAAAAGGGACAAATTATACTATACGACAAGTACGACTTGTGGCTGATTTCTATGGATGGAAAAAGCGCCAAAAGACTGACAGCCGGAAGAGAAACTCAAAAAACATTCAGGATCAAACATCTGGATACAGAAGTAACGTATGGCGATGTTGAATTTAAAAAATATATCATTGATACTGTAAAGGGGATGCTGCTGTCCACAGAGAATAAAGAGACAGGCAAAGCCGGTTTTAGTTACTGGGACCCCAAATCAGGAGTTAAAGAGCTGGTATGGACAGATAAAAAAATCTCGCAGATCAGTAAAGCTAAAAACAAAGAAGTTTACCAGTATCTCGATCAGAACTTCACATGTCCGCCAAGACTGATGGTTTATGAGAGCAATTCTAGAGAGATTCTACAAACCAATAAACAGCAGCTGCATTACTATTGGGGCAGAAATGAGCGAATAGAATATACAGTTAACAATAGGAAAGTAAAAGGCGTCTTATTCTATCCTGCAAATTTTCACAAAGACCAGCACTATCCTATGATTGTCTCAGTATACGAGCGCCAGTCCCACAAATTAAATGACTATGAAAATCCATCCCTGTTCTCTGATGACGGATTTAATACCCAAAATTTTACACTTCATGATTATTTTGTGCTGTATCCTGATATTGTATATGAATTTGGTAATTTACGGGAATCCGTAACTAAAAGCGTGCTAACGGCGGTTGATTCTGTCTTGCAGAAAGGAAATGTGAAACCCGATAAAATTGGATTGATCGGACATTCCTTCGGAGGCTATGAGTCCGATCTGATAATCACCCAGACTGACCGGTTTGCTGCCGCGGTGGCGGGAGCTGCCTGGACCGATCTTGTCAGCACCTACCTGTATATCGGACCGTTATTCCGCAAACCTAATTTTTTCAGAACCGAGAACCACCAGCTCAGGATCGGAAAATCCCTTTATGAGGACATGCCCGCCTATCTCAACAACTCTCCTGTGCTTTTGGCCGAAAATATAAAAACCCCACTTCTGGGATGGGCAGGAGAAGAAGACCGACAGATTCATTCGTTTCAGAGCAAGGAATTCTATCTGGCGTTACGACGATTAAACAAAGAGCATACCCTGCTTATTTATCCTAATGAAGAACATCAAATAAGCAGCAGAAAAAATGCACTGGATCTAAGCATTCGAATAATGCAATGGTTCGACAACTATCTAAAAGACGCCCCTAAGCAAGATTGGATGAAGCCCGACTACAACCGTTAGTATATAAAAAATACCGCAGTATCTTAATCAGATACTGCGGTACATCTTTGCGCTGCGGCGTTTAATCGAATTTTTTAAGCGGCGTGATACAAGTGTCTGGTTCTGCATGCAGAACCATATTGTTATCATCCGGAGCGGTACAGATTACATTACCGTTATCGTCACAATCAGCCACATAGGAACAGGCAGAAGTTGGAGTTAAACGTGCATAACCAGGCACTGGCGCCGTCTTATCGGCTCTTAAAGAGCTGGTACCGGCCGCACTTGCTAAGGCAAATGCTGCAACTGCCATCGGCAGACCGATTTTTAAAACATTTGATTTCATAATAATAGTATTTATATGGTTAATGATCTACTCTTTTTACAGGTTTTCGATCAAATCCCTGCTACTTGGCCAATAGATTGTTTATATTTATTTTACGATATTTAGAAGTGATTTGCCCATCCAATTTATAGCGGATGATATGATTTCCAATCAGTACATAAAGCTGGTCGTTGTATACCAAAAAATCTTTCATTTTCTGATCATTCAAATGAATGATGGTAAAGCTTAAAACATAGCTCTTCTGCGAAAGATCATACACATCAATTACACTTGTTCTTTTCCACATTCTGTCATCTTCGTAAAGACCGGGCACCGCAGAATGAACAAACAGCAGGTTATTGTAAACCGTACTTCTTTTATTTACAAATAACGGCGGTTTTGAAAATTTTCGCTGCTTGTGCTTTTTGTCTTTGGCAATGCTTAATTTTGCCTGGCTTATAGTGTCAATCGTATTGCCCCTGCCCCTAATTTTCAAATCTTTGTCGGCAATTGTAAATTCATTTCTATAGGCATACAGGTAAACTATTGTATTCATTTCCTCACTAAAGTGAAGCTGCCCATCCGTATCAAATACGCCGTCAAACTGCTTTTGGAGGATTTCCGGATTTAAAATCGTCTTTTTACCAGAACCAGTCTGTATAACGCCCAGTACATTTTCGCCGGTTACTTTATCAGTGGTAACTACCGCGATTGAAGAAGAATCAACTGCCACCGCTGTCGTGAAATACTCACCCTCCTTGTATACAAGCTTTGCCTCCCAGTCATTTGTTTTTCCTTTAAAGACACAGGGAACAGTCCCGTCAGTAACAAAAAAGTAAGGTGGTTTAACACTTATTTTAACTGCTCTGAAAGGCAGGTCTGTATGGTTTAAATTAATCATTCCCTGCTGTGTCTGAACTAATTTTTTGTCAAGTGTTGTAACCATCAGAGGCGCCGTTAAATTTCCGAGGTAAACAGCAGAACTATCAACACCGGCAATATAAAAAGAATTGAATTTTAAATCTGTAATGGCTTCCTGCTGGATGGGCGATTGAGGAAATCGTCTGGTGAGTTTGTTGTGATAATGAATAATATTTTCAGAGAGCATAAATAAAACGGTCACTACACTTATGCAGCTTACCGTTACAATGGTAAATTGACCTATGAGTCTGGCGCTTCCTCTATAATGATTTTTCATTCTAGGTCTGTTTTGATATAAAACAATCGCTGCCGCACCGAGACATACAAATAGAATATTAAACAGCATATGGGATTTCCAGTCCAGCTTTTCCAAAACGCCTCCGCACGAACAAGGTATAAAAGAGGTATAATTTAATATTATAAAAATATAAGCTGTAAACATCACCATTAATCCATATGCAGAGAAAAGTCCTGCCAGCTTGTATCGGGGCACAATTAACAATACACAAATCAGAAGTTCCAGTAGAGGAACCAGCACTGCAAGCCAGCCCGCAAAAGCACTCAGCAGAGGAGACTGTCCAAGCTGAATTTTGAAATGCTGAAAATCCAGCAGCTTACTTGCCGCAGCGTACACAAACAGGAGTACAAACAGCATACAGATAATTTCGATTATGACATTTCGTATTTGAGGCTTCAGGTTCATAGGGAGTAAGATTAGATAGGAGATAAAAAATCATTGAAAAAAACCTTAAACAAATGTAAATCAGTATTTCCGCACAAAACCTATCCAAATCAGGGATAAATTTTTCCAAATCAGGCTTTTTACCTTAATACCTCTATAAAAAAACGCGCTGTAAATCGGTTAGATTTACAGCGCGTCTGGATATTACGCAGCAACAATACAATATCAGTCCATTATCAGTAAGCCGACATTGCTATCTCCTGAATTTCATCAAAACTGGCTTTTCGGTAAAGCTCATTAAGCCTTACATTGTCCTGATCTAATTTTTTGAGAACTGCGGT
>Ga0157370_10004193_pt1 | contig 16674 bp, 11 predicted proteins | sample C35metaG_FD_113463 | JGI IMG/M metagenome (GOLD analysis project Ga0157370, IMG submission 113463) | Corn rhizosphere microbial communities from Kellogg Biological Station, Michigan, USA - C3-5 metaG | ecosystem: Host-associated > Plants > Roots > Rhizosphere > Soil | place: USA: Michigan...
AACCCTGTCTTCGTGAAGGCGCTGGAGATTCTCTTCATCCTGCACGCCGATCACGAGCAGAACTGTTCGACGAACGCCGTGCGCGCCGTGGGCTCGTCGCAGGTCGATCCATTCTCGGCGATCGCGGCGGGCGTGGCGGCGTTGTACGGTCCGCTGCACGGCGGCGCGAACGAGCAGGTGCTACGGATGATTCGCGAGATCGATCACCCGAAGAACGTCGCGGGCTTCATCGACGAGGTGAAGTCGGGCAAGGGCAGCCGGCTCATGGGGTTCGGCCACCGGGTGTACAAGAGCTACGACCCGCGCGCCAAGATCGTGAAGGCGCTCGCCGACGAGGTGTTCAAGCAGGTCGGCATGGACAAGGATCTCGAGATCGCGCTCAAGCTGGAGGACGCGGCGCTCCACGACGACTACTTCGTGTCGCGCAAGCTCTACCCGAACGTGGATTTCTACACGGGGCTGATCTACCGCTCGATGGCCTTCCCGACCGACTTCTTCACCGTGCTGTTCGCGGTGGCGCGGACCGCGGGTTGGTTGGCGCAGTGGGAGGAGCTGCTCAACGACAAGGAGCAGAAGATCGCGCGGCCGCGGCAGATCTATGTCGGGTATGGGGAGCGGCCGTTTCAGAGCAAGCTGACGAACCGCTTTCCCGGCGCGAGCAAGGACGCGCTCAGGAAATAATCCTCTGCGGCACCGCCTCGCGCGTGGCGACTAGCGCGAGGCGGAGAGCTTGCGGACGATCTCGTATTCGCCCGGCGTCACCGGCTGAACCGACAGCCGGCCCAGCCTGACGAGCGCCATCTTATCCAAGCCCTTCGTTTTCTTCACCTCGTCGAGCGTCACCGGACGCTCGAGCGGCTCGATGGCGCGAAGGTCGACCATCACCCACGTTGGATCGTCGGCCTTGCTCTTCGGGTCGAAGTGCGGATCCTTGGGATCGAGCGCCGTGGGATCGGGGTATGCCTCGCGCACGACCTCGGCGACCCCGACGATCGCGCTCGGGACGACGCTTGAGTGATAAACGAGCACCAGATCGCCGATCTTCATTGACCGAAGGTGATTGCGCGCGGCATAGTTGCGGACGCCGTCCCAGCGACTCGTCCGTTTCGGGCTGGCCATCAGATCATCGAATGAGAACGTGCTGGGCTCGGTTTTGACGAGCCAGAACTGGCGAGTGGGCATGTCGGCAACGGTTTTGGTGTACCTTGATTCTAAGTCGAGGTGCCCGCGTCCGTGAGCACGAGCACAGTTTTCCGCCAACCCGGACGGTTGATTCCCACACGATGAACAATTTCGCCGCTCCAGCCCTGCGCATGGCGCGCCGGCGCGCCATGCGTTCGGCCGCGTTCGTGTCGCTGTGCTCGGGCGCGCTCGGCGCGCAGACGTGGTCGCCGCTCAAGTATCCGCCCACACCGCGCGGCGCCCAGGTGGACGAGCTAAACGGCCTTCGCGTCGCCGACCCCTATCGCTGGCTCGAGGCGGTAACGTCGCCCGAGGTCCATGACTGGGTCACGGCCCAGGGTGCGGTGACGGAGTCGTACCTCTCCCGGGTGCCGCACCGGGCCGATGTCGCCGAGCGGGTGCGCCGATTGGCACTCTACCCGAAGTTGCGGGCACCGTTCGCCGGCGGCGAGCGACTGTTCTATTACGAGAACAGTGGAATGGAGAATCAGCCGGCGCTCTACGTGCAGGACCGGCGCGACCTGCCGGCGCGGGTGCTGATCGACCCGAATGCATTCTCGCACGACGGGCTCATCGCCATCGTCGATCAGGCGGCGTCGCCCGACGGACGATATCTCGCCTACGCCGTCTCGACACAAGGCTCGGCGTGGCGCGAGGTGCGCGTGCGAGACGTTCGATCCGGCCAGGATCTCGACGACGATCTGCGCGGCATCAAGCATTCGCCGCTCGCCTGGACGAGGGACGAGCGCGGATTCTTCTACGTCCGGTCCGATCCTGCGGTTACGTCCCCGCCGAATCCTCTCGCGCCGGACGGCCGCGACCGCCTGTACTATCATCGCCTGGGGAAACGACAGTCGGACGATCGGTTGATGTTCGAGGCCGCCGACCATCCCGACTGGCGGCTGCGCGCCGATGTGAGCGAGGATGGGCAGTATCTCGTGATCGCCGCGCGGCCGGGCGCGGGGACGGAGTCGCCGAACCGCCTGTACTTCATCGATCTCGACAACCCCAAGCACCCAAATCTCGGGGCGCCGATCGTCAAGCTGTTCGACGCCGGCGACGCGCTCTACGAGTTCATCTCGAGCACCGGCCCGCTGTTCTTCATTCGCACCACGAAGGACGCGCCCCGGGCACGCGTCGTCGCCGTCGACATCAATTCGCCCGATACCGATCACTGGACGACAGTGGTGCGCGAGACCTACGATCCGGTGATCGGCGCCTTGCGCGTGGACGACCGGATCGTGGCGCATCGCCTGCACGACGCGCATTCGGTGCTCGAGCTCTATTCGTTCGACGGCGGTGCGCGCGGCGTCGTGCCACTTCCTGGGGCCGGCATCGGGACGGTGGCCGAGATCAACGGCTGCGGCGATGACCGCGAGTTCTATTTCACCTATTCGTCGGTGCTCGAGCCGCCGAGCGTCTACCGCTACGGTCTCGACGAACGGACGGCGGTCTCGTACCGGACGGCGCGCGGGGACACCGCGCTCGCGCGATACGAGACGACACAGCTCTTTTACAGCAGCAAGGACGGCACGCGGGTGCCGCTGTTCATTACCGCGCGACGCGGGATCGCGCTCGACGGCACCCACCCGGCGCTGCTGTCGGGAGACGGCGCATTCAATACGTCGAGCACGCCGCGGTACTCGCCGATGATCGCCGCCTGGCTCGAGTCGGGCGGTGTCTACGCAGTGGCGGACGTGCGAGGCGGCGGCGAATACGGGCGCGCCTGGCACGACGCGGCGACCGGCGCCCGCAAGCAGACGAGCTTCGACGATTTCATCGCCGCCGCGGAGTTCCTGGTCGATCAGCGCTACACGCGTCCGTCGATGCTGGCCATGAGCGGCCGGGGGAATGGCGGGCTGCTCGTCGGTGCGGCACTCACGCAGCGGCCCGAGCTTTTCGCGGCGGCGCTCATCGATGCCGGCTTGCTCGACATGACGCGCTTCGACCGATTCACCGGCGCCGCGGCGTGGACGCGCGAATACGGCTCGCCGGACAACTCCGCCGACCTGCGCGCGCTGCTCGCCTATTCGCCGCTGCAACGGCTCAAGGCGGGGACGACCTACCCGGCGACCCTTCTCACCGTCGGCGATCACGACGAAGTCTTCACACCCGTGCACAGCTACAAGTTCGCCGCCGCCTTGCAGGCGAGTCAGGCGGGCGCCGCGCCGGAGCTGCTGCGCGTCGTGTCCAACGCAGGGTTCGGCCCCGGCACACCGCTGGGGCAGGAGCTGGCGGTCGACGCCGATCGTCTCACGTTTCTTTTTGGCGCGCTCCATCTCCCGCGATGACCGCGCGGCGATCGCGCCGAGATTGCGCGCATCCGCCTTGCTGCGCCCTGACGGGCCGGTCACCTTTCGCCCATGAGCATGCTCGTGACCTACGCCACGATCGTTGGCGTGATAAAGACCGTGCTGCTGTACGGCGCCGGCGTCGTCGCGCTCGTGGCCGCGTTCGACTGGGCCGTTCGGACCAGACGCATCAGCCCATTCAGCAGGACGGCCCGCGTCATTCGCGGGCGAGTCGATCCGCTGGTGGCCCCGATCGAGCGTGTCGTCGTGCGGGCGGGCGGAGTGCCGTCCGCGGCACCGTGGTGGGCGCTGGCCGTGGTGGTGGTCGGCGGCATCGCGCTGATCGGCGTGCTCGACCTGCTCGGCAACATCTTGTATCAGGTCATCACCATCGGCCAACAGCCCAGGGAGGCGCCGCTGATTCTTCTGTCATGGGCCTTTTCCATTGTGCGACTGGCGCTCATCGTACGCGTGCTGTCGTCGTGGCTTCCGATTCCGCCGTTCTCGAGGTGGATCCGCTGGTCGTACGTGCTCACGGATTGGATGATCGTTCCCCTCCGGCGAGTGATTCCTTCGATCGGCATGATCGACATCACGCCGATCATCGCCTGGTTCGGGCTCAGCTTGATTCAGCGGTTGGTCGGGATTCCGTGACCGCTCTCCGCGTGAGCGAGGTGGACGGCCGAGTTCGGTTTTCGGTGCGCGTTCAGCCGCGAGCGTCGCGAACCGAAGTGGCCGGTATTCATGGTGACGCGCTCAAAGTTCGATTGTCGGCGCCGCCCGTAGACGGGGCCGCCAACGAAGCGCTCGTGGAATTTCTCGCGCACGTCTTCGCGGTGGGGCGCCGCGATGTTAGAATTCTCGCGGGCGAGACCTCGCGGTCGAAGATCGTCGAGGTTGAGGGAATCACTGAGCGCGCGGTGCACGAAGTCGCCGAACACCCGGAGCGCTGATGCCGGAAGCCATGAACCCGATTCTCCTGGTCGGCACTGAATTGCCGTTGCTCGAAGGTCTGTCGCAATCCTTCGCGGCCCTGGGACTGACGACCGTCGTCGCTCATTCGGTTCATGAAGCGCGCGAGATCGCCGTGCACAATCCGCCATTGATCGGCGTGATCAGCCGCGACCTCGCCGCGCCGGCGACGGCCGACGCGCTCAGCATCCCGCTCGCGCCGGGCGGAGCGCTCGTCCTTTATCGCGTCATCGGAAGTCCGCAGGTGAACCTGTCGCCCAACTTGCAGCGAGTGGTCCTCGCCGATCTGACGCTGCCGCTGGAGCGAAATCGCCTCATCGCGCTGGTGCAGCACATCGACGACCGCGCCCGGACCACCGGACGCGGATACGGCGAGACCGGCGAGGAGCGCAGCACGCCGGCCTAGCACCAAATGGGGTCTGACCAGGTCTGACCCCATTTCGCCCTAGCCTCTCCCTTCGACGGGTCGTTAGACTACAAGGACATTCGTTCGTGGCGATTTTCGGCAACTTGCGGCCACGTTAAACATTCCGCTAAAGCGCCAGCCCGGGCGCCAGCGTTCCGGGCATTTCTTTTTACGGTCAATCGATGGTCAAGGTCAACGAGTCCCCTTCTCCCGTCGCTTCGAGCTCCCGGGCCGGGCCGAACGAGGCCGCCTCGCCGAGCGCATACCTGGCGGCGATCGCCGAGCGCGTCGTCGTGTTCGACGGCGCGATGGGGACGAACATCCAGCGCCACCATCCAACGCCCGAGGATTTCGGCGGCAAGTCGCTCGAGGGCTGCAACGACCATCTGGTGCTCACGCGCCCCGACATCGTCCAGTCGATCCACGAGTCGTTTCTCGCGGTCGGCTGCGACGTCGTGGAGACGTGCACCTTCCAGTCGACGCCGCACCGGCTTCGCGAGTGGGGCATCGAGGAGAAGACCCGCGAGCTGAACGTCACCGCCGCCCGCCTGGCCCGCGCCGCGTGCGACAAATACGCCACGGCCGACAAGCCGCGGTTCGTCGCCGGCTCGATTGGGCCGACCGGCCTGCTGCTCTCGAGCAACGACCCGGTGCTCTCCAACACGACGTTCGAGGAGCTCGAGGCGAACTACTACACCCAGGCCAAGTACCTCGTCGAGGGCGGGGTCGACGTCCTCCTCGTCGAGACGGCACAGGACATCCTCGAGGTGAAGGCCGCGATCGCCGGCTTCGAGCGATTGTTCGCCGAGCTCGGACGCCGGGTCCCGATCCAGGCCCAAGTCACGCTCGACACGAGCGGCCGCATGCTGCTCGGCACCGACATCGCCAGCGCGATGACGACCCTCGAGGCGCTGCGCATCGACGTGATCGGCCTGAATTGCTCCACCGGCCCCGAGCACATGCGCGAGCCGATCCGCTATCTGGCGGAGAACGCGGCGCGACCTGTGTCGTGCATTCCCAACGCGGGCCTGCCGCTCAATACGGGCACGGGCGACGCGATCTATCCGCTCGAGCCCGAGCCGATGGCGCAGATGCTCGGCGAATTCGTCGAGCAATTCGGCGTACGAGTCATTGGCGGATGCTGCGGGACGACCCCCGAGCACCTCGAGGCGATCGTGCACCGGGTGAACGGCGCGCGGACGCGTCCGATCGATGCATCGGGCGAGAGAGCGCTTCTCCCGGGCGCCCTCCGCGGATCGAAAATCCCTCGCGCCTCGAGCGCCATGCGCGCGATCGACTTCGACCAGAACCCGAAGCCGCTGCTGATCGGCGAGCGCGTGAACGCGCAAGGCTCGCGCAAGGTCAAGCGCCTGCTGCTCGCCGAGGATTACGACGGCATCGCCAACGTGGCGCGCGATCAGGTCGAGTCGGGCGCGCACGTGCTCGACGTCTGCGTCGCCGTCACCGAGCGCGGCGACGAGGCCGAGCAGATGGCGAAGGTCGTCAAGCTGCTCTCGATGACCGTCGAGACGCCGATCATGATCGACTCGACAGAAGCCGGCGTCATCGCCAAGGCCCTCGAGACGATTCCCGGCCGCGCGATCATCAACTCCATCAACATGGAGAACGGCCGCGAGCGCATCGACCGAGTCGTACCGCTGGCCAAGAAGCACGGCGCAGCGCTGGTCGCGCTCACGATCGACACCGAGGGCATGGCGAAGACGCGCCAGCGCAAACTCGACGTCGCCAGGAAGATCTACGACATCGTCGTCGGCGAATACGGTCTCGCGGCTGAAGACCTCATCTACGACGACCTCACCTTCACGCTCGCCACCGGCGACGCCGAGTGGATCGACTCGGCGGTCGAGACGATCGAAGGCATCCGCCTCATCAAGCGCGAGCTGCCGGGCGTGTTCACGAGCCTGGGCGTGTCGAACGTGAGCTTCGGGCTGGCGCCGGACGCGCGGGCCGTGCTGAATTCGGTGTTCTTGCATCACTGCGTCGAGGCGGGGCTGGACATGGCGATCGTGAACCCGGCGCACGTACAGCCGTACGCCGAGATTCCCCGCGACGAACGCGCGCTGGCCGACGATCTGGTCTTCAACCGCCGGCCCGACGCGCTGCAGCGTTTCATCGAGCACTTCGACGTCACGAGCGGATCGCGGACGGAGCGCGAGAACGAAAAGGAGGACCCGACAGCGGGCATGTCGCCGGACCAACGCGTCCACTTCATGGTCGTGCACCGCAAGAAGGACGGCATCGAGGCGGCGCTCGACGCGGCCGGCGTGCGAGAACAGCCGGTGCGCGTCCTCAACGACGTGCTGCTGCCGGCAATGAAGGAAGTCGGCGACAAGTTCGGCGCCGGCGAGCTCATTCTTCCCTTCGTGCTGCAGTCGGCCGAAGTGATGAAGAAGGCCGTCAAGCACCTGGAGCAGTTCCTCGAGCGTGCCGAGGGCTACACCAAGGGCCGAGTCGTGCTCGCGACCGTGTACGGCGACGTGCACGACATCGGCAAGTCGCTCGTCAACACGATTCTCTCGAACAACGGCTACACCGTATTCGATCTCGGCAAGCAGGTTCCGGTCAACACGATCATCGAGAAGGCGCTCGAGGTGAACGCCGACGCGATCGGGTTGTCGGCGCTGCTCGTGTCGACGTCGAAGCAGATGCCGCTCTGCGTGCAGGAGCTCGACCGGCGCGGTCTCGAGATTCCGGTACTGATCGGCGGCGCGGCGATCAACCGGCGGTTCGGCCGGCGCGCGCTGTTCGTCGACGGCGAGCGGCCGTACGAATCGGGCGTGTTCTACTGCAAGGACGCCTTCGAGGGGCTGGAGACGATGGACCGTCTCCAGGACGACGATACGCACGACACCTTCGTCGCCAAGCTGCTCGACGACGCGCGCTCGGACAAGTTTCTGCACACCAACGTCGGCAAGGACACGTCGGCCGGACTCGCCGGCGGTGCGCGGAGCGACGTGTCCGCCGACAACCCGGTTCCGTCGGCGCCATTCTACGGTACGCGAACGCTCGCCGACATTCCGCTCGACGAGGTGTTCGCCCTGCTCGATCTCGACGAGCTCTATCGATTGCAGTGGGGCGCGCGCGGGTCGGGACCGGAGTACGAGGCCACCGTCCGCAAGGAATTCGAGCCGACGCTGGCGCGTCTGCAGGAATCGGCAAAGTGTGATCGCTGGCTACAGCCGCGCGCCGTGTACGGGCTCTTCCCCGTCCAGTCGCGGGCGAACGACTTGGTCGTGTACGATCCCGACGCCTACACGGCCGACGGGACCACGCGCGAGATCGCGCGCTTCCATTTCCCGCGGCAGGAAGGACGCGAGCGCCTCTGCATCGCCGACTATTTCCGGTCAGCGGAATCGAGCGATGTCGACGTGGTCGCCTTCCAGGTCGTCACGGTAGGCGACGCGGCGAGCGAGCGATTCCAAACGCTCCAGACGGCGGGGGAATACACCGAGGCGTTCTACGTCCACGGCCTGGCGGTCGAGACGGCGGAAGCGGTCGCCGAATGGATGCACCGCCGCATTCGCCAGGAGCTCGGCGTGCCAGCCGGCCAGGGCAAGCGCTACTCGTGGGGCTACGGCGCGTGTCCCGACCTCGAGGATCACGCCCAGGTGTTCAAGATCCTGCCGGTCGAGCGCGAGCTCGGGATGACGCTCACGAGCGCGTACCAACTGATCCCCGAGCAGAGCACGGCGGCGATCATCGTGCACCATCCGCAAGCCAAGTACTACGCCGTCAGGGGCGAAGGAGCGAAATAGTGCCCTCCCCGAACAAGCTCCAGCGGCTGCTCGACCCGAACGCCATCGTCATGTTCGACGGCGCGATGGGGACGATGCTGTACAGCAAAGGCGTATTCATCAATCAGTGTTATGATGAGCTGAACCTTCGCACACCCGATCTGGTGCGCGACGTCCACCGGCAGTACGTGGCCGCGGGCGCCGAGGTGATCGAGACGAACAGCTTCGGCGCGAACCGTGTCAAGCTGACGCAGCACGGGCTGCAGGAGCAGGTGCGCGAGCTGAATCGCGCCGCCGCGCAGGTGGCGCGCGACGCCGCCGGCGACCGCGCGCTCGTGGCGGGTGCGGTCGGCCCGCTCGGCGTTCGCATCGAGCCGTACGGGCCGACGAGCGCCGGCGAAGCGTTCGAGATCTTTCGCGAGCAGATGGCCGGGCTCGAGGAGGGCGGCGTCGATCTCTTCATTCTCGAGACGTTCAGCGATCTGCTCGAGATCGAGCAGGCGATCCGCGCCGCGCGCGCGGCGGGCAGCGCCCTGCCGATCATCGCGCAGATGACGATCGGCGCCGACTGCCGAACGCCCTACGGCGCGACACCGGAAGACGTCGCCCGTTCGCTCGACGGATGGGGCGCCGACGTGATCGGCCTCAACTGCTCGGTCGGCCCGCAGACGATTCTCGAATGCATCGAGAAGATGGCGCCGCTCACGCGCAAGAAGTTGAGCGCGCAACCCAACGCCGGCATGCCGCGCGACGTCGGCGGCCGCAGCATGTACATGGCGAGCCCCGAGTACATGGGCACGTACGCCCGTCATCTCGTGCAGGCGGGCGCAAAGATCGTTGGCGGCTGCTGCGGCACGACGCCCGAGCACATTCACGCCATGGTCGAGGGCGTGCGCCCATTGAGCCCGCGACTCGCCGGCGGCGCGGTGCTCGATTCCGTGCGCGGTTCGATGGCTGGCAATGAAGCGACGAGCACGCCGAGCGAGGTCCGCACGCCGGCGGCCGACGGGGTCGAGCCGGTTCCGCTCGCCGATCGCTCGAACTGGGGACGCAAGCTCGCGACGAAGGAGTTCGTGACGTCGGTGGAGATCGTGCCGCCGCGCGGCGTCGACGCCACGCGCATGCTTACCGATGTCAGTCGCCTGAAATCGGCTGGCGTCGACGCCGTCAACGTCCCCGACGGGCCTCGCGCGCAGAGCCGCATGGGCGCGTTGCTCACGAGTGTGCTCATCGAGCAGCAGCTCGGCATCGAGACGGTCACGCACTACGCCTGTCGCGACCGCAACCTGCTCGGCATGCTGAGCGATCTATTGGGAGCGGCGGCCGTTGGCCTCCGCAACTTGCTCGTCGTGACCGGCGATCCGCCGAAGATGGGTCCCTACCCCGACGCGACGGCGGTATTCGACGTCGACTCGATCGGCTTGACGAATCTCATACGGAACCTCAATCGCGGCCTCGATCCCGGGGGCAACGCGATCGGCAAGCCGACGCGGTTCGCCATCGGCGTCGGCTGCAATCCCGTCGCGATCGATCCGGCACAGGAGCTCAGGCGCTTCGAGTGGAAGGTCGACGCGGGCGCCGAGTACGCGATCACGCAGCCCGTATTCGACGTCGCGCAGCTCGAGCGATTCCTCGAGTCCATCGCGCACGTCCGGATTCCGGTGGTTGCGGGGATCTGGCCGCTCGTCTCCGTTCGGAACGCGGAGTTCCTGGCGAACGAGGTGCCAGGCGTGACGGTGCCGGAGAGCATCATCACGCGCATGCGTCGGGCGAACGAGAAATCGAAGGAGCACGCGGTGGCGGAGGGTGTTTCGATCGCGCACGAGATGTTCGATCGCGTGAAGGATTCCGTCGAGGGAGTGCAGGTCTCGGCGCCGTTCGGGAAAGTGGAGCTGGCGCTAAAAGTGTTCGAGCGGGCATAAAGCGGACGTCGCCACGCGAGCTCGGCGCGGAGCGAAGGAGAGTCACGGGCAGCAGGGCCCGTGACTCTCGCACTCAGCTTGCGGCCAGTACCTCGCCGAGCGCGTCGAACCGATCCGACCACTGCTGCTTGAGACGCTCGCCGGTGGCGCGATCCGGGAGCTTCGTGTGCTCGATCGCCACCGAGCTTTTCGACTTGCCCTTCGCGAAGAAACCGACGGCGACGATGGCGCCATCGGGCCAGTCGAGCCGAATCGACTTGTGCGCAGTGGCCTTCCGCACCTTCACGCCGGCTTCCTTCAACCAGCGCTGGCGCATTCGCGCGTCGGTCCATGCGTCGAACAGCGTGGCGACCGGCACGTTGTACGTTCGGGATTTCGAGATCTGGAACGTGCCGTTCCGTTGCTGGCCGCGAGCGCGAAGCCCTTTGATGCGCTCGTAGCCGACAGCCACCGTTTGCGACCACCATGAGCTGATCGTGTACCGTTCGCGCACCAACGTGGCAATATCGGCATGCGACATTTGGTCCGCGCGGTAATGGTCCAGCGCGTGCACCCAGCGCGCCCACGTACAACCGGTTTTCTCCTTCAGCTTGTCGTCGCTCATCCCAGCGATCGCGGCGAATTCCGTCGGATCCGGCGCGGAAAGAACCTTGGCAACCGTCGCGGACGGACGCGTATCACGCGACGCGGAACCGGGTTTCGGTTTGCGGATCAGTTGGGCGCGGGCGGCGGTGTAGGCTTCACCCGTCTTCTTCATGCGAGCGCGAACAAGGCGCTTGAAATCCTTCTGCCGAGGCATCGTCGAATCTCCTTTGGATGCACCACGGGTGACTCCCCAGCAGTGCGCCCGAGGCGACACAAAGGACCGACGATACGCATCCGGGAGTCTGCCCCCCTTTGCCTCGCATAAGACTCCGGCTGGGGCGGAGTCACCTGAGGTTGGGCGCGGATCGGCGCCGCAATCACGATGGCAAGTTTGGTCGGCGACGTCAAGCCATACCGTTCCGCCATACCGTTCCGCGATATATTCATGCGCATGCGTTCGATCCTTCTCATCGACCACGGCTCTGTTCGCGACGAAGCGAATCAGATGCTGGCCGCCGCCGCGGACCTGCTCCAACAAACGGTCGGCGACGCCGTGCTGGTCCGCTACGCGCACATGGAGCTGGCCGAACCGAACATCGCCCAAGGGTTCGCCGAATGCGTCCGCGGCGGAGCAACGGAGGTCATCGCCTTCCCATACATGCTCTCGCCGGGAAAGCACGTGACGCGCGACGTCCCGCGCCTGGTCGCCGAAGCAGCTCGCGAGTTCCCCGACGTCCAGTTTCGCGTGACCGAAGCATTCGGAGTCCACGAAAAGCTCGCCGAGCTGATCGCGCTCCGCGCCGGCATCGATCTCCCGGTGCGCAGCGCCTCGTAGCGTCACATCGGCATCTCATGTCCGCTCCCATGTCCAACGAGCTCTCGCGGTCACAATCGCACGCGCCCCTGACGACCCTGTCCGACGACGAGGCTCTATTCCGCGACGCAGTCGCGGGATTCACGAACGAGGAAGTGCGCCCGCGCGTGCAACAGATGGAGCGGGACGGCAAGCTCGATCCCACGCTCATCAAGAAATTCTTCGAGATGGGGTTGATGGGAATCGAGGTCGACGAGCGCCACGGTGGATCGGGCGGATCGTTGTTCATGGTCGCCGTGGCGGTCGAAGAGATCAGCAAGGTCGATCCGTCGGCGGCGATCCTCGTCGATGTGCAAAACACGCTCGCCAACTATCCGATCCGCACCTACGGCAGCGATTACATCAAATCGACCTACCTTCCACAGCTCACCGCGGAGAAGGTCGGCGCCTACGCGCTCTCCGAGTCGTCGTCGGGCTCCGACGCCTTTGGTATGCAGGCCCGCGCCGAGCAGCGCGGCGACCGGTGGATCCTGAACGGCCGCAAGATGTGGATCACCAACGGGGCCGAGGCGGAGATCTACGTCGTGTTCGCGAACGCGAACCCGGCCGCGGGCTACAAGGGGATCACCGCGTTCGTCGTCGAGCGCGGCTTCAAGGGCTTCGCGGTCGGCAAGAAGGAAGACAAGCTCGGTATCCGCGCGTCGAGCACGACGGAGCTCATCCTCGACGGGGTCGAGGTGCCCGCCGCCAACGTCCTCGGCCCGGTTGGCCAGGGCTACAAGATCGCCATCGAGACGCTGAACGAAGGCCGGGTCGGCATTGGCGCGCAAATGATCGGCGTCGCGGCGGGCGCGCTCGAGGCGGCGACCGAATACGTGAAGGACCGAACGCAATTCGGGAAGAAGCTCGCCGAGTTTCAAGGAATTCAATTTCAGCTCGCGCAAGCGCGGACGGAGCTCGAGGCGGCGCGGCTCATGGTGTACAACGCGGCGCGGCTCAAGGACTCCGGCAAGGACATCGCCATGGAAGGCGCGATGGCCAAGCTCTTCTCGTCGCAGGTCGCCGAGCGCGTGACGTCGATGTCGCTCGAGCTGTTCGGCGGGTATGGCTACACGAAGGACTATCCCGCCGAAAAGTTCTATCGCGACGCCAAGATCGGCGCGATCTACGAGGGGACGAGCAACATGCAGCTTCAGACGATCGCCAAGGCGATGCTCAAGTAGGTCGGCCGTCGGGCGAGGGGAATGGGAGGGGGACGATGAAGGCAATCAGAGTTCACGAAACCGGCGGGCCCGAGGTCCTGACGCTCGAGGACATACCCGACCCGACGCCCGGACCCTCCGAGCTCCTCATCGACGTCGAGGCCACCGGCGTCAATTTCATCGAGATCTATCAACGCCAGGGCGCGTACCCCACACCCCGCCCGTTCACGCCCGGCACCGAAGCGGCCGGAGTCGTGCGGTCCGTTGGCGCGGGCGTCAGCGAATTCCGGCCCGGCGACCGCGTCGTATCGCAGCGGGTCAAGGATGCCTACGCCGAGCGCGCCCTCGTCGCGGCGGAATTCGCCGTGCGAATTCCCGACGGCATCACCAGCAAGCAGGCGGCGGCCGTGTTTCTTCAGGGGCTCACCGCGCACTATCTGACGACGTCGACCTTTCCCCTGGTGCGCGGCATGAAGGCGCTCGTGCACGCCGCGGCCGGCGGCGTCGGGCTGCTGCTCTGCCAGATGGCAAAGAAGCGCGGCGCGTACGTCATCGGCACGGCGTCGACCGAGGAAAAGCGGACGCTCGCCCGCGCCGCCGGCGCCGACGAGATGATCGACTACACGTCCGAGGACTTCGCCGCCGCCACGCGACGCATGACGAGCAACACCGGCGTCCACGTGGTGTATGACTCGGTCGGCAAGACGACGTTCGACAAGTCGCTCGACAGCCTCGCGCGGCGCGGCATGCTCGTGCTGTTCGGCCAATCGAGCGGCCCCGTGCCGCCGTTCGATCCGCAGATTCTCAATCGGAAGGGATCCTTGTTCCTCACCCGGCCCACGTTGAACCACTACGTCGCCACCCGCGACGAGCTCCTCTCGCGGGCCAACGAGCTCCTCGGCTGGATTCGGAGCGGCGAGCTCTCGGTGAGGGTCGGGGAGGAATTCCCGCTCGCGAAGGCCGCCGACGCACATCGCGCGATCGCCGCGCGCCGGACCACGGGCAAAGTGCTCCTCATCCCGAACGGCGGATGAAGCTCGCGGCGCCGGCGCTTCTGTTTGCGGCCGTGGCCATCGGCTCAGCGTCGCGCGCGCCGGCGCAGCAGGTTGCGCCCGCCAGGCAGACCGTCGTTCGCGTGTTCGTCGTCGACTCGTCCGGCACCGCGCTCACGGGCGCCGACCTCGCCGTCCTCCGCGGCCTCGATCGCGTGGTCGCCCACGCGAGGACCGACCAGTACGGCCGCGCATCGTTCGGCCTCCCGCCCGGCTCGGGCGATTACGATCTCGTCATTCGTAAACTCGGCTACCCGCGCAGCGATCGCGTCTTCGAGCCCGGCGCGCGCGATACCGTCTCGCTCTCGGTCGTCGTTCCGTCGCCGGCGCCCCGGGCGCTCGCCGCGGTGAAGGTCACAGCCAAGGAAGACCTCGCATCCAGAGTCTACTCGATCGATGCCGACGCGATCGCCGCGAGCAAGCGGCCGTTGTTCAACGCCTGGGACATCGTGACCAAGCTGCGCCCGGACATGGCCGGCACGCGCGCGCCGTGCGACGAGCAACTGAGCCTGTGGGTGAACGGGACGCGAATTCGGCTCGTTCCACCCAACGAGATGGCCGTGGCGCGCGAGCATCTTTCCAGGCGTCAGGTGGTGAATGGCGCGTACGACATCGTCTTCTCGCTCTACGAGATTCGGCCCGAGCACATCGCTCAGATGCGATTCCGCGACTGCTTCGACACCACGGTGCCCGACGTTGGCGGCTCGAACGCCCTCTTCGTCGTACTCAAACCCGGCGTCGTCTATGAGCCGGGCATTGGGAGCTACGTCGCCGACAAGTGGCCGCCCGAGTAGGCCGGCGTGCCTAATTGGTGCAACTTGTGGTGCATCGATTCCCTCGAGCGAGCAATGACTGACCGGCGCGACGACCGTGACGAGCCTGACCATTTCCTGAATCGGCGAACCTTCCTCGGCACGAGCGCCGCCGGAGTGTTCGCGGCGCGTCACGGCCGATTCGGCCTCGTCGACGACCGGCCCGCTGCGCCGCAAACGCCAAGCTTCGCGCTCGAGGAGCTCACGATCGACGACCTGCAATCGCGCATGCGCTCCGGCAGCGAAACGTCGGCGTCGCTGGTACGCCAGTACCTCGACCGCATCGACACGATTGATCAGCGCGGACCGGCGATCAACGCCGTGCTCGAGCTCAATCCCGACGCAGCGGCCATCGCGTCGCGGCTCGACGCCGAGCGCAAAGCCGGCAAGCTGCGCGGCCCACTGCACGGCATTCCGGTGTTGATCAAGGACAACATCGACACGGCGGACCGGATGCACACGAGCGCCGGGTCGCTGGCCTTGGCCGACAACATCGCCGCCAGAGATTCGTTCGTCGCCGAGCGATTGCGCGCGGCGGGTGCGGTGATCATCGGCAAGACGAATCTCAGCGAATGGGCGAACTTCCGGTCGACGCACTCGACGAGCGGGTGGAGCGGCCGCGGCGGACAGACGCGAAACCCGTACGCGCTCGACCGAACGCCGTCCGGCTCGAGCTCGGGCTCGGGTTCCGCGACGGCGGCGAGCTGCTGCGCCGTCGCGATCGGCACGGAGACGGACGGCTCCGTCACGTCGCCGTCCGCCGCCGCGGCGCTCGTCGGCATCAAGCCGACCGTTGGGCTCATCGGCCGATCGGGCATCATTCCCATCGCACATAGTCAGGACACGGCCGGGCCCATGGCACGGACGGTTCGCGACGCCGCCATCCTCCTCGGCGCGCTCACCGGGGAGGACTCGCGAGACGCCGCGACGCGCGCGAGCGCGGGCCACGCGCTCACCGACTATACCGCCGCGCTCGATCGCAACGGGCTGCGCGGTGCGCGCATCGGCGTGGCGCGCAAGCGCTACACGGGCTATCACGTCGAGACAGACAAGCTGCTCGAGGGCGCGCTCGATCTCATGAAGCAGCACGGCGCAACGATCGTCGACCCGGCCGACATCACGACGGCCGGCAAGACCGACGACTCCGAGTTCGACCTGCTTCTGTACGAGTTCAAGGCCGATCTGAACGCCTACCTCGGGCGGCTCGAGCCGCACGTGGCCGTTCACTCGCTGGCCGACGTCATCGCGTTCAACAACAAGAACGCCGGTCGCGAGCTGCGCTACTTCGGTCAAGAGATCATGGAGCAGGCGCAGAAGAAGGGACCGCTCACCGAGAAGAAGTATCGCGACGAGCTGGCGGGCAATCGACGCCTCATGGGGGCACAGGGCATCGACGCGACGATCGCCAAGTACAAGCTCGACGCGCTCGTCGCCCCGACGCAGGGCCCGGCAGGACTGATCGACCTCGTCAACGGCGATCCGAGCGGTGGTGGGTCGTTCACGGCACCGGCGGCGGTCGCGGGGTATCCGCACGTGACCGTCCCGATGGGCTTCGTGCGCGGGCTGCCCGTCGGGTTGTCGTTCGTCGGACGCGCGTGGACGGAGGCGGCGTTGCTCAAACTGGCATATGCATTCGAGCAAGCGGCGCCGGCGCGCAAGAAGCCGATGTTCGCGGCGACCG
>Ga0157370_10004194_pt1 | contig 16673 bp, 13 predicted proteins | sample C35metaG_FD_113463 | JGI IMG/M metagenome (GOLD analysis project Ga0157370, IMG submission 113463) | Corn rhizosphere microbial communities from Kellogg Biological Station, Michigan, USA - C3-5 metaG | ecosystem: Host-associated > Plants > Roots > Rhizosphere > Soil | place: USA: Michigan...
CCCCGTGGCCGGCGGCGATCGTTCCGCGATCGGCGTCCTCGGCTCTGCCTTCAACCCGCCCCATCTGGGGCACCTGGCGCTCGCCCAAGAGGCGCTCTGGCAGCTCGGCCTCGACGAGGTCGTGCTGGTGCCGACCGGCGAGGCGCCGCACAAGCGGATACACGACGACCCCGGCCGGGAGTTGCGCTTGGCGATGACGCGACTCGCCGCCGCCGACGATGCGCGCTTCACCGTCTCCACGCTCGAGGTCGAGCGTGAGGGACCGTCCTACACGTATGAGACCTTGGAGCTGCTTGCACGCGAAAGGGAAGAGCCGGACTTGGTGTTCGTAATGGGGGCGGATGCCGCCGTCGGCTTCGAGAGCTGGCGCGAGCCCCAGCGGGTGGTCGAGCTGGCGCGGCTTGCGGTGGCGCGGCGCTCGGGCATCTCCGATGCCGACGTCGGGGCGGTGATTCGTGGCGTCAGCGCCGAGGGCAAGGCGACGATGCTCGAGATGCCGCAGTTCGGCGTCTCCTCCTCGGCCGTGCGCGAGCGGGCGGCGGCCGGCAGGCCACTGCGCTACCTGGTCCCCGAGGCGGTCGCGCGGTTCATCGAAGAGAAGGGGATCTACTCGTGAGCGAGCTCGAGTCCGAGGCACTGGCGCTGAGGCTGGCGGAGCTGGCCGACTCGAAAGGCGCGGCCGAGATCGCCGTCCTCGACATGCGCGGCCTCGCCGCCTACACCGACTTCCTGGCGATCTGCACGGCGCGCAACGAACGCCAGGCGCGGGCGATCGTCGACGAGGTCGAGCTGCGCCTCAAGGGCGAGCATGGGCTGTTGCCTGGCGGGGTCGACGGGGAGGGGGCGGCCGGGTGGATCGTGCTCGACTATCTCGACGCTGTCCTGCATGTCTTCACCGCTGAGGAAAGGGAGCGCTACCAGCTCGAGGATCTCTGGCGCGAGGCGCCGCGACTCGAGTTGCAGCTGTCACAGGATGGCGTCCGAGGGCACCTCTACGGTGCCGCGCATGGCTAGCTTCAAGCGGGCGCTCTTCGGCTACAGCCGTAACGAAGTCGACGCAGCTATGGCGGCGCGTGACGCGGCGATATCCGCCGTCGAGCACCACGCTTCCACCGCGGATGCCGAACTGGCTTCGCTTTCCGGGATGGTGATCGAGCGCGAGCGCGCGATCCGCAGCCTGACCGAGCGGTTGCGGGAAGCCGACGAGCGCCACGAGCGCAGCATCGTCTCCCTGCACGCGGTCTCCGATCGCCTCGAGGCGATCGAGGCGCAGGCCCGCGGCCAAGCGACGCGGATCAGGATGAAGGCGTTGCGCGAGGCCGTTGAGGTGAGCCGCCGCACCCAGGATCTTGCCGATGCTCACGACGGTGGCACGAACGGTGCCGCGCCGAACGAGCTCACCGCCGAGGCCGCTCTTGGGCAGCTCTTCGAGGGCCTGATCAAGCTCGAGATCGGCCCTCTCGGCGACTTCTCGCAGCTCGTCGGCTTCGAAAACGCGGTCGGCCGGCTCGGCGCTTCGGAGATCTCGGTCGAGCGCTTTTCCGAGGGTCGAGCGACGCTCTCGATGCGCCTCGACGAGCCCGTTGACCTGCTTCGGGAGTTGGAAGAGAACGCTCCCTTCGACTTCAACATCCGCCGCACCGCTGACGACAACCTGGTCCTCGACGTCGACGACGACCAGGACCCCGAGCAGCGCGCCGCTTAGCTCCCGGCGTCGTCAACCAACCTCTAAACTCAGCACCTGCGGGGCTATAGCTCAGCTGGAAGAGCGTCTGACTGGCAGTCAGGAGGTCGTGGGTTCGAGCCCCACTAGCTCCATCCCCCACGCAGGACCGGCCGTGGGCCCGCCTGATCAGTGCGTCGCGAGCGCGCGAGTCAGGAAGCTCCGCAGCCGACGCTCGTAGAGCGCGGGCGCCACGTTCCAGGACTCGGTGTGGCCGGCGCGTGGAACCCTGTAGTAGGTCACCCAGCGGGGCAGCTCGGCGGCAAAATCGTCGCTGGTCGAGATCGGCACGACCTCGTCTTCGGTGCCGTGGAAGAGCAGGATCGGCAGTCGGAAGTCCTCCGGGTGGCGAAGGGCGTCGAGGCTCTCCCAGTCGGTGTCGATGCGCCCGTCGATCGCCCACTCGACCGGTAGCGCGGTGAAGGCGGGCAGGCCCATCTGGGTCGCGTTGAACTCGATGGTCCGCTTCCAGTCGAGGGCGGGCGCATCGAGAACGAGGCCGGCGACCCGGCGGGCCAGCGGCGAGCGCTCCATGAGCTGGGCGACGATCGCGCCGCCCATCGAGTAGCCGATGAGGACGAGGCGGCGGGCTCCGTGGGCGAGGGCGAAGCGGGCGGCGGCCGCCAGGTCGCGCCACTCGGTCAGGCCCATGTGATGGAGGCCGTCGGGGCTCGCCGGCGCGCCCAGGTCCTCCCGGTAGGCGATCAGCAGAGTCGGCAGCCCGGCCCGGTGCAGGGTCGGGAGGAGGCGAAAGCCCTCCTGCGGGGTTCCGTTGATCCCGTGCACGACGATCGCCCATGTACGGCTTTGCCCAGGGACGAGCCAGGCCGGCATCGGCCCCAGTTCGTCGGGAACGTCGACGTCGGCGAAGGGAAGCCCCAGCGCCTGGCGCGGATCGCCGACGTGGACGTCGGCTTCGATGCCCACGTCCATGTCGGGGACGAGGTAGCCCCGTGCGTCGCGCAAGCGCCGGGTGACCGTGTCGGCCTCTACGGCCACGACGGCGCCGATGACGGCGTGCCCGCCGGGCCATTCGAGGCCGTAGGCGCCCGGCCGTTCGCTTTCCTCGTTGCGCGCGAGGACGATGCGCCCGGGTGGCAGCGCCTCGACCTCGGTTCCCTTCGCCCAGCTCGTGTGGTCCGGCACGAGTACCGCGGAGGAGAAATGCCAGCTCACCGCAGCGCCGGTCGCGATCGCCGCCACGATGAGCACGATTCCGCTGCCTGTCAGCCACCTCCTCGACCGCATGGCGGCAGCGTACTTCGCTCAATCGACGCCGTCTCGCTGCCGATGATCAGGCGATGAACGGCGCCAACGAGCACGTTTTCTCGCATGGGATGCGAGATACCAGAGCAGCCTTCGAGCTCTGGAACGGACGCCCCTGGGCGGTTCTTCGAGGCTGGCTGGCGCTCAGCCTCGCGATCGCGCTGTCGCTGCTGGGCGCGGTCTGGGTCGTCTCGGGCCTGCTGACCCCCGACGTCACCCCGATCCACCTGCCGGGACTGACCGAATCGCAGGATCCGGGCGATCTGCTGCCGATCCTCTGGCGCAACTCGCTGGTCCTCGCCCTGCACGCGACCGCCTGTGTCGCCGGCTTCATCGCCGGCGCGTCGATGCCGATCGCCGCCGCCCAGCGCAGGGGGCTGTCGCGCTGGGTCCACGTCAAGGCGGGGCAGTTCGCGATCCTCTTCGTCGCCGCCGTCACCCTCTTCTCGCTCCTCACTCAGTCCCTCTACCTCGGTTTTCAGGGCGCGACGGTCTCCTCTCAGCTCGACATCTCACGCGCCGTCTTGATCGTCACGGTGCTGCCGCACGCGATCCCCGAGCTGACCGCGCTCTTTCTCCCGCTCGCGGCATGGCTCATCGCCAGCCGCCGCGGCGAGTGGAACCAGCTCCTCGCCGCCACCTTCCTCACCGTCGCGATGGCGATTCCCACCCTCGTCGCGGCGGCGACGATCGAGGTCTACGTATGGCCCCACATCTTGGAAGCTGTCTCTCCAGTCGTCTGACCTCCACTCTCCCACCCCCTTAAGATCGCGCCCCAATGCCGGGCTACGACCCAAAGGCGATCGAGGCGAAGTGGCAGCGGCTCTGGGCCGAGGAGAAGACCTGGGAGGTGGCCAACCCGGGAGGCCCCGGCTCTGCGGCCGACCAGCCAAAGGCCTACGTGCTGGAGATGCTGCCCTATCCCTCCGGCGAGCCCCACGTCGGTCACCTCAAGTGCTACGCGGTCGGCGACGCAATTGCCCACTTCCGCCGTCGGCAGGGCTACGAGGTGATCCACCCGATGGGCTACGACGCCTTCGGACTGCCGGCCGAGAACAACGCGATCAAGACCGGCGAGCCGCCGCGTCAGGCGACCGAGCGCTCGATCGAGTCCTTCCGTCGCCAGTTCCGCGAGTGGGGGATCTCGATCGACTGGTCGCGCGAGATCGGCACCCACACGCCCGAGTACTACCGCTGGACCCAGTGGATCTTCCTGCGCCTCTTCGAGCACGGCCTCGCCTATCGCGACGAGGCACCGGTCCAATGGTGCCCGGTGGACGCAACGGTGCTGGCCAACGAGCAGGTCGTCGACGGCCGTTGCGAGCGCTGCGGCACGCCCGTCGAACAGCGCCGGCTCGAGCAGTGGTTCTTCAGGATCACCGAGTACGCCGAGCGGCTGCTCGCCGACTTCGACCTGCTCGAGTCCTGGCCCGAGCACGTGCTCACCATGCAGCGCAACTGGATCGGCCGCTCCGAGGGAGCGGAGGTGACCTTCCGCTGCGCGGAGCTCGACCTCGACTTCCCGGTCTTCACCACCCGCCCCGACACGTTGTTCGGTGCCACCTTCTTCGTCCTCGCCCCCGAGCACCCCGAGCTCGAGCGCCTGATCGCCGGCACGCCGGCCGAGGAGGCGGTGCGCGAGTACGTCAACCAGGTCGCCCGCGAGTCGGTCGAGGATCGCGGCGACGAGGGCCGCGCCAAGACCGGGGTGCCGCTCGGCCGCAGCGTCGTCAACCCGGTCAACGGCGAGCAGATCCCGATCTTCGTCGCCGACTACGTGCTGATGGAGTACGGCACCGGCGCGATCATGGCCGTGCCCGGCCACGACAGCCGCGACTACGAGTTCGCCAAGGCCTTCGCCCTGCCGATCAAACGGGTGATCGAGGGCTCCGACCCGGAGAGCGCCCGTGACGACGAGGGTCTTCCGTATCCCGGCGACGGGCCGATGATCGCATCGGGCCGCTTCGACGGCAGGCACAACCGCGAGGCCTACGAGGAGATCGTCGCCTGGCTGAAGGAGGACGGTCGGGGCGAATCGGCCGTCAACTATCGCCTGCGCGACTGGCTCGTCTCGCGCCAGCGCTACTGGGGCGCCCCGATTCCGATCGTCTACTGCGAGGGGTGCGGCATCGTCCCCGTGCCCGATGACCAGCTGCCGGTCGAGCTGCCCGTGGTCGACGACTACGCCCCCCAAGGGCGCAGCCCGCTCGCCGCCGCCGAGGACTGGGTCGCGACCGAGTGCCCGCGTTGCGGTGCCGCCGCCCGGCGCGAGACCGACACGATGGACACCTTCGTCGACTCCTCCTGGTACTTCATCCGCTACCTCGACCCCCGCAACGCGGATGCCGCCTGGGACCGCGCCACGGCCGACCATTGGCTGCCGGTGGACCAGTACATCGGCGGGGTCGAGCACGCGATCCTGCATCTGATGTACGCGCGCTTCTTCACCAAGGCGCTTGCCGACCTCGGCTACCTCTCGACGCAGGAGCCCTTCGCCAACCTCTTCACGCAGGGGATGATCACCCGCGACGGCGCCAAGATGTCGAAGTCGAAGGGCAACACGGTCAGCCCGGCCGAGTATGTCGAGCGCTACGGCGCCGACACCGCTCGCACCTACGTCTGCTTCATGGGACCGCCGGAGCGGGGCGGCGATTGGTCCGATGAGGGCGTCGAGGGCGTCCACCGCTTCCTCTCGCGCCTCTCGCGCCTCGGCGGCGAGGTCGCGGAGCGGACCGAGGCGGGGGGTCCCGGCGACGCCTCGAAGGGCGACGCGCGCGAGCTGCTCGCCAAGGCCCACTGGGCAATCGACAAGGTGAGCCGCGATTTCGAGCGCGGCTTCCAGTTCAACACCGCGATCGCCGCGGTGATGGAGCTGGTCAACGATGCCTACCGGCTCAAGGACGGCCTCTTTGGCGAGCCCGACGGCGACGCCGCGGTGCGCTTCGCGGCGACCACGTCGGCCTCGCTGATCTTTCCCTTCGCCCCACACCTCGGCGCCGACATCTGGGAGCAATTGGAGGGCGGGCGCCTCTGGGAGAGCCCATGGCCGATCGCCGACCCCGACCTGCTCAGGAGTGACACCGTCACTCTCGTGGTCCAGGTCAACGGCAAGCTGCGCGACCGGATCGAGGCCGCCGCCGACGCCCCCGAGGCAGAGTTGCTCGCCCTCGGCCGGGAGAGCGAGAAGGTGCGGCACTACCTCGACGGCAAGGACGTGGTCAAGGAGATCGTCGTCCCGGGCAAGCTCGTGAACTTCGTAGTTCGCTGAGTTCTCACGGCTCGAGGCGTGCTTTCTGGTACAAAGCCGCCGTGCTCGTCAGACGCTTGTCAGAAGCTCCCGCCGAGGAGTGGCACCGGCTCCGCTACCACGCCTTGATGGACGCGGGGCAGCTCGGGGCCCGCAACATGTCGGTGACCTGGCTGGAGATTCCCGCCGGCACCGAGCAGACCTTGCGCTCCGACGAGGGCGCCGAGCAGGTCTACGTGGTCGTGCGGGGAGCGGGGACGATGTCCGTGGCCGGCGACACGCAGGGGGTGGGGGAGGGCGATCTGATCCTCGTTCCGCCCGCCACCGATCACTCGATCGCCAACAACGGCGATGAGGGGTTGGCCTGCGTCTCGGTGCAGTCGCCGCCGGTTGCCGCTGCCGAGCTGTACAGCGACAAACTCGCCGAAGTCGCCGGCTACAACGATGACGAAGACCTCTGAGCCGCGATAAGCGGCGCATCTCGGGGTCTTCGTCGTCAAATCGGGTCACGCACGAGAGTGCGCTCCCCCACTGCCCTCCCTGCATCCCCCGACCTGCTTGCTTCTCGCGACTCAGTTGAGTTTCAGACTTTTTTGAATTAGCGCACCACGCGTGCGCCTGGACCGGCCAGGCTGCCGCCCATGCCAGAGCTCTCGCGATCCCAGGTCTTGGTCTACGGCGCCGTTGCGGCCACGCTGCTCTTGGTCGGCGCGCGGGCGATCCGGGCTGAGAGCGGCGCTGGAACATCCACGGCTACCGCTTCGAGCTTCAACGGCTCGGGCGGCTTCAGCCTGAAGAGCGGCGGCGGCTCCGACATCGTGGTCGATGTCGCCGGGGCGGTTCGGCGGCCGGGGGTCTACCGGCTGCCGGTCGGTGCGCGCGTCGTCGATGCGATCGAACGCGCCGGCGGTGCGGCCGGCGGCGCCCTGCTCGAAGGGATCAACCGTGCCGCCCGCCTCGCCGACGGGCAGCAGGTGATGGTGCCAAAGCGGGGCCCCGGTGGATCGATCGCTACCGCGGGCGTCGGGGCGGAAGACGGACCGATCAGCCTCGGCAGCGCCAGCGTCGAGCAGCTCGACACGATCGACGGCATCGGCCCGGTGACCGCGGCGAAGATCGTCGAATACCGCGACCAGCACGGGGGCCTCGCCTCGGTCGACCAGCTCGACCGGGTGAGCGGCATCGGTCCGGCGACGATGGAATCGCTGCGAGCCCGGTTGCAGCCCTAGTTGCATGCGCGCCAGGAGGCCGCCGGTGTCGCCCCTGCTTGTCGCCGCGGCGGTCGCGCTGGCGCTCGCCCACAGCGGTGAGATCCGCGCTCGCGCCGAGGCGGCGCTCGGCCGGGGGATGCCGACGCGGGAGGCGGCTCTGGCGCGCGGCTTCGTGCTCGGCGAGGACGAGCAGATCGACCAGGCGACGACGGAAGACTTCCGCCGCGCGGGGCTGAGCCACCTGCTCGCCGTCTCGGGCCAGAACGTGGCGCTGCTGGTCCTGCTGGCGATGCCGGTGCTGGCGGCGCTCGGGCTGCCGCTCCGCACCCGTCTGCTCTGGGTGCTCGGCCTGATCGCCGTCTACGTGCCGCTGGCGGGGGCAGGTCCGTCGATCCAGCGCGCCGGGATCATGGGCGCCCTGAGCGTGCTAGCGACCCTGGCGGGCCGGCGCGCTTCGCGCTTCTACGCACTGGCATTCGCGGCGGTGACCCTGGTCGCCCTCGAGCCCGGGGTCGCGACCGACGTCGGCTGGCAGCTCAGCTTTGCCGCGGTGCTCGGCATCCTCCTGCTTGCCGCGCCGCTGCGGGCCGCGATTGAGGTGAGGATCGGCGTCGGCGGCTGGCGCCGCGCTCTAGCCGAGGGAGCGGCGATGACGACCGCTGCCACGCTCGCTACGGCACCCCTGATCGCCTTCCACTTCGAAGCGATCTCGACGACGACGCTCGTCGCCAACCTGCTGGCGCTGCCCGCGGTGGCGCCGGCGATGTGGCTGGGAATGCTGGTGGCCGCGGCCGGCCAGGTTCCCGGTCTGCCGGTCGGAGCGCTGAACGCCGTCAACTCCCTCCTGCTCGCCTACGTCGCGCAGGTCGCCGCCTGGTGCGGCCGCCCGAGCTGGGCCTACCTGCATGTGCGCCTGGGGGTCGTCGGCCTGCTGGTCTCCTACGCGGCGACCGCGCTGCTCGCTCTGCGTCTCGGCCGAATCCGCCGGCGTGGGCGGCTGCACGAGAGCAAAGGGGCCGACGGCCCCGAGACGTCTGCCACATCGACGTCTCGGGCCCGTCGGCGGCGCCTGGTGACCGCGCTCGGCCTCGTCGCCGGCCTGGTCGCGTTCGTCTCCGTGCCGGGGTTGCTTGCGTCGGACGGAGGCGCCGCGCCATACCCTCCCGCCGGCCTGCGGGTCTCGATTCTCGACGTCGGGCAGGGCGACGCGATCCTGCTGCAGCCGCGTCGGGCCCCGGCCCTGTTGGTCGATGGCGGTCCGCCCGACGATGGGCTCGCAGCAGAGCTTCGCGCCGCGGGAGTCGCCCGGCTGGGTGCCGCGCTGATCACCCACGACCAGTCGGACCACGCGGGCGGGGTCCGGGATCTGCTCGGCGCCTTCCCGATCGGGCGCCTGTTCTACGGGATCTTGCGAGGAGGGACCCTGGCCGAGGTCGCGGCCGCGGGCATTCCCTGCCACCGCCTCGCCCGGGGCAGCGAGCTGCGATCGGGCGGGCTGCGGCTCGACGTCCTCTGGCCACCGGCCGAGTTGCTCGCCGGGTCGCTCGCCGGCGAGGACCCCAACCAGCTGGCCCTCGTCATGCTCGCCCGCTGGCGCAGCTTCTCGATGTTGCTGACCGCCGACGCAGAGGCGGAAGCGACGCCGATCGACCCCGGGCCCGTAGACGTGCTCAAGGTCGCCCACCATGGCAGCGACGATGCCGGGCTTGGCGATCTGCTCGACCGCATCCGGCCCCGCCTGGCGGTGATCTCGGTCGGCGCGGGGAACCCGTTCGGCCACCCGACCGCGGGCACCCTCGCGACGCTTTCCTCGCGTGGCATTCCGGTCCTGCGCACCGACCGCGATGGGACCGTCGTGCTCGAAGCTGTCGGCGACTCGGTTCGCGTGCTTAGCGAGGGCGGCTGACCCTTTGCCGCCGGCAAACACTTCCCTGCCGGGCCCTGGACGAATCAACGAATCGATATTGGGTTTATGTCGCCGCGGCGCTGTCGATCGGGGCAAGGCGGTCGATGGACGTATCGGTGCTTTCCAAAAATGGACAGCGATCGCTGCGATCGGCCGTCAGAACGAGTGTTCTCGGCGAAGGGCTGCTCGAGCGAACCCGCAGTACATCGCTGGCATTGCTCGGCGTAACCGCCGCGATCGGCCTGGCGATGGTCGCCCTGGCGCTTCACCAGAGCTGGCCGCTGATCGCCGGAGCCCCGATTCCGAGCTTCGAAAGCGGGCACCGGCCGGCCGGCGACGCCGCGGGCGCCGCGCGCGCAACGGGTCAGACCAGCCGCCCGGCGGTCGGTGCCGGCACGGTGGCCAAGGCGAATTCGGCGATCGCCCGGGGCGGATCCAGGCGCTCCGGCCGCCCCGCGTTGGGCGGCTCGCGCGCTCCACGGGCTGCTGGTCTGGTTGCTTCCCATCCGACTTCGTCGAGCCCAGCCGGCGGTCCGGGCGGCGAAGCAATCCCCGGACCCGCTCCGTCCCCGGCGGCCGAGCAACCCGCCGCGGCCGCGGCTCCGGCGACCGCCCCCGAAGCTGTACCGGCTTCAAACCCCAGCCCCGCTCCCCCGGAGCCTGTGGCGCAGGGCGCTCCAGGATCCCCGGTCCCAGCCCAGGCGCCGCCGGCCGCCGACAACGGCGAAGGGTTGGACCACGGCCATCGCCTGGGCAGGGGCGGTGGCCACGGCCACGGCCACTCAGGGGGTGGAGGCAACCCAGGCGCCCCCGAACCGAGCGAAAGCCCCGAGGCGACGCCGGCCCCCACCGAAGCGCCTCCGCCGGGAAGCAGTGCCCCCGAAGAATCCGACAGCGGACAGTCGCATGCGCCGCCCTGGGCCCACGGTGGCGGCCACGGCTACGGCCACGGTCATTAGTGGCAGGCCGTTCCGGACGGCCATCTAGACTCGGCCCATGGCCGAGGAAATGCGCCCGCTCTACCTGATCTCCGGCACCGACGGGGCCAAGATCGACGCGACGCGCTCCCGTCTGCGGGCGCGGGCAGAGCGTGACGGTGGAACGGCCTCGCTGCAGGTCTTCGAGCCCGGCGAGGGCCGCGGCGCGCCCGATCACGAGGCCCTGCTCGGTGCGATCCCGGCGATGTCGCTTACGGAATCCCGCCGCTACCTGCTCGCCGACGGGGTAGAGCGCTGGCGCGACCGGCAGCTGGAAGCGGTGGCCGCAGCGCTCGCCGGACTGCCTCCCGACCTCAGCGTCGTCCTGATCGCGCGGGCGAAGGCGCCGGCGAAGCTGGTCCAGGCGGTCAAGGCTGTGAAGGGGGAGATCCACGAGTTCGAGGCTCCCAAGGCGAGGGACATGCCGCGGCTGCTGATCGCCGATGCCGAACGGCTGGGCTTTCGCCTCGACCCGGCGGCGGCGCGCATGCTGGTCGATCGGATGGGGGCCAATCCGCAGCGCCTGCACAACGAGCTGGAGCGCCTCGCGCTCTGGGCAGGAGACGGGGGAACGGTGGACGCCGACGCCCTGAGCGCGATGGTTGCCGACACCTCGGAGGCGGTCGTCTGGGCGCTGTCCGACGCCCTGCTCGAGCGCGATGCGGCCGCCGCGATGCGAATCGCCGAGCGGCTGATCTCCCAGGGAGAGAACGTCACCGGGCTGATCTACGGCCTCGCGTCGCGCCTGCGCAAAGCCTGTGCGGCGGCGGCGATGCTGGGGGAGGGGATGGCGCCGAAGCAGGTCGAGTCGAGCCTCGGCATGCACCCCTATGCGGCCAAGCAGCTGGTGCGCAGGTTGCGGGACATCGAACCGAGCGATCTGCAGGAGGCGCTGATCGCCCTCGCCGACCTGGAGGTTTGGTGCCGCGGTGGGGCCGACTATGGCGACGAGCTGGCGCTCACCCTGGCGCTGCGCGCCGCGGCCGGCGTGCCGGCCTGACTCTACTTGGCGGCGGAAGCGATGCGGGCGGCTTTGGCCTTCTTGCGAGCCGCGGTGTTCTTGTGGAAGGCGCCCTTCTGGACGGCCTTGTCGATGCGCGAGACGAGCGTGCGGTGCTCGGCCTGGATCGCGGCCGCGTCGCCACCCTCCACAGCGCTTTCGAGCCGCCGGAAATAGGTCTTGACCGTGCTCGTCAGGAGCCGGTTCTCGGTTCGCTCGCGGTCGCTGCGTAGGATCCGCTTCTTTTGTGAGGCTATGTTGGCCATGAGTCATGAGCCTCGAAGCGGCACCGGCCGGTCCCAGGCGGCCGCCGACTATAGCGATTGAGACCCAGCTTGGAGAAACCTACGGCACCTGAGGGAGACGATCGCGAGGAGGCAGCGGTCGCAGCCGACGCTGCGCTGCGGGCCGCGGAGGCCTTCGAGCCCGGCGAGGAAAGCTCCGGCGAGCCGGCGCCCGGCTCGCGCTCCGGCCGCATCGCCCGCTCGACGGCGTTCTTCTCGCTGGCCACCGCCGCCTCGCGGATCGCCGGTCTCGCCCGCGAGGTCGTCGCCGCCGGCTACTACGGCGTCAACGGACCGATGTCGGCCTTCACGATCGCCTTCCAGGTGCCCAACCTGGTCCGCGCGCTCTTCGCCGACGCGGCGCTGCAGCCCGCCTTCGTCCCCGTCTTCACCGAGCAGCTCGAGAAGAAGAACTACCGCGAGGCGTTCCGCATGGCCTCGACCCTGCTTCTGCTCGTGACCCTCGTGCTGGGGGCGATCACCGCGCTCTTCGTCCTGCTCGCGCCGGTCTTGATGCCGCTCTTCGCCCCTGGCTTCGAAGGGGAGATCCTCGACCTCACCGTCACCCTCTCGCAGATCCTCTTCCCGATCCTGATCCTGCTCGGCATGAGCGGTGTGGTGGTCGGCATCCTCAACAGCTACGACCGCTTTGGCGCCTTCGCGATCTCGCCGCTTTTCTGGAACCTGACGATCATCGCCGTGCTGGTCTTGCTGATCCCGCACTTCCACGGCCAAGACCGAATCTACGCATATGCGATCGGCATCCTCGTCGGCACCCTCGTTCAGCTCCTGATCCCCAGCTTCGATCTGCGCAACACGCCCTTCAAGTTCGAATGGAGCTTCGAGTGGCGCAACCGCGACGTGCGTCGCGTCCTCCTGCTGATGCTGCCGGTGACGATCAGCCTCGGCCTGATCAACTTCAACATGCTGATCAACAGCCTCTTCGGCAGCCTGGTGAGCCATCAGTCGCCGGCCGCGATCGACAAAGCGTTCCGGATCTACCAGCTCCCGCAGGGCATCTTCTCGGTGGCGATCGCGACCGTGCTCTTTCCGACCCTGGCCCGCTTCGCGGCGCGAGGCGAGCACGACAACCTGCGGGCGACGATGGCGAACGGGATGCGCCAGATCCTCTTCGTGCTGCTGCCGGCTACGGCTGCCGTGCTGGTCCTCTCCGAGCCGATGATCCGGCTCGTCTACCAGCGCGGCGAGTTCACTCCCGAGCAGACGACCCTCGTCGCCACGGCACTCTTCTGGTTCGCCTTCTCGCTGCCCACCAACGGCCTCTACCTGCTGCAGACGCGTACCTTCTTCAGCCTCCAGCGTCCCTGGATGGCAACCGGTCTGGCCGGGCTCGACCTGGTCGTCTCCACGCTCGCCGCCTTTGCCCTCTACAAGCCGTTCGGGACCGGCGGGATCGTGGCCGGCACGGGTATCGGCACGTCCATCGCGGTCATCGCGCAGGCTCTGGTCCTGCGTCGCGAGTTCGGTGGGCTGGAGCTGGGCAGGCTGTTCTCGACCGGGCTCAGGATCGCGGTCGCAGCGGCGGCGCTGGCCGTCGTCTCGTTCGGCATCTGGGACGTCCTCGACAGCGCCCTCGGCCGCGGCCTGTTCGGCCAGATCGTCTCGCTGGCCTCCGGCCTGGCGCTCGGGGGCGTCGTCTACGTCGCCCTCGCGAAGCTCCTGCGCATCGCCGAGCTGGAGCAGATCACCCGGCTTCTCCGCCGTCGTTAGATGCTCGACCTGCCGCGCTATCTGCTGGGCGTGTTGGAGGTCGCTTTGCTGGCAGGCCTCGCGGTGCTTGGGGCAGCGCCGACTCGACGTCGCTTGCTTCCGGCTTTCTCGGGAGCCTCCTCGGGTTTGGTCACGACGGTGCTCGCTTTGGCGCTACTCATTTGGGTGGCCGAGATCCTTGGGAGCTTTGGACTATTCGAGAGGGTGCCGTATCTCGTTGGCATGGCGACCGTCGGCTTGGCCCTGCAATGGGGGCTGGGAGGCGGATGGGGGTGTCCCTCTCGCGTAGCGGCGTCCCGTTCTTCTCACGGGCCGGTCGGCGAGAGGGACGCGCTCAAAGGCGAAAAACACAGCGAGCGAGAGGGACACCCCCATCCGCCTCCTCAACCTGCGACGTTGATCGCACTAGCGATCGCCGCTGTCGCGGTGATCAAGTTTGGAATCGACGTCAAGTCGAAGCTGTCCACGGGTATGACCGGGTTCGACTCGACCTGGTACCACGGGCCGTTCGCTGCCGGGTTCTTTCAGAGCGGGAGCACCTGGGACCTGCACTTCATCGCGCCGCAGTTCCTGGCTTGGCTCTACCCGGCCAACGCCGAAATCTTCCACGCCGGCGGGATGCTGGCTTTCGGGCGGGATCTGCTGTCACCGCTGCTGAATTTCGGCTGGTTCATCGGCTGTTTGGTGGCTTGCTGGTGCATTGGCAGGCCGTATCGGGCTGCTCCCTGGTCACTGGCGCTGGGCGCTATTGCCTTGAGCTTGCCCGCGCTCTCGGATCAGGCCGGCGAAGCTCGCAACGACATCGTCGGGATCTTCTTCCTGCTTGCTGCCGTTGCCGTTCTTGTGAATGCCCGGGGGGGACGAGAAAGCGGGCAGGTAGGGGAAGGGGTTTCGGGCAGCGGTGGAGACCGACATGGTGTTGAGCTGGGCCTGTTGCTTGTCGTCGGCTTGTCGGCGGGTCTCGCCGCGGGCGTCAAGCTCAACTTCCTCCTACCAGCTGCAGTTTTAGTCCTGGGGGTCGCGGTTGTGGCGCCAGCAGGGAAGCGGTGGCGAGCTCTCCTGGTGGCTGGCCTTGCCGCGATTGCCGGTGGCGGCTACTGGTACCTGCGCAACCTGATCCACACGGGAAGCCCGCTGCCCTGGTTCGACCATGTCGGCCCGATCTCACTGCCCGCCCCCGAGCAGGCGCTCGGCGGGCGCGAAGGGCACAGCGTGCTCGGCTACCTGACCGACGGCTCGGTGTGGTCGGACTGGTTCCTGCCGGGCCTGCATGGCGGCTTGACGATCCTCTGGCCGCTGGTCCTCAGCCTCGCGCTCGCGGGCCTTCTCCTTTCCCTCTTCGCGGCACGGTCGAGCTTTGGATCGCGATCCGGATCGAACCTCGACCGCGACAGGGCATTGTTGGTTGCTGGCGCCACCGGGCTCGCCGTAGTCGCCGCCTGGCTGATCGCCCCGACCTCGGCTTCGGGCCCGGGAGGGGCGCCCAAGGGCTTCGAATCGGGTTTGCGCTACCTGGCTCCCGCGCTCGTCCTGGGGTTCGCCCTCTTGCCATCCACGCTCCTTCCGCGGGTGGCACGGCGGCGGCCTCCCATAGCGGAGGACGCGCAAAGCGCGTTCGAGCACATGGGGGAGGGCCGCCGTGACAGGACCCGCGGGCCGCTCGCGGTTGCGGGCCTGGCTCTGCTCGTAGCGATCGCGATCGGCTACCCGGTCCAGCGCCACTACCTGCGGAACCGCTACGCGAACCCGACCTTCGCCACCCCCGGCCTCAACGCCACCTTCAGGTGGGCGAGCTCAATCTCAGGCGCCCGAATAGCCACCACCTCGACGCGCCAGTACCCCCTCTACGGCACCGACCTCGCCAACCACGTCGAATACGTGGGCGAAGAACAGCCACACGGCGGCTTCGTGGCCCCAGCGACCTGCCGACGATGGCGCCGCCTCCTCAACGAAGGGCACTACGACTACGTGGTCACCTCCCGCGACCGCATAGAACGAGGCAAGCCCCCATACCCACCGACCACCCGCTGGACCGAAGGCCCCCAGGCAACGCCAATCTCAAAAACGCCGCCAACGGTCGTCTTCAAGCTGAGCGGCCCTCTGGATCCATCGGCCTGCCCTGGGGAGCGTGCCGGGAGCTAGTGTCGATTGGGGGTGTGTGTTCCCGCCACGTTCGCGCTGTGCTTCCTCCCGCGAGTGGCACGGTGGCGGGGACCCCATAGGGGAGGGCGTCCGAGCACATGGGGGAGGGCCACCGTGACAGGACCCGCGGGCCGGGAGATTGCGCGGCGGCAGGCCTGGCTGTTCACTCGCCATACTCCCTCGGCCCCATGGACCACATCCGCAACTTCTCGATCATCGCCCACATAGACCACGGCAAGTCGACGCTGGCCGACCGTATCCTCGAGCTCACCGGCGCCGTCGACCCGAAGAAAATGCAGGCGCAGATGCTCGACTCGATGGACCTCGAGCGGGAGCGCGGGATCACGATCAAGGCCCAGGCCGTGCGGGTCGAGTACAAGGCGTCCGACGGGCAGGTCTACCACCTGCACCTGATCGACACTCCCGGCCACGTCGATTTCTCCTACGAGGTCTCGCGCAGCCTCGCCGCCTGCGAGGGCGCCCTGCTCGTCGTCGACGCCGCCCAGGGCGTCGAGGCGCAGACCGTCGCCAACACCTACCTGGCGATCGAGAACGGGTTGGAGCTGATTCCGGTGATCAACAAGGTCGACCTTCCCGGCGCCGAGCCCGAGCGGGTCGCGCAGGAGATCGCCGACCTCACCGGGGGCGACCCCGAGGAAGCGCTGTGGATCTCGGCCAAGACGGGCGAGGGGGTGGTCGAGGTGCTGGAGGCGATCGTCGACCGGATTCCGGCCCCGAAGGGGGAGCCCGACGCTCCCACCCGTGCGCTGATCTTCGACTCGGAGTTCGACCAGTACCGCGGCGTGATCGCTTACGTGCGGATAGTCGACGGCTCCTTCCGCAAGCACGAGCGGATCCTGGCGATGCAGAACGGCACCGAGGCCGACATCGACGACATCGGCTTCTTCCGGCCGGCGATGACGGGGGTGGGGGGGATGGACGCGGGCGACGTCGGCTACCTGATCACCGGCATCAAGGACGTCGCCAGGCTCCGGGTCGGGGACACCATGACCGCACAGGAGCGACCGGCCGCCGAGCCGCTGGAGGGCTACCGCGAGGTCAGGCCGATGGTCTTCTGCGGGCTCTTCCCGATCGACACCGACCGCTTCGAAGACCTGCGCGACGCGCTCGAGAAGCTGGCCCTGAACGACGCCGCGCTCTCCTGGGAGCCGGAGACCTCCGAGGC
>Ga0157370_10004196_pt1 | contig 16671 bp, 15 predicted proteins | sample C35metaG_FD_113463 | JGI IMG/M metagenome (GOLD analysis project Ga0157370, IMG submission 113463) | Corn rhizosphere microbial communities from Kellogg Biological Station, Michigan, USA - C3-5 metaG | ecosystem: Host-associated > Plants > Roots > Rhizosphere > Soil | place: USA: Michigan...
GACAAACAAAGCTTAAGCAGCTTGCTGAAGAAAAAAAGACTATCGTTCTTTACGAAAGTCCTCATAAAATCAATACCACGCTGGAGCAGATCAAAGAATTCTTCGGAGAAGAAACCAAAGTAAGCTTAAGCCGTGAAATCTCTAAGAAATTTGAAGAAACTAAACGGGGAACAATCAATGAATTAATTGAATTTTCCAAGAGTAAAACTTTAAAAGGAGAGATCGTTCTTATTGTCAACAATTCTATTTAATTTTCCTTGAAAAAATTAATTTTTGTATTATGTTCTGTAGTCTGTACAGCACAGACTAACTAATATATGAAAGTGATTCTGTCTAAAAAGACAGAAAAGGAAGTAAGTTCCTATTCGGAGGGATACGGAACATTCTACGATTCTGGTTATAAAAAACAGGGAATCGTAGATTCTTTGGGGAATATCACCTTTGAATCTCCTTACAAAGGAAGCATTTTACATGTCTTTAAAAACAGATTCATTCTTTATTCTGAAGAAGGAAACAGTAGAAAATCTTCTATTATTGATGAAAAAGGGAAAGAACTTATTCCTTTGGATAATCAGGAGTTTAATACATCATGGTGGAGCAAAGAATGCATTATTTCTTCAAAACAGGATAAAGAAGCTGTGTATGATTTTAACGGAAAGGAAATCATTCCTTACTCTGAGAAGATCCGTTTTTCTGGTAAGAACAGGTTTTTTGTTTTAAAAGATAAAAAATGGTTTCTGTATGACCTTAACGGAAAGCAGCTCAGCACCCGCGAATTTAAAGAAGATTACAACTTCGAAGACGGAAAAGCTCTGATCATTAATGATGACAACGAAAATGAAATCATTGGAAATAATGGTAAGACACTGCACAAATTTTCGAAACAGATCGTAGATATCAATGCCTATCCTTATCTGATTACCAGAAATAAAAGTACAGGAAAATATGGTTTGATTGATACAGATGAAAATGTCATTGCAGAGGAAATTTTTAATGATATCACACCAGAATATTTTGGTAAAAAGGAATACATCTACCTTACAAAAAATGGAAAAACAACTGTTTTCAATAAAAAAGACAGGAGGCTGTATGCACAGGCTTTTAAATATTTAAATCCTTTATTGAATAATCTTTTCAATGTTTATAATGATAAAGTAAAAAAATCCGGTATTGTAGATCTGCAGGGGAATATCATCCTTCCTCAGGAATATGATTTTATCAAAAGTTTTACTATTTCGGGTAAAGATTTTATTTACCTTAAAAAAGGAAATGAAGAGCAGTTTCTGGATAAAAATCTTAAGAATATTGTAGGAGAAGGAGTTCAGGTTTTAGGTTTCTATCCGGACAATCTTATCATCGGAAGACAGGATCGTTTCTACAGATTTTCTGTCGCAGATCAGTCGGTATCTGAATTGAAAAATATCAGCCAGATAAAAAATGAAGATGTTGAATATTTTAATCCTCTTAATCAGTACTCAAAACCTTTAGTATGTAAAAATACTGGCAATCTTTATGGCATTCTGGATGGGAAAGGAACAGAAATTGTACCCTTTATTTATGAAGATATTATAACATTCGGGAATGCTGAAAACGAGATTGTGGTAAAAAAAGAAGGCAAATTCGGGGTTTCCAACTTTCAGAATGAACCTCTTAAAGAAATAATTTATGATAAATATTTCTGGCAGAAAGAAGTACTAAAGCTGGATAAAAGCAAAAAAACAGATTTTATTTATTTCACCAGATTTAAAAATAACTCAGCTCAGCTTTAGTAAATATCCAGAGAATTGTCAAAAAAATCCAGTATTTTAACAATTTAAATGGCTTGAATAACATTTTATAATATCTTTGCAAACCGTTTAATTCCCGAAAGGAATTGTAGAAGCTATAAGAGGCAGCTGTCACAAGCTGAACGAGTTATAAAAGAAAATAATTATCAATAGATATGAAAATATTAGAAGGAAAAGTAGCATTAATTACCGGAGCTACAAGAGGAATCGGTAAAGGTATCGCTGAAATGTTTGCTAAGCAAGGGGCAAAAGTAGCATTTACCTACGCTGGTTCTGTAGACAAAGCAAAAGAATTAGAAGCAGCTTTAAGTTCTGTAACCCAAATTAAGGGATATCAGTCTGACGCATCAGATTATGATGCAGCTCAGAAATTGGTGGAAGATGTAATGGCAGAGTTCGGACAGATTGATATTCTGATCAACAATGCAGGAATTACAAAAGATAACCTGTTATTGAGAATGTCTAAAGAAGATTGGGATAAAGTAATCAAAGTAAACTTAGACTCAGTTTTTAACCTTACAAAAGCGGTAATCAAGCCGATGATGAAGGCAAGATCAGGATCTATTATCAATATGACTTCTGTAGTAGGAGTAAAAGGGAATGCCGGACAAGCCAACTATGCCGCTTCTAAAGCTGGGGTTATTGGATTTACGAAATCTGTTGCGTTAGAATTAGGGTCAAGAAATATCAGATGTAATGCTATTGCTCCCGGATTTATTGAAACGGAAATGACTGCTGTCCTGGACGAAAAAACAGTTCAGGGATGGAGAGAAGAAATTCCTATGAAGAGAGGAGGACAGCCTGCAGATATCGCAAATGCGTGTGTATTTTTAGGAAGTGAAATGTCAGCATACATTACCGGACAAACGTTGAACGTTGACGGTGGAATGTTAACTTAAAATAAAAAAAGGCTGCATATTTGCAGCCTTTTTTATTCTTTGTAAAATCAATACTAATTAAAAACCTGATTTTCCTGTTCCTGAACTCTGATAAATGTAGTTCTCTTGGAAAGTTCTTTAAGGGTAGATGCTCCTACATAAGTACAGGTAGATCTTACCCCTCCTAAAATATCCTTTACGGTGTCTGCCACAGGACCTTTATACGCTGCTTTCACTGTTTTCCCTTCAGAAGCACGATATTCTGCTACCCCTCCGGAATGCTTATCCATTGCGGTTTTGGAACTCATTCCATAGAAAAGGCGGTATTTTTTACCATTTTCTTCAATTATTTCGCCGCCACTTTCATCGTGGCCGGCAAACATTCCGCCCAGCATTACGAAATCAGCACCACCTCCAAAGGCTTTTGCAACATCTCCTGGTACTTTACAGCCGCCATCAGCAATGATGTGTCCTCCCAAACCATGGGCCGCATCAGCGCATTCAATAATTGCAGAAAGCTGAGGATAGCCGACGCCTGTTTTTATTCTGGTTGTACATACAGATCCAGGGCCAATACCTACTTTTATAATATCTGCACCCACCAAAAGAAGCTCTTCTACCATTTCTCCGGTAACCACATTTCCGGCTATAATAATTTTATCCGGAAAATTAGCTCTTGCTCTCTTCACAAATTCAACGAAATGCTCAGAATAGCCATTGGCTACATCAATGCAGAGAAACTCAATTTTTGGATGCTTTTCGAGAATTTGTCTTATTTTTTCTTCGTCAGCTTTTCCCGTTCCTGTGCTTAAAGCAATATATTGATGAATGCTTTCAGGCTGGCTTTCCAGAAACTGGCTCCATTCTTCAGGGGTATAATGTTTGTGAACCGCAGTAATAATTTTTTCTTTTGCAAGTTCTACAGCCATTTCAAAAGTTCCTACTGTATCCATATTGGCTGCAATTACAGGAACTCCCGTCCATTTTTTCTTAGTATGCTTAAAAGTAAATTCTCTTTTCAAATCAACCTCTGAGCGGGATTTTAAAGTAGAACGTTTAGGGCGGAACATTACATCCTTGAAACCCAGTTTTATGTCATATTCTATACGCATTTTGTAATTATTTGTCAGAATAAAGGTAGTGAATAATATGAAATAGTGTATTTTTGAAATAATGGATTTTCCTGTAACATTTCATATTTTCGGCAAAACGATCCTTGCACATCCTCTTTTTGAGGCTGCCGGAATGTTTTTGGGAATGAGATATTATTTTTATCTGAAACGTAAATCTAAAGAAAAACTTTCATTCAATACCTCTGCTGCAGTTTTGATTGGAGCTACCGCCGGAGCTTTGATGGGTTCCAAACTGATTGGCAATCTTGAAAGCCCTTATGCACTATTTGAGAATTTTAGTATTAAAAAATTTTGGTCAAATAATACTATAGTCGGAGGCCTGGCCTTTGGCTTACTTGGTGTGGAGCTTGCAAAGAAGATTGTACATCATAAAGAAAGTACAGGAGATCTTATTGTTTTTCCTTTGATGTTTGCCATTATTATAGGCAGGATAGGGTGTTTCCTTACCGGAATTTATGAAGAAACATATGGCATTCCTACTGATTCTGTTTTTGGAATGCATTTGGGAGATCAATACCTCAGGCATCCTGTTGCTTTATATGAAATAGCTTTTTTAATTGTTCTCTGGCTGGGATTAAAATATATTCAAAATATTAAGAAATATCCTTCCGGTTTTATTTTTCAATTGTTTATGCTCAGCTATTTTACATTCAGATTCTTATTAGATTTTATAAAACCAAGGGTTGAGATCATAGGAAATCTTGGTATGATTCAAATGGTCTGTATCTGTTTAATTATTTACTATATTTATACTATAAACACCAAGGTTTTATATTTAAAATATTCAAAATGAAAACTTTAACTATTTTAGAAGCAGGTAATCTGATGGGGTTAGTCATAATAATCATTGGAGCAATTATTTTGGCTGCTTTGTTTTTTTCCCTTATCGTTACTGTTGTTACAAAAATAATCTATGAAAGGAAGGGAGACCGAAAATTCACTAAAAAACAATTTATTCAAACAATGCTGATCTGCCTTCTGATCTGTGGATTGATCAGTGGCTATATTTGCGGAGGAAATTTTTAAAATTTTTGCTATGCCGGTAAGAAATTATACCTATTACGACTATACAATCAGTCTTTGTCCAGAGTGCCTTAAAAGAGTTGGTGCTAAGATTATCATAGAGGATAAAGCTGTATTTATGACCAAGAGATGTCCTGATCATGGCTTTTTTAAAACAAAAATAGCCTCCGATGTACATTACTATAAAAACATAAGGAACTATAATAAAGCCTCAGAAATGCCACTTCATTTCGGAACCGGTGTAGAATATGGTTGCCCCTATGATTGTGGACTTTGTGTAGATCATGAACAGCATAGCTGCCTTTCTATTGTAGAAGTTACAGACCGTTGTAATTTGACTTGCCCGACGTGTTATGCTATGTCTTCTCCGCATTATGGAAGTCATAGAAGTCTGGAAGAAATTGAAGCCATGTTTGATGTTATTGTAAAAAATGAAGGTGAGCCGGACGTTGTTCAAATCAGTGGGGGAGAACCCACAATTCATCCGGAATTTTTCAAAATTATGGATATTGCAAAGTCAAAACCCATTAAACATCTCATGCTGAATACCAATGGAGTCAGAATTGCCAATGATCCTGGGTTTGCTGAACAGCTGGCGACCTACTCCTGAGTTTGAAATATACCTTCAGTTTGATTCATTTAAACCGGAAGTATTAGAAGATTTTAGGGGAAAAGATCTTACTGCTGTAAGAATGAAAGCATTGGAAAAACTCAATGAGCTTAATCTTTCCACTACATTAGTTATTGTCCTTCAAAAAGGTAAAAATATTGATGAAATTGGAAAAATTATAGAATTTGCCTTGAAACAAAAATGTGTGAGGGGAATTACTTTCCAGCCTGTTGAAATTGCCGGAAGAAACAGGGAAGATTCTGCTCACGAAAAGATTACTTTAACTGAGGTAAGGCAGGAAATAATCAATCAGTTTCCTTTATTAAACGCTGATGATATTATTCCGGTTCCATGCAACCCGGATTCCCTGGCTATGGGATATATTTTAAAACTTCAGGGCGAAACAATTCCTTTGACCAGGTATATCAATCCTGCAGATCTTCTGAATAATGAATCGAGAAATACTATCGTTTATGAACAGGATAAAGGGCTGCATATGCAGCTGCTGGATATATTCAGTACCGGAATTTCTGTAGATAAAGTACAGCCCAAAGTAAATCAGTTGTTATGCTGTCTTCCGGAAGTTTGTGCTCCGGATCTCGACTATGATAATCTGTTTAGAATAATTATTATGAACTTTATGGATGCTCATGATTTTGATGTACGGGCAGTAAAGAAGTCTTGCGTGCACATCGTCAATAAAGACTTGAAGTTAATTCCTTTTGAAACTATGAACCTTTTCTATAGAGATGAAAAAAAAGCGTATCTCGAAGAACTCAGAAAAGAAGATAAGGTATTATTTTAATACATAAAAAAGCGTGAAATCAAATTTCACGCTTTTACTATTTTTAATTTCGGAGATTTATTTTGCTTCTTTTACATTTTCAAAAGTCATTACCTCTTCCAATGTTTTCATATATTCATAAGCTGTAAGGTCAAATTTTACAGGAACAATAGAAATATATCCGTTTGCCAATGCTGTTTCATCAGCATCTTCAGAATCATCCATATTGTTGAAATAACCGGTTAGCCAATAATACTTTTTACCGTGTGGATTTATTCTTTCATCAAAGCTTTCTTCCCATTTGGCATGAGCTTGCTTGCATACTTTTACTCCTTTTATTTCTTCAGCCGAAAGTTTAGGAATATTGACGTTTAGTACAACGCCTTTTGGCATAGGGTTTTCCAGCGTTCTTCTTACAATATTCTGAATAAATTCTTTAGCTTGAGTAAAATCTGCTTCCCAACTGAAATCAAGTAATGAGAATCCAATCGCAGGAATTCCTTCTACACCAGCTTCTACAGCTGCAGACATAGTACCGGAATAAATTACATTGATGGAAGAATTCGCCCCGTGATTGATTCCTGAAACTACAATGTCAGGTCTTCTTGTCAGAATTTTGTCAAGAGCCATTTTTACACAATCTACGGGAGTACCGCTGCATGAGAAATCAGTCTGTGGGCCTTCCAAAGTAACTTCTTCGTAGCTCAGCGTAGAATTAATGGTAATAGCGTGGCCTTTTCCACTTTGAGGAGAGTTTGGTGCTACAACAACTACTTCTCCGATTTCATTCATAAAATTTACAAGGTTTCTGATACCAGGAGCTGTAATTCCATCATCATTAGTCACCAGAATAAGTGGTCTTTCCATAAATTATCTTTATTTTTTTATTTAAATAGGGTGAGTTTGTTCATTTTCAGAATTGAACAAATAGATTTTCAACACATCAAATGTAGTTAAAAATAAGACGCAATAAAACAGAGGTTTATTATTAAGTATAGTGTATTTAGAATTAATACACCAATATTTTAACGATGAAATAAGGATGAAAGCAGAGTGTAAGATGAATTTAAAGTACCTGTAATGAAGAAAAATTAATAAAGACTAATATCTTCATCACATTTACGTCATAGCTTTGCAGGTATCTTTACAGACATAATTTTTTATTATCCGAACACACCTGCTAAGCCTGACGGTCTTGATTTAAGTGGTTTAACAAAATAATAAACTAATCAAGAGGTTTTCTGCCGGAAATGATATTATAAAGAATAACAACAATGGCAATGACCAGTAAAATGTGAATTAAATAACCCGTACTAATTCCAGGAACTATTCCCAACATTCCTAATAGCCAAACAACTATGCAGATGACTGCGACTAACCATAGTAAACTTTTCATAACTTAATATTTTGAATTTGTATATGGTAATACTATCATATTTTATGCCCTTATGGGTGAAAATTGATTTTTGTGGTATCTGTTTTAAATTATTGAATATAAACAAAACTCCCTTCAGGCTATACCTGAAGGGAATAATTAAAAATTAAAATAAGTAATACTTTATTTTGCAGTTCTATTTGCCCCACCAGGGTTCCCAGGATTTCCTGGATTGGTTGGAATAGTAGTAGAAGTGCAACTTTTTGAAGAAACTGTTCTGGTAGTCCCTAATGGGCAGCAAAGAAAATACTTAGTTACAACTTTATAAGTAACTGTACAAGAACCTTCTTGTTTGGTCTCATAACAAACTTTAAACCAACAGCATAGTGTTTTTTCACTGTTAGCATTAGTTCTAAGTTCTTTTGTGTTTGCACTCATAAGTGACGAAGTGCTAAATGTTGCAAGTAATAAACCTGCCAAAATTGTTTTTTTCATCGTGAATTTAATTTAAAAATTAAGGTTAAAATATTTTTGTAAAAAGAATTATTAATAAAAGGCTATAGCCTGAAATCTGGATCCTGATATATTACCTCCCTGTTCACAGGAAATGTATGGATTGCATGTACCCTCCACTTTAATCGTATGAGTTCCTGCAGTTAGATTGATGAAGAAACTGCCGGTGTTAAAAAATACACCAGTTAAAGCAGGAGGAGGAGTAGGCTCATCAGGGTTTACATAATTCGTAACGGTGTTTGTTGATTTTGTAACGATATTACCATCCACAACCAAATTGGTTCTAAGCATTTTGATTCTTCCATCTTTTGGAGGTAGGGAAGTACCATGTTCATAAATCTTATTAAGAGGAATAGAAAAATTAATTTGCACCAAGGCATCCTTCGCAAGGGTTATAGTCTTACTTTGAATTTCAATGGGAGTTCTGACATTGCTTGCACTGGTGTCAGCATCATCAATAGCAGCAATTCCTAAAGAATTTAGATCAAATAAAATATCATATGAACGAGTGGCAGGAATAGCACTTTCAGGAACAGATTTTAATACTCCGTTTGCATCTGCAACTACTATTTTATCAACGCCAGAAACGTAAGTGTTGGGAAATAAGGTTCTTACGCGGGCTGTGCCATTAATGTCTAATGTGTTTGTTGGAGTACTAGTGTTTATGCCTACAGCACTGGCTTGTGCATTAAGCATCGCTGAAGCAACAATTGCTACAACAATTGAATAATTTTTTTTCATATTTATGAGTTTTAAAATGTGTTTATTGAAATGTTTATCGGGCTGCAATAGGAAATTTATTATTAGTATTTATTATTTCACTTTTGGAAGAAGTGAATCGTTATACAAAATCAATTTGACCTATGAGTCCTCAAACTTTTCGACTGTGAATCTAATTATTTATCACTACTTTTTGATAAATAATGTCTACTACACATATACGACATTTATATAATTATCACATTTACAGCGTTATAAAGTTGTATAAAACTGAATGTTTTGAGTTTTTATATCTATGACAAGGGATAAATTTTGAAAAAAGTATTTTCCTTTTAAATCTGGTCCCAATTTTTATAAATTTTAATAATAATGAAGTATTAAATAAGGGTGTTTTTTTTAAAATATCATATTCATGTCTTATATTTTTATTTTATTATAAAGTTTTAGTGCGTATATTTTTCTTATCCAATTATAGATGTAAGAAGAGAATGATATTTCTGATCAAGCTTTTTTGTGTTAGATTATCTCTATATGAACAGAAATTGTATTCCTTTAATAAAAAAATATTTAAAACTATCTGATAATTGCAAATAAGGTATTAAATTTGATCATTTGTAACAGTACCAAGCTTACTGCTACTAATTACTATACTTATTTAAAAATTAATAAATAAAGACAGTTTATGTGGAAAAATTTCAAACTGAATAAATTTTTACTTCTTATTCCATTAACCAGTCTGATGTTTTGTTTCAACTCGCCAAAGAATGACGATGAAAAGATGCAGACGATCATGGTGAGCGTAAAAAACACACTTTCTTATCTGCATTATAGCCCAAAGACTATCAATGATGCCTATTCGAAGGACGTTTATAAGCATTATTTCGAATTGGTAGACCCTGCAAAAAGATATTTCCTGCAATCTGACATGGATGAATTCAACAAGCATGAAACAAAGCTTGATGATTATATCAGCCAGGGAGATCTTACATTCTATAAACTTACGATTGACAGGCTATACCAGAGAGTAGACGAGATTGATAAAATCACTCAGGATATTTTCAGTAAGCCGATTAATCTTCAGGAAGACGAAACGCTTACCCTAGAACCAAAACTTAAAAAAGTACCTGCCAATAAGCAGGAACAGTATAACGAGTGGAAAAAATTCATCAAATACAATATTCTTCAGGAAGTTGAATCGATGAACAGTAAAGAAGAAGCTCAGAAAGAAAAGAAAGACTCTGTTCAGAAGTATAAACTGAAAGATACTATTAAGCTTAAGGTTCTTACTCAGGATGAAAAGATCAAAAAAGCTACTGATGAAGTAAAAGATCTCGTAAAAGATACCTTTACCCGATTCAAAAAGAGAAAGAAAATGGACTGGTTTACAGTGTATATGAATGCCTACACAGAAGTGTTCGATCCACATACCAACTATTACTCTCCAAAAGATAAAGAAGACTTTGATACCCAGTTTACTGGAAAAGTAATTGGTATCGGAGCATTAATCCAGGAGAAAAAAGGAAACCTCTACTTAGGAGCTCTTACAATAGGTGCACCAGCATGGAAGTCTAAGCAGCTCTCAGAGGGAGATAAAATCCTGAAAGTAAGATCTAAACCGAAAGAAGATGCTGTAAACGTGGTGGGAATGCTTTCTGATGAAGCTGTACGACTGATCAGAGGAGAGAAAGGAACACCTGTTACATTAACTGTTCAGAAAAAAGACGGTACTATCAAAGATGTAACAATGATCCGTGAAGAGGTAGCTATTGAAGATACTTTCGCAAGAAGTATTGTAGTGAATACTCCAAATGGTAAAAAATATGGTTTCATCAACCTTCCAAGCTTTAATGCTGATTTTGAAAATGCCAAAGGAAGAAACGCTTCTGATGACATCAAAAATGAAATCATTAAACTAAAAGAACAGAATATTGAAGGAATCATTCTTGACCTTAGAAATAACGGAGGTGGTTCATTAACTGAAGTGGGAGATATTATGGGGCTTTTCATGGAAGCTGGTCCTTACGTTCAGGTAAAAGACGGAAACGGAAAAATACAGACGCTTAAGAATAAAAATGAAGCTCCGATCTGGACAGGCCCGCTTGTCATTATGCAAAATGAACTTTCGGCTTCTGCTTCTGAAATCCTTGCCGGAGTAATGCAGGATTACGGAAGAGCAATGATCATCGGATCTCCTCAATCTTTCGGAAAAGGAACAGTGCAGACTTTTGTTGATCTGAACAGATTCCTGAACACAGAAGATGATTTCGGATCTTTAAAACTGACTATTCAGAAATTCTACAGAATTACCGGAGAATCTACACAAAGAAAAGGGATCGTTTCTGATATTCAGATGAAAGACTTCTTTACGTATGCTGAAGTAGGAGAGAGATACGACGATTATGCCTTAGCGTGGGATAAAATTCCATCTACAAAATTCCAAAAACTGAATTATTTCAATATTCAGGCTCTTGAGAAAGCAAGTGCAGGAAGAATGGCTAAAAACAGCAATTATCAGTTGTTATTAGAATCTGCTCAATGGAGAGAGAAATTGGATAAAGAAGAAAATATCACTTTGAATATAAACAAGTTTAATGAGCTGATGAAGAACAGAAAATCTCAGATTGAAAAGTTCAAGGCTTTGACAAAATTTGAGAACGGACTTCAGTTTATGATGTATCCAAGTGAAATTGAAAGAGAGAAAAAAGATGAAGCTTTCAAGAAAAAATCTGAAATGTGGATCAAGAATCTGAAAAAAGATCTTTACCTGCAGGAAGCAATGAATATTGTATCAGATATGGGAGCTAAATCCTAAACATAAAAAAACCGCTAATGAAAATTAGCGGTTTTTTTATTGAATAAACAAGGACTATTTAATTTCTACACATCCCACTCTTCCTCCGGCATTTCCGGTAGGCTGGGTATGGAAGTCATCAGCTGCAGCGTGTACAATAAGACCTTTTCCGATGATGTTTTTAGACTCATCTGTACAGCCCAGACACCATTTGTCTGTCTTGAAAGTCAATGTTGCCGTTCCGCTCTGATCAGCAACCAGGTTTCCTATATCTCCCATATGGAAATGTTCAGCACCCCACTTACCATGATCATTCTTGGAAGGATTCCAGTGGCCTCCGGTAGAAGTTCCGTCTGCTGCAGAGCAGTCTCCTTTTTCATGAATGTGTACTGCATGAATTCCAGGAGTAAGGTTGGTGATATCCAGCTTCATCGTTACCTCATTTCCGTTTTGAGTAAACTTTGCTGTTCCTCCTGTCTGTGTTCCGCTTTTGGCATTTACGGAGTACATTTTTGTTGTTCCGCATGAAACTGCTAAAAATGCAAATCCCGCCAATAATGCTAATGTTTGTACTTTCATTTTTTAAATGATTTATAGTGATTTTACGATAAATTTAAAAAAGATTTTCCAAAGCGCTTTATGATCCCAGTCTTTTTTAAAAAGATAGTGTAAATAATAACTGCAATTCACCTGCTTTTAGCCTTTAATTTTTAAACCTGGACAAGGAGTCTAACTTCTTTAGAAAGAGAGGAAAAAAGCTTATTTTAGTCTTCAGAAAGTAACTTGTAAATCCGGCATTTCGGCAGAAAAAAAGAAAATGATTATTCTATATACATTCATCAGTAAAGAAAAACATGAGTTTCTATTAGACAAATACCTGCCTGCATTTTCTCAGGAAGCCCAACAGGATATTCTGAGATACAGAAGATGGCAGGATGCACAGCTTTCTTTGCTGGGGAAAGTTCTTTTACAATATGGATTGAGAACCCGCTACAACATCTCTGAAGCAGAAACGGGGATTCTTCCCAACAAAAAACCTTATTTAAAAGGCCATCATCTTCATTTTAATATCTCGCATTCTAAAGATCTTGTAGTTTGTGCTATTGCAGAATATGCTTTGGGAATAGATATAGAATTTAACGATCCTAAGGTCAGTTATCTTGATTTTAAATTTCAAATGACGAATTATGAATTTCAGGAAATTGATAACTCTGATAATAAAACAAAAGGATTCTTTACCTATTGGACGAGAAAAGAAGCCGTCATAAAAGCCCATGGAGCAGGAATGATGCTTCCTTTGGATACTTTTGAAGTCATAAAAGACGAGTGTACGATTGAAGGTGAAAGTTTCTTTACCAGAGAGATTTTTATTCATGAAGATTACCATAGTTATATAGCCTCTTCAGATCAGAAAATTAAAGAAGTATCCCTTATTTTTAAATATTTTGAAGTATAAATCTTTAGTAAAAAATAAACCGGATTTTTGATAATCGCAATAAAAGACAACAGAATCCGGATCCGGAAAAATATCTTTGTAAATTAACAACTTTGAAGTGGAAGAGTATAAAAAACGGATTGTAAAAACAATTCAATATATTGATAATCATATTGATGGAAATTTGTCTCTGGAGAAAGTTTCAGAGGTGAGTGCCTATTCACCATTTCATTTCCACAGGATATTTAAGCTGGTTACGGGAGAAACTCTTCAGAATTATATTATCAGGAAGAAAATAGAAAAAAGTGCTCTTCATCTGGCGATGCATAAAAGCATGGAGATCAAAGAAATCTATTGGAATCTTGGATTTTCAAACCACTCAGCTTTCTGCAAAACATTCAAAAAATATTACGGTCTTGCACCTACAGAATTTCGCAGATCAGCTCCGGAAAAATTTCACAAGATTTTACAAACACAAAGCAAGAACGGACAAGTTGATACAGTTTTCAGCCAATACATTTGCAATATTGAAAACCTGTTAAACTGGACCAATATGAATTTAAAAATCGAAGTAAAAGAAATGCCTGAAATGAATCTGGCATCCGTAATGAGCCTTGGAATGGCTAATGTAGAACCTTCTTTCAACATCTTGATTGACTGGGCGAAAAAGAAAAGCCTGTTTCCTCGGGAGAATGTTAAAATGATTTCTGTATATCACGACAGCTGCAAAATAACACCTCTTGACAAAGTAAGAATTCATGCGTGTATGCTTTTGAATGAAAAGCTGACACAGCAGGAGGGAGAAGTATTTCCCGAAACTATAGATGGCGGAAAATACATTGTTGGAAGCGGTGAGGTTACCCTCAACGACTTTGAACAGTGCTGGGTTTCTTTGTTTTTATGGATGAATGAAAACCACTATTCTACAAGAAGAACCTTCCCCTATGAGATCTATCACACCAATTTTAAAGAACACCCGGAAGGAAAGATGATCGTGGATTTTTGCATTCCGATTCATTAATTACCATTCGGTAGCAAAAGAATGCCTTTCGGTAATATTTTTTTTACAGAAGGGCATTTCTTGTGCTATTTTTGATCCAGAAAACAATAAAAATGAAAACACAAGGACAAAACATACTGTTCCTGATTCTCCTTCTCACTTCCATAATGGGATATTCCCAGGTGAAAATATCGGGAAAAGTTTCCTTCAAAAATAAAGGAGTAGCGGAAGTAAACGTGACGCTGAAAGATACTTATGATGGTACTACAACAGATGCTCAGGGTAATTTTACATTCGAAACTTCAGAAAAAGGAGCTCACGTCATAACTTTTACCCATCCCAAATATGAAAATATTGAAAGGACAGTTACTATTGAGAATCAAGATGTTTCTTTGAGTGTAGATCTTAAAGAACAGATCAGCGAGATTGATGCCGTAGTAGTTTCTGCAGGATCTATTGAAGCCAGCGATAAGAAAAGAGCAACAACATTACTTAGCCCGATTGATATTTATACAACAGCAGGTGCAGACGGACAGATTTCTTCAGCATTAACCTACCTTCCGGGAGTTCAGAAAGTAGGAGGAACCGAAGGATTGTTCATCCGTGGAGGTACCGGAACGGAATCTAAAATCTTCATGGACGGAAGTCTTATCAATAATTATTTTTCTAATTCTGTTCCGGGAATTGCAGGGAGAGACCAGTTCAATACTTCTCTTTTTAAAGGAAATATCTTTTCAAGTGGCGGCTATTCTGCATTGTATGGGCAGGCTCTTTCTGGAGCATTGATGCTGGAAAGTGTTGATCTTCCTGATGAAAGTTCTTATAATATTGGAATATCACCTATTTTCGTTAATGCCGGATTTCAGAAGCTTGGAGATAATAAAAACTATTCCTACGGAGCTACAGCAGGCTATTCTCTTTTAAGTCTGATGCAGAAAGTCTTTAATTTTAATACAGATTTTGTTGAAGCGCCACAAGGGCTTAATGGGGATCTGAATTTCAGGTTTAAAACAAAATCAGGAGGCTTCTTCAAATATTACGGAATGTTTAATTCTAATAAAATGGGAGTAAGATCAGAAAGTCTTGAACCCGGATATGATTTCAGCCTGGTCAAACTTAACGGCAAAAATACATTTCATAATCTTTCCTTTAAACAGAAATTCGGAAAATACCTTCTGAATGTAGGCGGTTCTTACTCCTACAATAGGTCGGATCTTCATTTTTCTACAGAAACCAATGATATTGAATCCAACAGAAGCCAGCTTCTGACTGATGGAAATTATCTGAATTTTAAAGCCGTTCTTGAAAGAAAAATCAACAGAATCAGTGCGGTAAGAGGAGGAATTGAATTGAATAATACCGATGAAAACCTGAGCTTTGAAGCAGTACAGAAGCATTATAAAGATTTAATTTCTTCTGCTTTCGTGGAAACGGATCTTGGATTCAGTAATGCATTGTCTGCAAAAATTGGAGTAAGAGCAGAGCACTCTTCTTTTTTAGGAAAAAACAATATTGCCCCTCGTTTTGCTATTGCCTACCGCCTTGCAAAAGACTGGACAACCTCACTGGCATACGGCCTTTTCTATCAGAATCCGGAAAGTAAATACATCAATGGACCCGCCAATCTTGGTTTCCAGAAATCCCAGCATTATATTTTTCAGGTTCAGAGAGCTTCAGAAGGCAGAACATTACGTTTTGAGGCGTTTTATAAAAAATATGACCAGCTGATCAAAACATTTAATGTAACACCGGATAAAGAACAGAATCAGCAGACTCAAACTGCTTTAAACAATAATGGATACGGATTTGCAAAAGGGGTGGAGTTTTTCTGGAGAGATAATAAAAAAACATTTGAAAATATAGACTATTGGATCAGTTACTCCTATTTAGATTCCAAAAGAGATTTCCTGAATTATCCTGTAAGCCTGCAGCCAAGTTTTGCTGCTCAGCACACGCTTTCAGCAGTGGCAAAAAGATTTATTCCGGAATGGAAACTTGGGGTAAACTTATCTTATACTTATGCAAAAGGGCGTCCTTATTACGACATTGCTTCCAAAATCGAAAATGGGGAAGCTATCAATTATACCCGAAACGAAGGAAGATTAAAAGAATACAATGCATTGAACTTCAGTGTTAATTATCTCCCGAATATCGGTAAAAAAAATGCGAAAGCTTTTCCTGTATTTGTATTGAGTGTCAGTAATATTTTAGGCTCAAAGAATGTGTATGGCTATAATTTCTCAGCCGATGGTTCCAGAAGTTCTGCAGTCGTTCCGCCAGTCAATACTTTTGTGTTCATAGGAGCATTTATAAGCTTTGGAGTAGATAAAACGGATGATGCCATCAATAATAATTTATAAAAAACATATCTTAGAACAAACAAATAAACTAACTTTTAAAATTTGATATCATGAAAAAATACCTTTTAAGCTTTGCTTTAGCTTTTATGAGTTTAACAGCTTTTGCACAGGCGGATTACGACAAAATAATGACTGAAAAAATCGGAAGAATAGAAGTCTGCAAAACATCGGAAGATTTCCAGGCCCTGGCCAATGATTTCCAGAGAATTGGAAGCAAGGAAAGCACAAAATGGCTTCCGGCATACTATGCGGCATTTTCTTA
>Ga0157370_10004201_pt1 | contig 16657 bp, 14 predicted proteins | sample C35metaG_FD_113463 | JGI IMG/M metagenome (GOLD analysis project Ga0157370, IMG submission 113463) | Corn rhizosphere microbial communities from Kellogg Biological Station, Michigan, USA - C3-5 metaG | ecosystem: Host-associated > Plants > Roots > Rhizosphere > Soil | place: USA: Michigan...
AAATGTGGAAATTCACTCATCAGCAGATTTGCTCTGACTGATAGTTTGAAGGCTGCCTTTAAAAACAAAGAAGTAAATGTTTCTATTGAGGATTACAAGCAGGCTGTAAAAGATTACAAAACCACCAATTCTAAGAATAAAAAAAGAGAAGTTGAAGAGATTATCAATACTATAAAAAATAACTTCAAGTCTACTTATGATGGTAAACTCAAAGACAAAGTTTCAAAAGCTTTAGGCGATTATCAGAATGAAGATCAAAGACAGCAGAACCTAATTGCATTTGGAGAATCTATCAAGAAAACTGAAAAAGACCAGCTAAAAAAATTAAAATTAAAATCTGAAGAAGCCCAGAAAGAAAAAGAAGAAATCCTAAATAATGTCATTTATAGGAACGCTTTTGAGTGGCGATTTGAATTTCCTGAAATCTTAGACGGTGAAGGTAATTTTATAGGCTTTGATGCAATTATTGGAAATCCACCATACATCCAGTTGCAAAAAATGGGAGCAGTAAGTGATGCTTTACAAAAAGTAGGTTATGAAACTTTTGCAAGAACGGGAGATATTTACAGTTTATTTTATGAACTGGGAGAAAATATTCTGAAGAAAAAAGGACTGTTGACTTATATTACTTCCAACAAATGGATGCGAGCGGCTTACGGCGAAAGCCTACGAAAATTCTTTGCAGAAAAAACAAATCCTGAAATCCTGATAGATTTTGGAGGAACACAAATCTTTGATACAGCTACTGTTGATACCAACATTCTGATGTTTTCTAAGGATAAAAATAGACAGCAGACTTTGGCCTGTATTGTCAAAGATAAGATGTTAATTAATTTGAGCGATTATTTTAGGCAATTTTCGGTAAATTCATCCTTTATAAATTCTGGAAGTTGGGTAGTTTTAAGTAATATTGAACAAAGCATAAAGTCTAAGGTTGAAGCAGTTGGAACCCCACTAAAGGAATGGGATATCAACATTTACCGTGGAATATTAACAGGATATAATGAAGCATTTATTATTGACGGTAAAAAGAAAGATGAATTAATAAAAGAAGATCCAAAATCAGCAGAAATTATACGACCTATTTTACGTGGCAGAGACATCAGAAAATATGGTTATGAATTTGGCGATAAATGGTTAATTTATGCTACAAGAGATATTGTAAATACAGACATACCTAACAGATACCCTGCTATTTGCAGATATTTAGAGGAACATAAAGGAGAAAAAAAATTAGGGGACAATTCAACAACAAAGGTGTTTAAAAGGCCTTGGTGGAGTTTAATGCAGGAACCAACTGGTTATTGGGAGGATTTTTATAAACAAAAAATCATATATCCTAATATGACCAAATTTTTGCCTTTTTATTTAGATGGTGAACGATTTATGCAAAATGATAAATCCTTTATGATTACTGGACCATCTTCATTATCTCACGGCATTTTTTAATTCAAGTCTATTTAAATATTGCTTTATTGACAATTTTCCTGAATTACAAGGAGGTACTCTTGAATTGAGAAAAATATTTATTGATAAGATTCCAGTTAAACAGATTAGTGATGAGATAAATTCTAAGTTTGAAAGCATAGTAAATGAAATTCAGGAAAATACTTTTGACTCATCAAAAAATGAGCTTGTTATTCTACTGGATAATATGTTATATGAGTTGTATGAATTGTCCGAGGAAGAAATAGGATTTATTAAACTTATATAATTTCAATAAATCCTATTTCACTTTTTTCTTCATCATCTAAATTATAAAGATTAAAAATCAAATTATCTATTTCTAACTCAGTTTCAATTGTTAATTCTTTTTGATCTTTAGATGTTTGAATCTTATTGATAAGTTTTTCGAATTGAAGATTAACCTCAAGGGATACTTTAAGAACAGGTAATTTCTCTATAAAAATCTTTCTTAGTTCTCTTGTGCCGCCCATTAACTCTGGAAAACTTTCAGTAAAACAATACTTAAACAATGATGAGTTGAAAAATGCAGTTAGAAAGTGAATATTTGTTCCTGTAACTATAAAGCATTTATTGTTAACTAAAAAATTCCTTTCATCATAATAAAAGTTCAGAAACTTTGTAATTTCTGGATATATGATTTTTTGTTTATAAAAATCCTCCCAATAACTTATGCTGTCCTGTATTTCAAACCATTGATTTGTAGTCTTTTTGCGAGCACCTTTATTTCCCGTTTGTTTTAATCTGTCATAACCAAAGCTCAGAAGGTGCTGTTTTACAGCAGGATAAAGTTCAATATCTATTTTCAAGCTTGGGAATATCGTAAAGATATATAAATTAGCAAATTCGTGTGAATAACGCTTAATATCTCTTCCCCGCAATAACGGTCGAAATAGTTAGTCCATTTTGCTTGATAAAGCTTTACTTTTCGAGGTTTTGCAAGAAAAAAATGTCTTTGTTTTTTTTAGTTATTTATTGTATAATTTAAGTATATAAATAATAATAATTTAAACAATAAAACAATGATTTACGGTTACATTAGAGTAAGTACAGACAAGCAGACGGTAGAAAACCAAAGGTTTGAGATCAATAATTTTTGCAAGCATCAGGAAACAATTGTTAACAAATGGATCGAAGAAACTATCTCAGGCGCGAAAAATGTAGACGACAGAAAGCTCGGTAAACTTCTCAAAAAAATGAAAAAAGGCGATATTTTGATTTGTTCAGAATTATCAAGATTAGGAAGAAACCTCTTAATGATTATGGGTATCCTTAATGAATGTATGAACCGTGATATTCAAGTTTGGACTATTAAGGATAATTACCGATTGGGAAGTGATATTAGTTCCAAAGTTTTGGCGTTTGCCTTTGGATTATCGGCAGAAATAGAAAGAAATTTAATATCTCAAAGAACTAAAGAGGCTTTGGCGAGAAAAAGGGCAGAGGGTGTAATATTAGGTCGTCCAAAAGGAAGTAAATCTGCAAAGACAAAACTGACAGGGCAAGAAAAGAAGATTCAAGATTTGTTGGATCGGAAAGTTTCGTATTCTGCAATTGGAAGAATTTTGGGTGTTCATCGACTAACGGTTAGTAGTTTTGTGAAAAACCAGCGATAAACTTATTTTATTACGGTTTTCCGTAAAAATTTGTAATCTTTTTTGAATATATTTGTGAAAACTTAATAATTAATATAAATCTCAATGTCTCAAATCCACTAATTGGTTTCCTCTATTTAAATCATTTCAATTTCTGTTATGTATCAGGTATCAGAAATTTAGGTTTCTGATCTAAATTATCGAGCTATATTTTTTCTTATTTTATGTTTAAGTGAGAGAATTAGTATTGTTGATTATAGCTGAAACATAACTATGATTTTAACGTACTAAAAACCAAACTAATAACTATGGCTAATTTTAAATTACTTTTTTCTGATTATTTTAAAATAGATGAGTCGGTAATAGATAATTATGGAGCTTTAAATATCTGCTTGGCAGCAGACATGCCACTTTTTATAGATCCATTTTTACTATTTGCATCGAATGATGAAGATTATCAAAAACTGCATAAAGATTTAATAAATCATATTCTAACACTTAAGGAAATTGCAATCGCAGAAAAAGAAGATGCCGAAAGTAATAGTATTTTCAGATTTCCTGAAATAAGACAAAATTGGTTAGGAGTTTCTAAATTTGGTAATTCAGGACGAGGTTTAGGAAAAGACTTTGCAAAAAAGATAGTTAGTTCTTTTAATGGTTTCTATAATTCGTTCGGTGAAGAACAGATATCAGCAGAAACACATATCGAAAAATTAACAATTTTAAATCCTGGTATTGGAAGAGATTTCATCAGTGATTTCACAACTAATTTAATTTTGGATTATTTACTTGAATATACGCAGACGTTTGCATTAAAGTATTTATCAAAAGATCAAGTTCAAGAATTTAGTATACCCTCAATTTTTAACAAGGAATTTAGTAGGTGGATGCCTAAAAAATATGTATTGCCATATCTGTACTTAGAGGACAGAGGAGATTTTATAATACTAACCCCATTAGATATTTTAACTAAAGATGAAGCAGCAATTAATAATTCTGAATTTTATTCAAATTTTTTGAAAGTTGCAAAAACTATTAGAAATGTTGATTTGAGAAATTCAATAAACATATATTTTAGAAGTCAATTACCTAAAAAACCGACGCAGAAAGATAAAACAGATGCCGTTAATAAAACAGCCAATAAATTTCCGGAAATTGTTGATTATTATATTAAGACGAAAGAAGATAATAAGGAGAATGTTTCTAAAGAGATAAAAAAAGAAATTCAAAGATTAACATCAGAATTCATTAAAGGACTATCCTCATTGGGACAAGTTTTAATAGATAAAAGTGATTTTTACAAAATTTTACCAACCACTTATGAAGAATCTTTAGAGAGGGTACTATTTTTAAAAGATGTTATTGAAAATAATGATGGATATAAAGCATTTTATAAAGACGGCGTTGCTATAGCTAGTGAAGAAGTTCTTCAAAGAATTTTCAGGCTGACTTGGTATGCAACTCCTTTTGATGTTAATTCTGAGGTTAATAATGGTCGTGGACCTGCAGATTATAAAGTTTCGTATGGCTCGGAAGATTCTACAATTGTCGAGTTTAAATTAGGGAAGTCTACCTCTTTAGAAAGAAATTTAGCTAATCAAACTGATATATATAAAAAAGCATCAAAATCTGCAAGTGATATAAAAGTAATTTTATGTTATACAAGTGGAGAAATTGTGAGAGTGGAAAGGGTATTACAAAAATTAAAATTATTTAAACAAGAGAATATTGTTATCATTGATGCATCTCCTAAAAAGTCTGCATCAATGATTAAGTAATAAGTAAAAAAATTAATTCGGAAAAGATGAAAATTGAGTTTCAAGTAAATATATCTAAGGATAATTTAAAAAAAATATAAAGATTAAATAAAAACTAAAAAAAATGACCGAGCTTATACAAACTGTTGCATCAGTCTTTACTTCGGAAGAAGAGAAAGTACTAAATGCTAAGTATAAATACTACTATGTTCCCTTATATCAAAGAGGTTATAAATGGACGAAAACTCAAATTGAAAAACTTTTGGTTGACATCAATAATTTTGAGCATCAGCCGGGAAAGTTTTATTGTGTGCAAAATATCACTTTAGTCCCTAATGAGGATATGAATTGCTACAATGTGGTAGATGGTCAGCAGCGGCTGACTACCATGACCTTAATACTATCAGTCTTAGGCAAGAAAGAATTGGTGAAAAATAAATTACTATTTCCTAACAATTCTATTCGCCACTACACCAACGATTTTATTCAACAATGGGTAATCGGTGAAAATAAATGGGAAGAAAATTGGGAGCACTTCATTGAAAAAGATAATAATTATGATCATCAAGATATCTATCACTTATTTGAAGGAGTTAAAATTATAGACGGCTGGATAGCAGAAAATATTAAAGATAGAGAAGCGTTCACACATAAATTATTGAATGATGTTAAATTTATATGCAATGTTATTGAGGGTGAAAAAGAAGAAAAGATTTTCGCCAACTTAAACTCTAAACGTATTTATCTTGATGGTGCCGATTTGGTTCGTGCACTATTAATCACGAATGTAACCAAAGAGGGATCAAAAGAAGAAACAATAAAAAATATAGTTCGTATCAATGAGCGTAGAGTAAGAATTGGATGGGAGTTAGATCATATTAATCAGTGGTGGAATCAAGATGAAATACGCAGCTATTTTAAACCTTTTGTACAATTAAAATCTGCTGGTGATATACACTTTGATTTAGAGCAGTATCCGATTAATCAGCTTATTACACTATATGCTGCATCTAAGGGATGGGATTACTTAAGTTTAGAAGATATAGAGCAGTTAGAAAATTCCACTCAATTCTATAATGAGTTACAGGAACTTCATTTTGAAATGAGAGATTGGTTTCAGCACACAGAAATATATCACTATTTAGGATTTTTGTTTCATCAATTTAGTAATAAAACAACTTTTTACGATATACTAATTTATTGGAGAACAGAATGTAAAACTAAGACAGATTTTAGTAATTATTTATTAAAACAAATAAAGATATTACTATTTGGTAATCAAGAAATTTCCGATATTTTCAATATTGGTAGAGATTGGTATGGAGCCGATGGTTTAGTTCCTCTACTTGTATTTTTAGACATTATTGAAGCTTTAAAAGAAAATAGAAATAGATTACATGTAGAAGCTTTTTTAAAGAAGGATAATGATATTGAGCATATTTATCCACAAAAACCAAGGAAAGAAAATGATAAGAAAGGCTATTTGAAATACTTAACAGAGTCTAATGATAAGATTATACTTGATGATAGATTAAAAAATCAAGAAATTTTCGATTTATCTGAACAAATTTTGGACGAGTTGATAGATGAGTATTCAGAAAATGTAAAGACTGATGCAATTGGAAATCTTGTTTTACTTTATAATAGCCTCAATAGAAGCATTCAAAATAAATCTTATGCATACAAAAGAAAAAGAATTTTAGATTTTTATAACGAAGGAAATTATATACAACCCCACACTTTAAAAGTTTTTTCGAGATATTTTCAAGACAGTAGTTCTTCTTATAATGATGGTACGTTTTGGAGTCAGGTCGATATCGAAGAGAACGAAAATAAAATAAAAGGCACTTTTGAAATATTTTTTAATAAAGCAAATCTGAATTAAAATGAGTTTAAAAACAGGAACTAGTTATATGGAAGAGTTTTCCGTATTAGAATTAATAAATAAGTATAATTTTTATGTTCCGGAAATTCAACGAGAATTTGTTTGGGGGAGGAATGATCGTAATATTTTAAGTTCATTTTGTGAAGATATAATATTAGGTAAAAATGAAATTCCAAACGAGGAGATATTACAGCAAAAAATAGCAAAACTTACAGCAGAGAAGAAATTTGGAGAAATATCCCGATTATTGGAAGAAGAAAAAGATGGAAGTCCAATTAATATTGGTTTTCTATATTCATATGAGCCTAATTATAAAATGGAACATTTTCCAGATTCCGATTTGTTTAGTGATACGTATTTAATCGATGGCCAGCAACGGTTTACATCATTGTTTTTAATGCTTTTCTATTTGTCTGTTAAAGAACAAAAGCAGAAAGCTTTCACTGATCTGTTTAGATATGATTATGAGAAATCAACTATAGCATTTGATTATCGAGTAAGAACTCTTACTCATGATTTTATAATTAAACTTATAAATGAGATCAAAAGTGAAAGTGATTTTGATAATATTACTAATACAACTTGGTATCTAGATGAATATTTGAAGGATGTAACCATAAATTCTATGGTAAATGGACTTTCAATAATAAGGAATATTTTTAAAGAAAAAACAGATTTATTTTTTGATTTTATTTTACAATACATAAAGTTCTGGCATTTTAAAACAGAAAAAACAAGTCAGGGAGAGGAGTTATATATTACAATGAACTCACGAGGAAAGCAATTGGAAGAGAATGAAACTGTAAGAGCAAAATTGTTTGAAAAGATCGATAACAAAGAACAACTAAGATGGAGTGAAAAATGGGAAAATTGGCAAGATTATTTTTGGAAAAATAGAGGAAAAAACAATAATGCAGATGTAGGATTTAATGAATTTCTTAATTGTATTGCTGGTTTAGAATCGTATCTGAAAAATAAGAAAGAATTTGTTAAAGATGTAACCCAGATATATGACAGCCATATATTTTCAAATATATCATTAGAAGTAATAAATTCTTATTTTGAGTCCTATATATACTTACTAAAAAACATAGAAGTATTTACTGATAAGTATGAATACTCTGATTGGGTAAAGAAAGCAATAAATGAGATTCAGAATTTTATACTAGAATATAAGACTAATTGGTTTATTGATTATACGGACGAACTAGAGGCGACAGAAAGGAGAAGAATGGTTTTCGTATGGTCATGTCTATACTATATTAATAATCTAAAGAAAGAAAATATTAGTGTAGATGATTTATATAGATTGCTTAGAGTATATTGGCTACGTTATAATAATTTTGATAGAAGTGTTATAAATATAAAGGAAAGAATTGACGAAGTAATTTTAAATGGTATATGGAAACAAATTTCAACAAAAGAGGAATCTCTTAAACATGCTTTTTATGAATCGAAAGTTAATGATGATGATATAAGAAAATTTGAAAGTAGGATCTGGAAGATTGAAGATCACCGATTGAATATCAATGGTTATCAAGTAGAAAATGTAAATAGTAGTCATTTAGTTGATTATATTACATTAAGTAAGACAAAAGTTTTGGATTCTATTTATAATAAATTTATCACTTTATTTCCTTTAAATCAACGCGATGCCGATTATGATGATAAGATAAATGATCTACTTATGTTCTATGGCTTTTATGGAAATAGACGTTCTCCATATTATTACTTTAATTACGATTTTGGAAGTTGGAGGAGAATAGTTCGTGATTTAGATTCAGTTGATCAATCATTCAAGAATTTCTTTAATGACTATAATGGATCAAATATCGATGAACTTTTGGTTTCAAAAAAAGAGGACTTTATCATTTCTATGCGACAATCTATTACTGATGGAGAAAAGAGAATTGAATGTAACAATTTGCAAGACACAATAAAGTTTTATATGCTTTTATGTCCAAATATTTGGAAAAACGGTCATTACATAGCTTATGAAGAATGGGTAACTCCAAAGAAGCATTTGACTACATTTGAAAAAATTGATGATCGAAATGTTGCTAATAAGACTTTGTATAATACTAAAGGAAATTTTAGAGGATATGGTTTTAGTACCTTATATGATCTTTTACCAAGTAAACCATTGGAAAAGCTAAAACAACTATTGCATTGATGCATTAGTATCATCGGTTGGCCATACGAAGAGATTTATTTGTTAGTGGTAGCTTTTACTGGAATTTTATAAAAATTGTTAAATAAAAGAATAATATGTTGGATCTTGTTGAAGTTCATGAAGAATTATATTTGTATCTGGTTGAGCAAAGGAAGAGAAATTCTGAGCTTAGATTTACTTTTAGAAAAAGTAATCACGCAAATAGACTAGAGGAAGGGTATTGGTTTTATGGAAATGAAAACTATTTAGCAATATCTTTTTGGGAAGGAATGGATTGGAAAAATAGAACTCCAAATATATCTTTCATTATTAATAATTTTGGAAAATGTTGGTTGGAAATTAATGTTTCAGATTCTCTTTTAAAAAAGGAATTTATTGAAAGGTATTTTTTAGAAAGGACATTACATTTAGAAAAGGTAGGTCGCAGATATATTGCTAGTTACAATAATGGTTATTCTGATTACGATCAATACAGATATGATGAGAACAATTACCTTTCAATTTTTAAGTATTTTTTAAATGTGGTTAAAGAAAACATTGATGATGCCATAAGAAGTAATTCTAATTTTTTCCTACAAATGGAATCAAGAGAAAATGAAATTTCATTTATTGATTCCGAGGAGTTTAAAAAAAGACATAATAAAATTAGACAATATAGAAAACTTAAGCAGGAACTTGATAATGAGGACGATTTTAATATCAAAGAAGATAAGCCAAGTAAATTGTTATCATTTAACGTAAAAGATTATGGATTGATAAAGGACTTATCACTTGAAATTAAAAGTAAAAAAAATCAATGGGTGTTTTTAACAGGAGAAAATGGATCAGGAAAAACAAACCTTTTAAGAGCAATTGCAACAACCTTGGGAAATCGTATGCTATCAAAAACTGAACTGTTAGAAAATCCTAATTTTAATATTGTTGCTGATTTTGCATATAAAAACAAAATAGCAAAATACGATAGAAGCGTAAATGGAGGAGTAAAAGGTAAAAAAAAACCATATATTCAAGGATTAGCAATGTATGGTCCTTATAGACTGGATGTCGTTTTAGATAAAATTAGTAAAGTAATGTTTAAAAAAGAATTAAATAAAGAGGAGTCTTTTAAATCTTTATTTAAGGTAGGAACTTCATTACTAAATATTGATAAACAGTTTGAATTTTGGAGGTCAGGATCGAAGCGTGAAAAAGAACTCTTTCAGAAAAGAGAATATTACATTAAATCTCTGATCGTTGATGTTGTTGATAATTTAATTGATATAAGATTTACTATTGAGAATAATAAAAAAGTAACAAAATATGTTTTCGCTAATGATCATAATCAAGAAGACCAATTAGTTTGGGAAAAATTATCAACCGGAGCAAAAAGTACAATTGCAATGCTAGGTGATATTTTGATACGTCTTTTTAATCAACAAACAGATATTTTTGATCCAGCAGAGTTACGTGGTATTGTAATAATTGATGAGATAGACTTACATCTTCACCCTAAGGCACAGAGAGATCTCGTTCTAAACCTTTCTAAGACCTTTCCTAATATTCAATTTATTGTCTCTTCTCATAGTCCAATTCCTTTTATAGGAGCTCCTGAAGAAAGTGTATTCATTACCATTGAAAGAGATGAACATAACAATATCAAGGCTACAGTATTAGATATAGATATTTCTAATTTATTACCCAATACAATATTAAGCTCGCCTATCTTTGGTTTTGATTCCATAATTAATGTTCAACATAATCCAAATGAAAGTTTAATTACAGAAAACGATTATCAGGAAGCTATATTTTACAAAATTTTAGACAAAAAGATTAAAGAGCGAACTTTAGAACTAGGCATAGATAATGATTCAAATCACTAAAAAAGATTATAATCAAGTTCCAGAACCATTAACAAGGAAAGGAACATATAGACAGATTGAAAAAGCAGTTTTGTCAGGAGATGGAGCAGTATATAATACAACTTATTATAAAGATCTTGACGTAGTTAATAAACTTAAAGCATTTTCTGTTCATAAGGATATTCTAGAGATTGGAGATAAACCGAAATGCTATTATTGTGAATCATATGTAGAACACGTGGCAGTTTTACAAGTTGAGCACTTTAGACCAAAAGCAAAAGTTGATACTATTGATAATAATAATTTGCCCCATGCTGGTTATTATTGGTTAGGCTTAGAATGGAGTAATCTTTTGCTATCTTGCCCTAATTGTAATGGCAAAAGCGCAAAAGGTAATAGGTTTCCGATAGTTGATTTCAATAATAGAACAACAGCAATAAATCCAATAAGAAATTCACCTCTGTCATTTGATAGAACATATTGTATTGCAAATCTATCTCCTCTATTAGATGAAGAACCATTATTGATTAATCCTGAGTACGAGGATCCAACACCTTATTTAACTTTTGATGAGTTTGGACAAATATATGGTGTTGATGAAAAAGGTCAAAAAACTGTTGAAATTTTACAACTCTACAGGGGCCCCTTGCTAGCAGCCCGTCAAGCTAAATTAAATACAATTGTTGAAAATATTAACTTAGCATGCGCCGCAAGACAAATAGGTAAAATTGATGATAATGGTCTTACAGTTTGGCTTGATAATGAGTGTACAAAAGTTTTAGCATTGGATAATGTTAGAAATGAGTATTGCTTATGGGGTAGACATATTATTACAAATTTTGAAAGTTGTGTTGTGTCAAAAATAACAATATATAAGGATCAATTACGTGATGTTTTCCAGCAAGTTAGGCAGCGATAAATGTTTTTACTAATCTTAGTGTAAAGTTTATGAATGCAATCTTTAATTAGTTAACTATATAAATCAATAACGAGTGAATAAAGAAAAAATATGAATAGTGTTATGTAAGGTGCGAGGATTTATCTTCTGTTCTACAAGCATTACATTTCAGAAGAAGAAAAATGACTAGAATTTTAGCTGACGAAAGTTTTACATTTAACAAATCAGTTTTGTTATAATTGAAACATAGGAAAGCCAAATTAAACAAAAACACTTACACCGGTGATGTTGATATTTTAAATTTATTAGGTTAAACATTTTGAATAAATCTCATGATGAAATGGTACTTACAAGCTTGCAGATACCATTTTTTATTAATATATTTTTAATTTAGTTCCTTTTCAGCTTTTTTTATTTGTAATTCAAGAAGTGTTTTTTCTAAAGAAGATTTGTCGTCTTCATTTTTTTTAGCTTTTTTCCAATTTAAGAAGCCCCAAACAATAAGAATCAGGCCTAGTGGCAAAAATATGATTATAAGTATTGTATAGAATATTATATATGTTTTTCTGACTGATATTTCATCTAATCTACTTTCTGTTTTAATTTGCTTAAGCTTAATTGAATTGGTAGTTTGTTTTAGTTGATTAAAAATTTCGCTTCTTTTTTCAACCGACAACTTATTGTTTTTTATTTCATAGTTTAATCTATCAACATTTTTTTGATTTTGCTCAATTTCATAAGATATACAATTCATTTCCGAACGTAAAGTTATCCTGAGCACTTGCAAATTTTGCCTTTCTCTCATAGGATAATAGACGGTTAGTACAACCATCAACAATCCTATACTAACTAAATATTTGTATAAGTTTTCAGAGCCAGAAAAAAAATTACTTTCCATTTTTATCAACAAAAGGTTCTATCATGTGATCTCTATTAATATCTAGACTATCAAGTTGTTTAATGGTCTTTTCCAGTTTCACAGAATTTCTATCATAAACCTGTTTCAAATTCGCATCATTAATTTTATCGGCGCCTCCACAAGATGTTACAAATAATAAGTATGATAATATAGCTAAGGATTTTCCATCGCGGATAATTTCTATTTTTCCAGGTGACTGCAGATTCATTTTTACAAAAAACTCATCTTCGTCCTCATTAAATTTCAAGTCTTTATTAATATCTTTTAAGATATTCTCTATATTTTCAAGTAATCCTGATAAGGTTTTAAAATTTATATCATCTTTTTTTTCAATGGTTAACACATAATGAATTTTTTCTCCCCTCTTAAATAAACTTCCAACTTCTTTGTCTATATATGGTGCAAAGCTGTTTATATCACTTATAGAATGCTGGTTTATTTTTAATCTAAAAAAATAAGGATCTAGATCAAAGATACTTTTATTCTCAATCCATTTCACATTTCTTCGTTTTGCGAAACTATCTTTACTATTGCCTTCTTCGTAATTGTTGTCATCTTGTATTTCACCAAATGCTAACCTTTGAGACTTTCTACTTGGTACAACTATTATATCACCTTTCTTGAGCTTTAAAAAGCGTTCGAGCTTATTATAAATAGCGGTAATTTTTCCTTTTTGTTTGCTGTCACTATCATCTAATAATTCTTTTTTAGCAATTTTGCTTCTTATTTGTGAAGATGAAAGATTCTTAAAATCTCTTAGAGTAATGTATCCCCATCCAATTCCGATAAAATTACCTTCATAAAATTGATCAAAATGCTTACCGTATTCTGTTCTTACAAACCAATAATTTCTACCATTACTTAAATTTTCAACACTATCTAATATCTCTTTGATTTTCATATCGTTATTTAGTTTTTTTTACAAAACTAAACCTTTATTTACTATAAAAAAAATAATTTTTTGATGAAAAAATTAGCAATAGGATTATTTAATACTTCTATATTTGCATGTAAGATAATGTAATTTATTAAGTAAAAAAATGTCTCTTCAACATTATGAGTACGGTCTTGAAAGGCTACAGAAAATTTTAAATCATCTTTCCGGAAACCGGATGGATGCTAAATCAGATTTATTGCGAGCCTTTAAAAATTGCAGTTGGTTGGTAAATGGTGAGGTTCCAGAATCTTTGCAGTTGAAATTTTTAAAAATTGATCAATTGGTCACCAAATGTGAAAAGGATGAAAAAAATAGTAGCTGGACAAATTCAATAAATTCACTTAATCATGATACTTGTGAAGAATTAGTTTCAGATATTAAGAATTTATATTTATGGCTAGATATTTACATTAAAAGAAATTTTTAAAAAATAGATTTTCCAGAAATTTGATATCTGATTAAAACCTGTCCATTGAATGCATAATCTTTTTTTCATATCATAATGAAAAATATGCATTTGTACAAAATATCAATCATTAGTTTGTATTCAGGACGTGCAAAGCGTGCTGTTTTTGAAGTTTCCTTTAAAAGATTTCTTTCCGGATTAAAATCAATTGCCTGACCCAAGCGTGAACCAAATAACTGTATCCACACTTCTGCTGCATAAATTCAAAGATCCATCAAACAAGTCAATTTAAGTTCTTGAATGTTCGTTAATTTATATACTTTCAAGATTTCGATAAACGCTTTTTTTCGATGACTCCGCAATATCTTTGCGACAAGTAATTTTCTTCACTGATTTTTTCATCCCAAATGATATACATTAACATAAACAAAAAATCCCAACTCTCATCGGGATTTTTTAGTTTTAATTTCTTTAATATCGTATTTCTTATCTCGAATCGGTTCATCAGGAATGAAATCCTTAATGGAGCATCCTAATACTATTGCAATTAAATTTAAGTGTATAATATTATATTTCGCTTTTTTGGATGGAGCTTCTATTTGTGAAATAAATCCAATATTCTTTCCAATAGAAAGAGAGAGCTCCTCTTGGGTAATACCCTTAGATTCTCGTATTTCTTTAACACGTTTTATAACGTATCTCTCTATTTCGTCTAATGATTCATTCATAAATCAAAGTGAATGAAAAACATTAAAAAATATTATGTACTATAGTACATATTTCAGGAAATATTTTTATATTTGTAAAATAAGTTACTGAAATGTAACTTTGCGATACTTCAAAGAAATAGAAGCTATTGCTTAGAATCTCGAACTGAAAACTGGTAATTTTTAATATGCGAGAGGATAAGTAAAGTAGCTCACGACCTAGGCGTGAGCTCACTTATCTGCATATAAGGTATACCAGTACCCCAGTTCGGATATGTTGAGTTTCACGCCTTTTATTTTGGGTAGGATGTAATGAGATTGTGGTTTTAAATGGTGCAGAGAATTCATACGAAAATCTAAGCAGTTTCGTCCAGCAATACTTTTGCTAAAAAACACTGCTTATGAAAAAAATAAATTCTTTACCCCGGAAGCTGACCGATCTTCAGCTGTACGAACTGCTGAAAAAAGGCGACACTACCGCGCTGGAACATTGCCATCTGCGCTACAGAAGGCTTCTTTTTTGGCTAGGAAGGCAAGTGCTTGATGATGATTTTGTTGTAGACACGCTTGTTCAGGATGTCTTCCTCAAATTGTGGTTACACCGCGACGCCATTCAAACGCCTAACCACATCATTGGCTTTTTACGCTTTGTGATGAAAAGAGACTGCATATCGTTTGTCACTGCGCCGAGAAATAAATTCAACCGCTTAATGGCTTCTCTTGAAAGTTTTGAGAATTATCAGGATTATCTCGTCGGTTATGATCCCCTGAGTGATAAAGAAAATCTCCTCAGCCAAGAATCCGACCAAAAAGATTTTGATGAGGTCACAAAGGTTTTACCCATTCTGGATCCCAAAAGAAAACACCTGATTGAACTTTGCCTTGAATACGGATTTCAGTACAAACCAATCGCAGAAGCTATGGGAAGCAGCGTGACATGCATAAGCAACGAGGTGAGCAGAGCCATAGATGACCTCCGTAAAATTTTGAATAGAAGTTCTTTTAAACAGCCACAGGAAAAAACGCTCAATAATAAAGTCCAGTCAGAAAACCTCACCAGCCAACAGCTCGAGATTATAAAAAGAAGATTTGAACACAGATCCTCTTTTGCAGTGATTGCCCGGGAACTCAAATTACCTGAAAAGGAAGTCCATCGGGAATTTCTGTACGCCTATCAGTATCTGCAAAATCAAAACACTTCTGAAATACGTCTTTGAAATGGAAAAGTCCACGATAACATTGACCCGGAAAATTCAGTTGCTGATCGACGTTCCGTCTGATGAAAAGAAAGAGATGTGGGAAAAACTCTACCGCTACCAGAACCGCTGTTTTCGTGCGGCTAACTTAATTGCTTCCCATTTGTATGTTCAGGAAATGATCAAGGATTTCTTTTACCTCACAGAAGATGTCCAATACAAACTAGCGGATGTAAACAAAGATGAAATGGGAATGTTTACACGATCGAAAACACACACCACAGCACGTATGGTTTTTGATCGCTTCAAAGGAGAGATTCCTACAGACATTCTGGGAAGTCTGAACAATACGATTCAATCAACCTTTTCCAAAAACAAAGTGGATTACTGGCAAGGATCAAAATCATTGCGAAACTTTAAGAAAGACATCCCCATTCCGCTTCCGGTCAAATGCACTACTAAAATGAGATATGATCCAGAAAAGAAAACGTTTTGTTTCAATATGTTTGCGATTCCTGTTAAAACTTATTTAGGAAAAGACTTTTCTGACAAGCGTCTGATAATGGAACGCCTCTTAAAAGACGAAATTAAGCTATGCACATCGCAGATCCAGCTGAAAGCAGGGAAAATATTTTGGCTTGCAGTATTTGAATTTGAAAAAGAAGAGCACCTTTTAAAACCCGAAATCATTGCTGAAGCATCCCTATCCTTGGAACATCCGATAGTGGCAAAAGCCAACAATGTGCGAATCAATATTGGCTCGAAAGAGGAGTTTTTATACCGCAGATTGGCGATTCAGGCAAGTCAAAAAAGGATTCAGGCCGGAGTCGCCTATGCCCGTTCAGGCAACGGAGCAAAACGGAAACAAAAGGCATTGCATAA
>Ga0157370_10004202_pt1 | contig 16655 bp, 12 predicted proteins | sample C35metaG_FD_113463 | JGI IMG/M metagenome (GOLD analysis project Ga0157370, IMG submission 113463) | Corn rhizosphere microbial communities from Kellogg Biological Station, Michigan, USA - C3-5 metaG | ecosystem: Host-associated > Plants > Roots > Rhizosphere > Soil | place: USA: Michigan...
TAGCCAGCCGCCGGCTAATAAATGCTGCGGCGCTTGCTCAATGAGAGTATGTAAGTCAGCAAGTCCGGCGTTGTCCGCCACCAGCGCACTGGCAGGTTCGAAGCGCACATCGCCTTCAGCCAGGTGTGGGTCGGCAGAATCGATATAAGGAGGGTTACTGACGATAACGGCAAACTGCTGGCCCGTAACGGGAGCAAACCAGCTGCCCTGCACGAAACTGGCATTGGCGATCGCCAGCTTTTGCGCATTATGCTGGGCCAACTTGACGGCTTCGGGCTGTAAATCAACGCCGGTAAGCTGGCAATCGGGCCGTTCGCTGGCAATCGCCAAGGCCACGGCTCCGGTGCCGGTTCCCAAATCCAACACCTTTTGCGGCGAAGGGGGCAAACGCAGCAATGCCTGTTCAACCAAACATTCAGTATCGGGACGGGGGATGAGCGTGGCGGGTGAAACAGAGAGAGGCAAAGACCAAAACTCGCGCTCGCCGACCAGATAGGCCACCGGCTCGCCCTGCTCGCGTCGCGCCAGCAGAGCCTCTAACTGTTCAAGTTCGCTGGCCGTCAGCGGCGTTTCGCCAAAGGCCATAATAAAAGTACGCGACCGGCCGGTGACGAACCCGAGCAGAATTTCTGCATCGCGCTTGGGGCTTTCACCCGCCGACAAGCGACGGGTGGCGTCATGCAACCAATGTTGAAAATCCATTATTCCTGCTCGGACAACGCAGCAAGCTGGTCTGCCTGATACTCCTGCACAATCGGCTGGATCAGCGCGTCCAGCTTGCCTTCCATCACTTCATCCAGACGGTAAATCGTCAGGTTGATGCGATGGTCGGTCACGCGGCCCTGCGGGAAGTTATAGGTGCGGTTACGATCGGAGCGGTCGCCGCTGCCCAGCAGATTGCGGCGGGTTGACGCCTCTTCTGCGTGGCGTTTAGCCATTTCAGCCGCGCGAATACGCGCGCCCAGCACCGACATCGCCTTGGCTTTGTTCTTATGCTGTGAACGCTCATCCTGACACTCAACCACGATGCCAGTTGGCAAGTGGGTGATACGAATGGCCGAGTCGGTGGTGTTGACGTGCTGACCACCCGCGCCCGAGGAGCGGAAGGTGTCAATTTTCAAATCACCGGCATTGATTTCTGGCAGTTCGGCCTCTGGAATTTCTGGCATCACGGCGACGGTACAGGCCGAAGTGTGAATACGCCCCTGCGACTCGGTTTCCGGCACGCGCTGCACGCGGTGGCCGCCAGACTCAAACTTCAGTTGGCCGTAGGCACCCTCGCCTGACACCTTAGCGATCACTTCTTTGAAGCCGCCGTGCTCACCTTCGTTAGCGCTGACGATTTCAACGCGCCAGCGGCGAGTTTCAGCGTAACGGCTGTACATGCGGAACAGATCACCGGCGAAAATCGCCGCCTCGTCGCCGCCAGTTCCGGCGCGAATTTCAAGGAAGCAGCTGCGTTCGTCATCGGGATCTTTCGGCAGCAGCAGCAGTTGCAGCTTCTGCTCTAACTCTTCCAGCGTGGCTTTGCAGGTTTTGATTTCATCCTGCGCCATTTCGCGCATCTCTGGGTCATCGAGCATCTCTTCGGCCGCGGCCAAATCTTCCTGCGCCTGACGCCAGGTCAGAAAACAGGCAGAGACATCGCTCAACTGAGCATATTCGCGGGAGAGATTGCGGAATTTTTCTTGGTCGGCAATAACAGTTGCGTCGCCGAGCATCGCCTGCACTTCTTCATGGCGCTCTTGTAACACTTCCAGTTTGGCAACAATAGAAGGCTTCATGCGTGGTGTTTAACCCTGTAATAAATAGGAACTATTGCTGATCCAGCCCGAGGCTGTCGCGTAAAATTTGCAAGCGCTCGACATCGCCATCGCTGGCGGCCTGCTGCAGGGAACGGGTGGGTGCGTGAATAAGACGGTTAGTCAGTTTGTGTGCTAATTCGTGAATAACGGCAGAAACATCTGCTCCCTGAGCAATGGCAGCCAGCGCTTTGGCTTCTGCTTCGGCACGGACGAGATCCGCACGGGAACGGTAATCACGAATAATTTCCACCGCGCCCTGCGATCGCAGCCACGCCATGAAATTAGAACTTTCTTGCTCAACGATAGATTCCGCCTGCACGGCGGCGGCCTTACGTTGAGCCATATTGTTTTGAATAATGCTGTGCAGATCATCAACGCTATAAAGGTAGGCGTTGGCGAGTTTGCCCACTTCAGGCTCGATATCACGCGGCACGGCGATATCTACCATCAGCATCGGCTGGTTGCGGCGGGCTTTCAGCGCGCGTTCCACCATGCCTTTACCAATGATCGGCAGCGGGCTGGCGGTGGAGCTGATAATAATGTCGGCATCGGCCAGACGCGCGTCAATATCTTGCAGCGTGATCACTTCAGCGCCCACTTCGCTTGCCAGCACCTGTGCCCGTTCGCGGGTACGGTTAGCAATCATCATGTGGCGAACTTTGTGCTCACGCAGATGGCGCGCCACCAGCTCGATAGTTTCCCCCGCGCCCACCAGCAATACACTGACGTCAGACAAGGATTCGAAAATCTGTCGAGCCAGAGTACAGGCAGCGAAAGCCACTGAAACCGCGCTGGCACCGATATCGGTTTCAGTGCGTACGCGCTTGGCGACGGAGAAGGATTTTTGGAACAGGCGCTCAAGTTCACCCGAAACCGCCTGCCCGTGTTGGGACTCAGCGAAGGCTTTTTTCACCTGACCGAGAATTTGCGGCTCGCCGACGACCAGCGAATCAAGGCCGCTGGCCACGCGCATGAGATGACTGACGGCGGCGTTATCCTGATGCCAATAAAGGCTTTTACGCACTTCATCGGCACTGAGATGGTGATAATCACATAACCATTTAACCAACTGTTCCTGAAGATTTTCCTGCTGTTCCACGCTGAGATAAAGCTCAGTTCGGTTACAGGTGGACAACACGACACCGCCCTGCACCAGGGGTTGCTGGAGCAGACTAGAGAGCGCCTGTTCAATGGTCTCGGGAGAAAAAGTTACCCGTTCACGCAAAGAAACCGGTGCGGTTTTGTGATTGATACCTAATGCAAGCAGGGTCATAAGGAAGCGTTTTTCGAGTAATACTTATGTTGGTATGGTTTACGTCTGTGGCGCATTCTACAAGATGAGCCGGATCAATAAAAGCAAAGCAGCATTATGCGTTAAAGTTGTTGAAGCAACAGACGATTTCGATGACTTCGAGCTTACTGGATCTCCTCACTGCGTACTTCAATATCAATGATAGCCATGATCTATCAAGGGCTACTCTTTTTTCTTGAAACAATTGCGGCCTTTCTCAGTGGCTAACGTGCTCGACGTCAGTATGCTAAACTGACAATCGCCGAATTTGCCCAGGCATTTTGCCTCAGCACCCAAGGATTTAATCTGTTATGCCAATGCGTAAAGCTCATTTAGTTCGTCTTCTTCCTCTTGCAAGCCTGGTGCTTGCCGCCTGTTCCATCAATGCTCCTAAGGGTCCGGCGACCAGTCCGACTTCCCCTCAGTGGCGCGAGCATGAGGCGCAAATCAAGCAATTAGAGCACTATCAGACGCGTGGCTCCTTCGCCTATATCTCGGATAAACAAAAAGTTTATGCCCGCTTCTTCTGGCAGCAATACACGCGTGACAACTACCGCCTGTTGTTGACCAACCCACTTGGCAGCACCGAGATGGAGCTGAAGGTCCAAAGCGGCGTCGCCCAGTTGACCAATAATGAAGGCAAGAAGTACACCAGTAACAATCCTGATGAGATGATTCAGAAGCTGACCGGCATGTCGATTCCGCTGGCTAACCTGCGTCTGTGGATGCTGGGCCTGCCGGGCGATGAGAGTGATTTCACCCTCGACAGCCAGTACCGCCTGTCCAAAGTTAACTACAGCCAACACGGCCAGCAAGGTACCGTGGTGTATCAGAGCTACAGCGACGATATGATCCCATCATTGCCGAATCGCCTGGAACTGACCGAAGGCGACCAGCGCATCAAATTGAAAATGGACAGCTGGACCTTAAACTGAGATGACGCAATTGTGGCCTTCTCCGGCTAAACTCAATTTATTCCTTTATATCACCGGCCAGCGCGCCAACGGTTATCACGAACTGCAAACCCTGTTTCAGTTTGTCGATTATGGCGACAGCCTCTCTTTCGTGCCGCGCAACGACGGACGAATTGTCCTCACCACCCCCGTCGAGGGCGTCGCGGATGAAGATAATTTGGTAGTTCGCGCCGCGCGTTTGTTACAACGTCACGCAAACTGCTCGCTTGGCGCGGACATTTCGCTCATCAAACGCATCCCGATGGGCGGCGGACTGGGCGGGGGTTCCTCTAACGCCGCGACGGTATTGGTAGCACTGAATGCCCTGTGGGAGTGCGGCCTGTCAGATGAACAACTGGCCGCGTTGGGCGTCTCCTTAGGCGCAGATGTTCCAGTGTTCGTGATGGGCCATGCCGCCTTTGCCGAAGGCATTGGCGAGATACTGCAACCCGTCGCGCCTGAGGAAAAATGGTATTTAGTGGCCCACCCGGGCGTGCATATCCCGACCCCGATGATTTTTGGCGATCCTGAGTTAACCCGCGACACGCCAAAACGGCCGATAAATGTACTTTTAAGCACAGCGTGGACAAATGATTGCCAACCGATTGCGATAAAACGTTTTTGCGAGGTTGAACAGCTTGTTTCTTGGCTGTTAGAATACGCGCCGTCACGTATGACGGGCACGGGTGCTTGCGTTTTCGCCGAATTTGCGACCGAGCATGAAGCCCGTCAGGTTTTGAATCAGATTCCATCGTCGGTCACCGGGTTTGTAGCTAAGGGCGTCAACGTCTCTCCCCTGCACCGTTTCCGCGAAGAATGGCTGAGAGCAGCAGGCAAAGCGTAGAGCGTCACGGTCCCGTTTCCCGTGTCTGTTCTTTGCCAGCCTCTCACTCTGTAACAGAGCCAAGATTTTCGTAGTATTGGTTGTAAAGATGTACCGAAGTATTTTTTCTCGTAAGCATAATGCTGTGGCATCGCTCACCGCCCGGTGGTGCCATAAGCCAATGTCTTCCCTGGACGCAAGCCTGAGGTTCTTCTCGTGCCTGATATGAAGCTTTTTGCTGGTAACGCCACCCCGGAACTAGCACAACGTATTGCCAACCGTTTATACACCAGCCTTGGTGACGCCGCCGTCAGTCGTTTTAGCGACGGTGAAGTAAGTGTGCAAATCAACGAAAATGTACGTGGCGGAGATATTTTCATTATCCAGTCCACCTGCGCACCTACTAACGATAACCTGATGGAACTGGTCGTGATGGTTGATGCCTTACGCCGCGCTTCCGCCGGCCGTATCACTGCGGTCATCCCTTATTTTGGTTATGCACGTCAAGATCGCCGGGTGCGTTCAGCCCGTGTGCCAATCACCGCCAAAGTGGTTGCAGACTTCCTTTCTAGCGTCGGTGTTGACCGCGTTCTTACCGTAGATTTACACGCCGAACAGATCCAGGGCTTCTTCGACGTACCGGTTGATAACGTGTTCGGTAGCCCGATTCTGCTGGAAGACATGCTGCAACAGAATCTGGAAAACCCAATCGTGGTTTCCCCAGATATTGGTGGTGTTGTCCGTGCTCGCGCCGTGGCAAAACTGCTCAACGACACTGACATGGCTATCATCGACAAACGCCGCCCACGCGCTAACGTTTCTCAGGTGATGCACATCATCGGTGACGTTGCTGGCCGTGACTGCGTGCTGGTTGACGACATGATCGACACCGGCGGCACGCTGTGTAAAGCTGCTGAAGCCTTGAAAGAGCGCGGTGCTAAGCGCGTTTTCGCTTATGCCACGCACCCAATCTTCTCTGGCAATGCCGTCGAGAACATCAAGAACTCCGTGATTGATGAAGTGATTGTCTGTGACACCATTCCGCTGTCTCCAGAAATTCGCGCACTGAAGAAAGTTCGTACTCTGACTCTGTCAGGCATGCTGGCTGAAGCGATTCGTCGCATCAGCAACGAAGAGTCTATCTCTGCGATGTTCGAACATTAATCTGGTTCCCTTCTGCTTGCGGAAGGGGCTGATTAGCGAGCATAAAAAACCCGTTATTGTTCGCGCAATAACGGGTTTTTCTTTGGCCGATCGTAAAACTATAGGTTGTTAATCGCCTATTGTTAAGAATGACGATGATTCTTGCGGCAGCGGGCATCATAATGACGAACCCAAAAATAACGGTCGGCAACGCGTTCACGGCCACCGATTCGCGCCCCTGCTAGCCATAAAATCGCACCAATAAAGATGCTGGCTATTGCGCCATGGGCTAAAAATTGCGGTAAATTCAGACTCGGCATCTGATTCAGAATGGAGTATCCAACCCCGCCGACCATAGTGACCAGACCAAGCCCCATCAGCACGTTACCTAATACTGTTGCGGTTTTACGTTTCATATGTCACCTCCAGTAATCCATCAATTGAACAGGTCTATTTCTGTTTTCCTAGCTCAAAGTGTAGTCGTCGGGTGGGTTTTACTTTGCGGCAACGATCACAGACAGAGAACATAGCATGACAAATCTTTACGTTTTATTGTCACTTTCATTTGAAGGGTGAATGGTTTTCCTACTCAACTATTCACCTTTAAAATCATTATCCTGAAATTCCCCTCCGCAGGTTTGGCACAACTGCCTCACGCGGGTAAACTAACGCCCTGATCGTCACCTCATGAAGAAGCGAAACCAACGTGAGCAGCATTAAATTAATTGTGGGTCTGGCCAACCCTGGCGCCGAATACGCCCAAACGCGGCACAATGCCGGAGCCTGGTATGTGGACCTGTTGGCGCGCCAGCATAATCAACAGCTAAAAGAAGAGAGTAAGTTCTACGGCTACACCGCGCGTTTGTCGCTGGCGGGCCAGGATGTTCGTCTATTAGTGCCGACGACCTTTATGAATCTCAGCGGCAAGGCCGTGCTGGCGATGGCGAATTTTTATCGCGTCGAGCCGAATGAGATTTTGGTAGCCCACGACGAGTTAGACATCCCGCCGGGCTTGGCGAACATCAAACTGGGCGGCGGCAACGGCGGCCACAACGGCCTGAAAGATATTCAGAGCAAGCTGGGTAACAACCCTAATTTCTATCGCCTGCGCATTGGTATTGGTCATCCGGGCGATAAAAATAAGGTGGTGGGATTTGTTCTCGGCAAGCCCCCGGCCAGCGAGCAGAAGCTGATTGATGACGCCATCGACGAGTCGCTGCGCTGTACCGAGATGCTAATGAAAGAAGGTTTAGAGAAAACCATCCAGCGTCTGCACAGTTTTAAAGCCCAGCCGTAACTCAGTTAAAACTCTATTAAAAGCAAAAAGGCGCGAAATTCGCGCCTTTTCTTATTCAGATTGCCTGACTGCCTGCCTTCACAGATTGTCTTCCGCGACGTAGTACTGCGGGTCATCCAGCTCGTGGCTACAGAACGGACCAGCCTTTTTTAGCAGGCTCACGCAGTCATCGCTGAGGTGGCGCAGCCGAATCGACTTGCCCGCCTCGAGATAGCGCGCGGTCAGTTTATCAATCGCCTCAACGCCGCTGGAGTCCATCACTCGCGTTGCGGCAAAGTCCAACACTACGTTTTGCGGATCGTTCATCGGCTCAAATAACTCGCCAAAGCTGGCCGAGGAGCCAAAGAACAGTGGCCCTTCAAGCTTATAAATCGCCAGATCGCCCTTGGTTTTATGTTCACGAATGCGGATACGCGCCTGCTGCCAGGCGAAGACCAGCGCGGAGATAATTACTCCACTAATCACCGCCACGGCCAGATCGGTGAAAATAGTGATTAAGGTAACAATCACCATCACCAGCGCGTCGGCCTTTGGCATGCGTCGCAGCCTGCGCAGCGAACTCCACTCAAAGGTGTTGTAACACACTACCAACATGATCCCTGCCAGCGCCGCTACCGGCAACAGACCGATGTAACCCGACAGGCTAATCACAAATAAAATCAGTAAAATAGCCCCGACCACGCCTGAAATGCGCCCGCGCCCGCCCGAGGTAAAGTTGATAATTGACTGCCCAATCATCGCGCAACCGGCGAAGCAGCCAAAAAGCCCGCAAATGGTGTTTCCCGCGCCCTGCGCGATGCTTTCGCGATTGCCATTACCCTTCTTATTGCCCATTTCGTCCAGCACGGTCATGGTCAGCAGGGATTCAATCAGGCCGACCAGCGCGATCACCACCGCGTAAGGCAGCACCACCTTCAGCATCTCAAGGTTAAACGGCGCAACCGGCAGGCTGAAGTGAGGCAAGGCACCGGAGATATCCGCCAAATCTCCGACTCGCAGCGTATGCAGATTAAAGCCAATCGCCACCGCCGCCACCACTATCAGGGCGGCCAGCGAAGAAGGAATAACTCGGGTCAGTTTTGGGAAGAGCACGACCACCAGAATCGCCAGCAGCACTAACCCGTACATCAGCGGCCCCTGCCCGGCAATCATGTGCAGTTGCGCCAGCATGATGACGATCGCCAGCCCGTTCACAAAGCCGTGAATAGCCGGAAGAGGCACCAGACGGATAAATTTCCCAAGACGGAAAACGCCGATCAGGATCTGAATTATCCCGGCAAATATCGTCGCCCACAGCACGTAGCCCATGCCGTGCTGCGCCGCGAGGCTCATCAACACCACCACAATCGAGCCCGCCGCGCCGGAGACCATGCCCGGCTTGCCGCCAAACAGCGCCGTGACTAAGCCAATAATGAAAGCCGTGTGCAAGCCGACAATGGGTGACAGACCGGCCACCAGCGAAAAACCTACGGCCTCGGGGATCATCGAAACCGCGACAACAAATCCCGCCAAAACTTCATTCTTGACTTCAGAAATCCTGAAATCTTTCAGGTTAAACATGATGTTATTCACTTTTTATTAATAGAAACCATTTCTCGCAGAGGGAGAAACGCGTGCCGCAGAAGGCTTCACGCAGTGGCAAAGCGCGGCAAAATGCACGGTGAAAACCGTTTACGGAAGGGAAAAACTCAAGGTGGCGTAAGCAAGAAAGACATCTGGCGCGTTTCCGGTCGGTTAAAACATTGTGATCAGTATCTAAAATGATCGGAATACTGGCAAGATTTTTAATCTCGAGCACTAGTAAGAGCCAACGCAGAGACAGTGCGAAGGATGCCGGAGATCGGCATTCTGTGTATAATGGCGGGCATAACGGTCATTACATCGTGCAATTAAACTTAATTGCTTGATAATTAAGATATTAAGGTGATAACAACATGGGATTCAAATGCGGTATCGTGGGCCTGCCGAACGTCGGTAAATCTACATTGTTCAACGCGCTGACTAAAGCGGGCATCGAGGCGGCGAACTTCCCGTTCTGCACTATCGAGCCTAACACTGGCGTGGTGCCAATGCCTGATTCACGTCTTGACCAATTGGCCGAGATTGTAAAACCGCAGCGCATTCTGCCTACTACCATGGAATTCGTTGATATCGCCGGTCTGGTGAAAGGTGCGTCTAAAGGTGAAGGTCTGGGTAACCAGTTCCTGACCAACATCCGCGAAACTGAAGCTATCGGCCACGTTGTGCGCTGTTTCGAGAATGACAACATCATTCACGTGAACAACAAAGTCGACCCGGCGGAAGACATTGATGTCATCAACACCGAGCTGGCCCTGTCCGACCTCGACACCTGTGAGCGTGCGATCCACCGCGTGCAGAAACGTGCTAAAGGCGGCGATAAAGACGCAAAAGCCGAACTGGCTGCGCTGGAAAAATGCCTGCCACAGCTTTCCGAAGCTGGCATGCTGCGTGCGCTGGATCTGACTGACGAAGATAAAGCGGCGATCCGCTACCTGAGCTTCCTGACGCTAAAACCAACCATGTATATCGCTAACGTTAACGAAGACGGTTTTGAAAATAACCCGTACCTCGACACCGTTCGCAAAATCGCCGCTGCTGAAGGCTCTGTCGTAGTGGCAGTCTGCGCCGCGGTTGAATCTGATATCGCCGAGCTGGACGACGCTGATCGTGATGAGTTCATGGCCGAGCTGGGTCTGGAAGAGCCGGGCCTGAACCGCGTGATCCGCGCCGGTTATGAGCTGCTGAACCTGCAAACTTACTTCACCGCAGGCGTGAAAGAAGTCCGCGCATGGACCATCCCTGTCGGCGCCACTGCCCCACAGGCAGCCGGTAAAATCCACACCGACTTCGAGAAAGGCTTTATCCGCGCGCAAACCATCGCTTTCGAAGACTTCATCACCTACAAAGGTGAACAAGGCGCGAAAGAAGCCGGCAAAATGCGTTCAGAAGGTAAAGAGTACATCGTGAAAGATGGCGACGTGATGAACTTCTTGTTTAACGTCTAAGCCAATATTTGGGTAGCACAGACCCGAATAGTGTTAAAGAAACCCCATGCAGATGCGTGGGGTTTTTGTTTGGGAATAAGTAAGTGTGTTTGTAAGTGCAATGAGCTTCGGTACTCGCTTAAGTGTTAATTCAAAGATCTCAATCGAGTGCAAGAAAAACTCCTCTTATTTTTCAGCAGCACCCGCTTTCCGGCGGATCTCAATCATCCTGATATACATATTCCGAAATTCCTTATCCTGCTTGATTACCATTTCCTTGGGCAAAGATGCTCGCTCGTTATTCCATTCATCGACAACCGCCTCACAAGCCTTATAAGCATCATTAACGATACTTTCAGCAGGAGATGTCGTGTTGATATAAGGAATAGTATGTTTGTTCAGGCATACAGCGATTGGTGGACCAAAATCATGCTCTTCGGCATGTAAAGTTATCGCGAAGAGCATTGTAAATAGCGCTAAAAATCTCAATTTTATTTTCCTGTGGTACGATGTATCGAGAAGTGCTGGTCATCTATGTAGTTATCGACATTTCGCGACAGTTCTTGAGTGGCCCAAAGAAGTTATTATGCAGAGTTAGATGACAGAAATCTTGTGTTATATAAATATAAAAAAACTGGCCGTTAACAGCTTATCTAATAAATTATCTGCAATATTTAAATGCAAAAACGTCATAAGCTTGTTAGAACTTAACACTATTGAATCATCCTCTCGCTTTTAGAGAACTTTATAGTTTTTATGTCGGGTTGGTGCCAGAACCGTAGTTAACAGTTATAGAAATCAGGCTAATTAGAATAAAATCTGTCAACAGATGGAATATGGAGCAGCAGAAATAAATGACGACAAGGCAGTATGCGCAAAAATCAATCTTCGATTTGGAAGCAATCTTCGAGCGGTCGCGTAACAACTCTACTGAACTTAAACAGCTGTTGAACGAACTGGCCTTTCGCAAGACAGCTAAGGCGCGGACGCTGACTACTAAAATCGAGCAAGCCTTAACCTCACTTAGCGGTAGCAGCGTGAAATCCATATCGGTTTCCACATTATCAGAGCTTTACCCCGGCTCGGCGTCCATACAATCTTCTCAAGTTGTGCCCCACAATGCGCTTACAGATGTAGAGCAACGGCAACCGAAGACTATCCCAGACGCTGCCATACGACAGCAATTCGACAAAGACCAAATCGATCTAGGTCCACTACCGTCTTTCTCTCCGTCAGATAATGCGAATGATGCACGAGCAATATTGGCAGCATGGACAGCCCTAGAAGCGCTGTCGCCTCAAGGTTATAAGCGCCCAGAGGATATGGCAACCGGCGACCGCTCCAGGGTTGCTCTTTTGGAGCGAGGTGTTCCATGGGGACCAAATACCCGCAGCAAGCCCAATTATAAGCTTTATTTCGAGGTCGTCCTCGGCGCCATCGCTCTCGACAAGGCGACGGACGAGCTGGTCAAGGTTTTTGGCGAGGATGAGGAGCGTTCACGCCCGGACGGTAAGAAAGCGGCCATCGGCTCGATCCTGATCGACAAAGAAGGTTATGTGCTTGAGGACAAAGGCGTTGCCGTTTCCAGTTTTGCCTGGGCACTCAAGCCAGCTCTCGATCTGAAGCTTGGGAGCTTAGGAAATTGGCCGAATGTTGAGCCGCGCATTATCGAGCTTCTGGATCGAATGGTTCGCCGCCACAACGAGGATGGAGAACCCATACCGATCGATTTGGATGTCGTTCTTAGCGCTTATAGATGGCTTGTGTCTCAGTTCGCTGTACCCGAGCATTTGGTTGAGCCACCCACATTCGCGATTAAGGTGTTTCATCATTTCAAGGCCAAGGCGCCGCCTGAGCCTTCGTTACTGAATTCCTTCTATCTTGAAGATCTCGGTGAAGCAACCAAATTGCTCGAGACGGGCAAAGCCGGAACCGGTTTGCGCCGCTATATGGGAATTGGCAGGCCTGACCAAAAAATCGACGTGCTATCGCCCATTTCCGCAGTTGAGCCTTTCGTTGCACCGTCGCTCATGCCGCAGGCTCGTTGGCCTTCGAAAGGCGGCCATCCATTGGTACTGCTTCAACAGGCTGCAGTGAATGCGGCGCGTGCTGAGCTGAATGATGCTCCAGGTATCATCGGTGTCAATGGGCCCCCTGGTACTGGAAAGACCACTCTTCTGCGAGATATTGTCGTTGGGTGCATTCTTGATCGGGCCACGGCGATGTGCGGCTTCAATAAACCGCAGGATGCCTTTTCCACAACAGGCGAGAAGCTGGCATTCGGTTCCAATGCATTCCTGCACTTCTACAAGTTACATGCATCCTTGAGGGGCCATGAGATCGTCGTAGCCTCCTCCAATAACAAAGCGGTCGAAAACGTCAGTAAAGAGCTTCCTCTCAAGGAAGCCAATGGTCGCCATGAACAAATCGCCTACTTCCGGTCCATCAGCGACCTGATTGCGAATCCCAAACGCGCAGGCTATTTCGAAGCCGAGGCCGAGGGCGACGTCCCCTCCGACTCTGTCGAAACCTGGGGATTGATCGCCGCGGCTCTCGGCAAGAGCAGCAACCGAGGCGCGTTTCAGCAAAGTTTCTGGTGGGATGAAGACGGTGGTTTCCTTACCTACCTGAAAGCAGCTCGCGGCTTAAACGTCTTGCGTGAGATCAAGGACGAACAAACTGGCGAAATCATCGATCGCGTGATGCCCAGCGTGGTCGTCAATGAGCGGCCCAGCACCAACGAAGTGGACGCTTTAGCGGCCTGGCGGAAAGCGCGAACCGTTTTCCTTAAACTCAAGGAGACGGTAGACGCCGAAATCGCCAGCATCGAAGAAATGCGACGGGGTATCCAGGCGCTCAAGGGAGCGACCACCGAACTTCAAAGTGTGGAACAGCGTCGTCCGAGTCTGAATGAAGCCGTCGAAGAGGCACACCAGACTGCTGAATCCTGCCAACGGGAGCATGAGAAGGCAAAATCGCAGATCGAGCAGGATAAGATCATGCTCGACAGCCATCTTGCTGGCCGTCCAGGTTTCTTCTCCCGTTTGTTCGCGACTGCGGCCTGGAAGTCGTGGAGGTCGACACTGCAGGAGCTCTCGGCGACCTTGCAGCAATCAGTTTTACGGGCGCAGGAGACAGACGGTGCCCTGGAGCTTGCAAGGACTGAGTGGAGCAATACTGAGTCCCAGTTACAGCAACTCGACGAGGAAATTTCCAGCAAATGTCAGGCTGTCTCGAAATTGAAAGCAACCGAGGCAGAGGCACGAAACCGCATGGGAGACAGGGTCGTTGATGAGAGATTCTTCGAGCGCAAGCACGAGGCTATCCACCTGACTGCGCCATGGCTTCCCGATGAGGTTCATCGCCTGCGGGAGGATCTTTTCGCCGCTGCCCTGACTGTGCATAAAACGTTCATTGATGCTTCGGCCAGCCGCTTGCAACACAATCTTGGGCTATTGATGTCGGGCATGGTAGCTGGTGCCTTCCAGTCTTCCGCTCACCGTGAACTTCTCCCCGACCTTTGGTCGAGCCTTTTCATGGTTGTGCCGACCGTGTCCACAACATTCGCCTCTGTTCGGACGATGTTCGGGGATCTGCCACCAGAGAGCATTGGCTGGCTTCTGGTAGATGAAGCGGGCCAGGCCGTTCCTCAAGCGGCAGTTGGAGCAATCATGCGGGCAAAACGCTCCATCGTGGTGGGCGACCCGTTGCAAATCCCACCTGTAGTATCGCTACCCGAGAAGCTAAACGCCGAAATCTGCAAGTTCTTCAACATTGACCAAATCGAATGGTCTGCCCCCGCCACATCTACGCAGACCCTTGCTGATCAGGCATCGCGCTTCAAATCCACCTTCGTCATGGATGTAGGTGATCGAGAAGTCGGGCTGCCACTGCTCGTTCACAGGCGTTGCCAGAACCCAATGTTCGATGTTTCTAACTCCATCGCCTATGCCGGGCAGATGGTCCATGCTGTCGGGCCTAAAAAACCTGGATCTATCGGCTCGGCTTTGGGGAGATCTCACTGGGTGGATATCAATGGTGATGCTGAGACGAAGTGGTGCCCCGATGAGGGCGAAGCGGTTGTACGAATGCTCAAAGAACTGGCAGCATCGGGCATTACAAATCCAGACGTATTTATCATTACACCATTCAAGATCGTAGAGCAGAACATGCGTCGGCGTCTCGACAGAGAAACCGACCTCCTGCGAACGTTCGGCGTAAAGCTGGATGAATGGTGCCGTGATCGTGTAGGCACAATCCACACGTTCCAGGGCCGAGAGGCGGACACGGTCATCCTGTTGCTAGGTGCGCCGAAAGCGAGTCAGCAAAGGGCGCGTCAGTGGGCGGCAAGCCCGCCAAACATAATCAATGTAGCCGTCTCACGCGCCAAGCAAAACCTGTATGTGGTCGGCTCGGCTGCTGCATGGGCAGGGGCGGGAACTAGTCTGCAGGTCCTGCATCGGCAATTGGCGCAATCAGCCTGACAATCTCCAAGGTGGCCCTCACTGTTGAGGGCGCATCGCGACTCATTTTTGGCTTACTTCAGTAATGGGCTGGCCGGTATGTGCCAGGAGCGGACGTTAATTAGAACAATCTGTGGCAATCAAGGGGGGGGGGGGGTAGTCAAATAGACTGGACTGGCCACGCCTTGGTAGACGATCCTGCCCTATAGTTGGAGCATGGATTTCTTCCCGAAGCATTAATCAGATTGGCGGCGCACCTCGATTTCAACAATGTGCCGAGGTGTTCGCCCAAGCCGATGAGTGCCGTTGGCGACGGCGATGATGTCCTCATGCTCGTCGCCAGCCCACAGGCCAACAAGCTCGCGCAGAAAAAAATCCGCGTAGGAGCAGCTGGCGTCCCGCACCTGCAACGCCGAAACAGTGCTTTTGCTCGTGTGCAACTGGGTCAAATTCCTAACGAGCCGCGCAGGGGCAACCCAGAGAACCGGGCGAGACGAGGCCGGAGTCGCGAAAAGATAGTAGGCGTGTTCTGACTGCTTGAGTATGTCCTCGCACTGCTTCAGGTTGATGTCTACCGTCGAACTGAACCCCTTCCCCGATTTAGTGCCTCTGCGCTTTTTCACCTGCATAAGGGTCGCACGCTGAATAACTGTTTCTCCCTTTTCCACGATACGGCTCAGGAACAGCATGTCTGCCCCCAGCGGAGCACCGGCTGGTGTATTCGCCCCTTCCTCCCGCTTGCTGGGTTGACGCACCTTCACTGTTAGGCTCGGATACCTCCCCGCGCCGTAATCGAGAGTTGATGCAACTGGCTGCTCACTAAATTTGCATATTACCGATCCACTTTAGCCAGACCATAGTTGACCTGTTACCAGTTACTTGACACACGGCATTGTGAGCAAGATTCATGATGATTCAACTACGGACTTCTGCTCTTCGCTCAAAGCAGACCTTATGACCTCGATTTCTGGCAGATCCGAGCCAAGAGCGAACATTAATATAATCAATCGGCCTCAATCTAAGGGGGGGCATCTCCCCCTTTTTACGTAACCAGTTTACTAAAGATGCTGGTTCAGCCAAATACTCGTGCCTTCAATGTCATACGCTTTTTGCCCAAATCCCTTAGCAAGCAGGGACTCAGGTAAATATTCGTCATATTTATCCAAGTACTTTTCTGGAACATCTTCGGCAAGATCAAATGCAGATGGCAAGCCTGACAACAGCATTTCTTTGAGCGCATGCTGAACGGAAGCTACATTTGAGCCGTCGATTTCTATAACACCAGCAAATGCATTAGCTTTAAAACCACAACGTATGAGCAAGGCTGTAATCGTATTCACAACTTTATCCCCCATCCAGGGAATTACGTAACAGTGTTGCCCACTCGTAATAAAATACTCATTTTGCAGGTTATAACGCTGAAAGTTACTACTGCCTTCCGCAAATAGGTTTCTGGCGGCAGCATCGGCATAATCTACTTTCTTGCTACCTATTGCTATGCGGTAATCACCTTCCCTATAGATAGCGAGCATTTCATGACGAACGGCATCATGAACAGACATTCCTCCCCCACTAAATTGTGGTGGCTGACCGCCTTTGGTCGTCTCTACATAGATAACTTTTTTCTCTGTCTCGATCTCTGTCACTTTCCAGCGCCGCCCACCGAAGATGATGTGTTGGTCTGGTAGCAGTGGGGAGTCCACAGGTATTGTTCCAAGGGTTCTGTTTCCGGTGACAATACGGAACTCTTCTGGTGTATTGAACACGGCATAAAAAGTGTAATGGTTAGTCAGTTTCTCCCCCTCTGCCCCAACAACCATTTCGCCGCTAGCAAGTTGAGTGAGCAGGCCACAGGTTCCCATATGTTTAAGTAGA
>Ga0157370_10004204_pt1 | contig 16649 bp, 12 predicted proteins | sample C35metaG_FD_113463 | JGI IMG/M metagenome (GOLD analysis project Ga0157370, IMG submission 113463) | Corn rhizosphere microbial communities from Kellogg Biological Station, Michigan, USA - C3-5 metaG | ecosystem: Host-associated > Plants > Roots > Rhizosphere > Soil | place: USA: Michigan...
AGAGAAAACAACTTCGCCTTGAAAAGCTTTGTCAATACCAGCAATGATCTTCAAAACCGATGATTTTCCCGATCCATTTAAACCAATAACACCTATTTTTGCACCATAAAAAAAGGATAGGTATATGTTCTTTAAAACTTGTTTCTGAGGGGGGTAAATCTTATTTACCCCAGCCATTGAAAATATTATTTTTTCGTCCATAGTCGTTATTTCGTATATTAGAGCTGTTTTTGTTAAAACGGGGACAAAACGGGGACAATTTTTTTGTTAACTAAAAAGAAAACTATGCCGAATTTCACACATTCTGAACCCTATATCTACAGCAAAGATAAGAAAGGTAAACCAGTAAAAAAGTGGTGCATCAGATATTCGATTCAATATCCAAACGAACGGTCAGAATATCCTAAGGAATATGGGAATTCTTATAACAAAGATCTCAACAGGATACGTAACTCCAAGACGAAACAATATGAAGCGGAGATCTTGTTGGCATGGGTAGAAACTGATCTTAAGAATGGAATAGACCCGCGGAAACGTGAGGAGCAACTCGAAGCAAAGGCGGTTGAGGAAATAAAAGCTGCGGAGCAATATAATTACGAAGATGTATTCAGACTTTGGTATGCTTCAATGAACTATGTCAATCCAATTCCCAGTAAAGAGATATCTGCTCAGAATTATAAACGGTTTCAAAAAAATCAGTTTATACCCTATCTAAAGAGCATAGGTAAAGACCATGATATCAGGTTGATCAATGACAATGATCTTACCGAGTTCGTTCATATGCATTACAGAACCGGACAATGGAGCGCTTATACAGCTAATACACGGATTGGGTGGTTATATGGTACTTTTAAATATGCATTTAAGAAGAAGCTTATTCCGGATAACCCGGTTAAGTTTATGCAGAAAATCACGGAAGACAAAGTTTTGATTGCGGAGGATGGTTCTGAGTATATTAAAGTAAAGAAATTAGCCCGGTATAATGTATATACAAAGGAAGAACTTGAAATTGTATTCAATAAGTTTTACAATACAAAATGGGAAGCTGTGTGTAAACTTTTACACTACAGCTTCATCAGATTTTCGGAGATTTTCAGAATTAAACTTGAAAACGTAGATATTGAAAATAGATGTATACGTATTCCGGCTATAATTGCCAAAGGCCAAAAGGATGGAGAAGAATTGTCTGTTAAACTTTTTCCGAAAGCTCTGGAAGCATTGGAAAGGTATCTGGATTATACTTTTGGGGGCGATAGAAACCCGGCATACTATCTGTTCTTTCAGCAAAATGACAAGTTCTTTGCTTGTACTTACTCGATATTCCAGCATTTTTATATTGCTGCTATGCAGGAACTTAAAGATGCTGATGGAATTGAAATAAATAAAACTCCATACGCCTTAAAACATACCGGTGCCAAATTGTTTATTGAAAATGCAAAAGCAAAAAAATATTCGGCTTATTCAATTATTGAAGGAATTAAACAACAAATGAGACATAAGAATTGGTCAACTACTGAAAGGTATATTTACAACGATCTGGGGATAGATCTTGAAAGTAAAGATGACTTTAGCTTTGAATAATTTTCTTAACAAGATTTAACTTTTCATCCGCTATCCGTTTCTCCAGATCGATCCGCTGAGCCTGTTTTTTGGAAAGTTTCTTGGCGGGCTCATCTTCATTAACTTTATTAAAAATACGGTGAATATTGGCTGTTTCCATTTTAATCATTGTTATATCCTGATGTATTTCCAAAATTATTTGCAACATAGATAAAATGGTTTTCTCAAGTTCTGGATCAGTCATATCTTATCACTATCAAGTAATTCAATAGTTCAGTTTTTTTTCTAGATTATTAGGTCGGACTTAAATCAGTTGCTTTAGCTAAGTTGACTCTGTAGCGGCAATTCCGCACTGATTTAGTGTCTAATTCCAATGGGTAGGGGCACGACCCCTGATTGACCCTTTGAGGGAAATTAATACGTATACAGAAACAGGCTGCCCCTGCGCTATGTGGGTATATTTTATCATAACTATTTTGTAAAGCTTATCGAGATTTGTAGGCCAAATTCTATTTCTTGAAAGGTGCATGTAAAGTAGATTAATACTTATGACCAAGGACTGTGCAATGTAGGGCAAAGTGACTGAAGCCCTTGGTTTCATCGCGATTCCGAATTATTTACTTATTATTGGCGGAGATAATTTGTAAATTTATTGTCTATCCCACTAACTTATTCTATTTAATGGAGCTCAAAATATCATTCGGGGAATATCTTTATGGAAGATTATAGCGCCTATACTGATCTTGAACTAGTTGTTCTGCTTAAGGATAAACCTGAAGCAGGAATTACTGTGGTTTATGATAGGTATTGGAAATTGTTATTAGATTCTGCATACCGAAGATTAAAAGATGAGCAGGATGCCCAGGAAATTGTACAGGAGCTATTTATTGGACTTTATACCCGTAGGCATACACTTTTTTTAAATTCCAGCCTCGAAGCATATCTAAGAAACGCTTTGAAGTATAGGGTATTGAATCATTTTAGACACAAAACTACACGTGAGCGTTATGCGCAGATCATGGCAACACAGCCGACTTATTCAGAGTCTGAAGTTGAGATGAGGATTGAGGAGGCCGAACTTAATTATCGCTTAAAGCTTGCCACAGAGCAATTACCTCCAAAATGCAGGGAAGTGTTTGTTTTAAGCAAGATTGAGCACTTGAGCAATGCTAAAATCGCGGCCCAACTCGGGATTTCGGTAAGTACAGTTGAAAAGCATATCAGCCGGGGAATGGAACTCATGCGAAAACATCTAGGTGATTACGACTCTGGCTTGGTCACATTAGCCATCTTAATTTCAGCATACGCTGGCAAATAAGCTCTCCCAATCTAATTTTTTTTAATCTGATTATAAGCGACTTATGTTTTTTATTGTTGTTAATCTCGTTGAGACTAGCGGTTTTTAATTTATGAAGTGATATCTATTAAAAGGGGCTTTAAATTATGGAATATAATAGACTCATAGAATTAGTAGATAGACTAGAAAACAATACTGCGACAAAACCGGAATTGGAGGAGCTGGAAGTTTTTTACCAATCGTTCGAAAATTCCGATGGAATTACCTCGAAATTAAATGATGAACAAAGTTATAAAGCCGAGTTATTTGAAAAAGTCAGAACTGCAATTGGATTTGATCCTGAACATAAAAAATTAGGTGTTACTAAACTCTGGCCTCGACTTTTGATCGTTGCCGCATCTATTTCATTAATAGCAATAGGAGTTTACTTTTTCAAGGATCAGTCAGGAATTAACGGCACTCAAAATGTTTCCATTGTCAATGATGTTGCTCCGGGTAAACAAGGTGCAACTTTGACGCTTGCCAATGGTAAGAAAATCAGATTGAGTGCTGCCGCGAATGGTGATCTGGCCCAGGAAGCTGGTGTAACGATCACTAAATCGGCAAATGGGCAGCTCGTTTATGAAATCAAAGATAATTCCGCCGAATCAAATAAAATCAACACCTTATCTACAGCCAAAGGAGAAACCTACCAGGTGCGTTTACCCGATGGTTCTTTAGTATGGCTAAATGCTGCCTCAAGCTTAACTTATGCTGTTAATCTGATTGAGAGCGGGAAGCGCAGCGTAAAACTTGAAGGTGAGGGATATTTTGAAATTGCGAAAGATAAATTACACCCATTTATCGTAGAAAGTAAAGGTCAGAAGGTAGAAGTTCTAGGTACCCACTTCAATATCAATGCTTATTCTGATGAACCTTCCATACAAACAACACTTTTAGAAGGGGCTGTTAAAATCAACAACAGGACCATTCTTAAACCTAATGAGCAAGCCATAAATACAGGATCAGCCATTAAGGTAATCCAAGTAGATGGTACCATATTCACAGACTGGAAGGATGGAATATTTACTTTCAGAAAGGAGCGTCTTGAAACCATATTGGCAAAAATCTCTAAATGGTATGATGTGGATATTGTTTCGCAGGGAAATACCAGCGCTCAGCTGACTTTTAGTGGGACGATATCAAGGAACACACCAATTTCCGGAGTTTTAAAACTGCTTGAAGCCAAGGCGAACATACGTTTTAAGGTAGAAGGGAAGAAGCTCTTAGTCATACAATAAATTAGTAGAAATCATCAAGGGATTAACCACCCCTAGTTATATAGTAAATCAACTAAAAACCAAAACCATGAACAAAAGAAAGTCAAAAGCAGGTCCGTAAGGGTAGAAATGTAATCTGATTTTATGCAGTATGATGATTGCTGTATAAGCAACCAGGAGTGCGACTAACACCCCCGGTTAAATGTTCAGGTTACCTCGCGTATAATTCTCTTAAAAATTTATTTACGATTCAACCCAAACAATTCAAATGTATGAAAATTTGTACTAACAATCCGTGTTGGCTATACCCTCACGTGAAAAAATTCCTGCTGGTTATGAAAATTACCACTTTGCTATTAATTGCTTCCATTATGCAGGTCAGCGCGATAAGTTATGCGCAAAAAGTCACCTACTCCCAAAAAAATATAACTGTCGAACAGCTATTTAGAGAAATTACTAAGCAAACTGGATACAACGTATTATATCCAGACAAGGAAATTAATACAGACAGGAGGATAGATGTCGATTTTAACGATACTTTTTTAGACAAGGTTTTGACGCAAGTCTTTAAGGGCCTTTCTATTTCCTACAAAATAGAAAATAAGAATATTATAATAAAAAAGGAAGACCCTTCCTTTCTGGAACGCCTGGCTGAGCGCTGGGCGAGCATCGATGTCTCAGGACGTGTGGTGGATGCTGATGGTCGTGGTTTGCCTGGTGCTTCTGTATCGGTCAAGGGTAAAGGGGGTAAAGCGGTAAGTACTGGTGCTGACGGCAGTTTTTATTTAAAAGGTGTCGATGAGGATGCGATGTTGGTGATTTCTTTTATTGGCTATGTGCCGAAAGAAGTGAAAGCAATTAAGGAACTGGGCCATGTGGTGTTAGAGTTGAGTACTTCTAAATTGGATGAAGTTCAGGTGATAGCCTATGGTACGACAACCAGAAGGTTAAGTACTAGTAATATTAGTAGTATTAAAGCGGATCAAATTGCCGCTCAACCTGTTTCGAATCCTCTCTTGGCGATGATGGGTCGAGTTCCGGGGTTACAAATTACCCAATCTACTGGTATCCCAGGTGGCTCAATCAAAGTAAGAATACAAGGACAGAATAGTTTGCAGCAAGGATCAGAGCCATTCTATGTCATAGATGGTGTTCCTTATTCATCTCAAACTTTATTTACTAATATCAATGGTGCAGTCGGCGGATCTCAAAGTGCATTAAGTTTCATAAATCCATCTGACATAGAAAGTATTGATATTCTTAAAGATGCAGACGCTACTGCTATCTATGGCAGTAGAGCAGCTAATGGGGCAATTCTAATTACTACAAAAAAGGGAAAAGTAGGACAAACTAAAATAGATCTAAATATACAAAATGGCTTTGGTAAGGTAACCCGAAAAATAGGTTTAATGAGTACACAGCAGTATATTGAAATGCGACTTGAAGCGCTCAAAAACAACAATAACACGCCCGTTTCATCGACAGATTATGATTTAAATGGCGCATGGGATAGAAATCAAAATACCGACTGGCAACAGGAATTAATTGGAGGAACAGCACATTATACAAATATTCAAACAAATCTATCAGGGGGAAATGAACAAACTCAATTTTTAGCGGGAGCCAGTTATAACAGAGAATCTACTGTTTTTCCGGGGAGCTATTCAGATGTAAAAGCCAATGTTCATGTGAATATTAATCATACATCTAGTAATCAAAGATTTAAGTTCAATCTTACAAATAGTTATCAACAGGATCTAAATAAACTTCCTACTATCGATTTAACTGGAATTGCTTTGAATTTGGCACCAAATTCTCCCTATCCATTTAAGCCGGATGGCAGCGTAAATTGGGGAATAGTTAATGGAGTACCTACGTTTACCACCAATAACCCCGCAGCAGTTTTGCTCCAAAAATTCAAGGGAAAAACAAACAACTTGATAAGTAGTTCAACAATTTCATACGAGATATTTCCTGGGTTACAAGTAAAATCAAATTTAGGATATAACCGACTGGAAACCCAGGAGGTATCTACAACACCTCAAACATCATTTAGTCCGACCCTGACCAGGAATAATAGGAAAGCAAAGTACGGTACTAATTATGTGTCATCATGGATCATTGAACCACAAATAGCTTATAATAAAGATTTTTCCTGGGGTCATTTAGATGCACTTATTGGGTCAACATTTCAAAACAGTGACAACGCAGTTGACGCATTCGATGGAAGTCTGTTTGCAAACGATTCTCAATTGGAAAATAGTCGAGCAGCTGGAACAATCGTTGCTAGCACTAACACAATGCAATCCAAATATCGGTATTCGGCGATATTTGGAAGACTCAATTATAGATTTAGAGATAGATATATTTTAAATTCTGCAATTCGCAGAGATGGATCGAGTCGATTCGGCATAGAAAATATGTTTAACACTTTTTATTCGGTAGGTGGTGCTTGGATACTCAGTGAAGAAGAATATCTTAAGAGATCGTTATCATACATTAATCATCTTAAACTGAAGGTTACATATGGCACGGCAGGAAATGATCAGATTAACAACTACGAATTTTTAAGTTTATACCAGAGTTATACTCCGAACGGAGTGCCCTATCAGAGTACCGTTGGTCTATTACCGACAAAACACTCAAATCCATATTTGCAATGGGAAGTGACTAAAAAATTAAATTTTGGATTAGATCTAGGAGTTTTTAATAATCGATTATTGTTCAGCGGAAATTACGCTATAAACAGATCTTCCAATCAGTTAACTTCCTACCCACTTCCTGTTGGGACTGGTTTCAGCGGGGTGCTTATTAATTTACCCGCAACTGTGCAAAATACAAGTTGGGAATTTTTATTAGATGCATCAATTGTTAATCACAAGGCCTTCTCGTGGCAATCATCTTTTAATTTAACCATTCCGAAAAATAAACTAATCAATTATCCTGATTTTGAAAACAGCGCTTATTATAATACCCTGATTGTAGGACAGTCCTTAGGAATTAAAAAGTTATACCAGTATGCCGGAGTGAATCCAACTACTGGTTATTACGAATTTAACGATCATTCTGGTCAAAAAACATCCACCGTAGATCCTGCAATCGATAAAACGCAATTTGTAGATTTTTACCCAAAGTTTTATGGGGGACTAAACAATACACTTAATTTTAAGAATTTTTCACTTGATTTCCTAGTTCAATTTGTAAAGCAGATTGGTGAAAATTATCAGTTCGGAAGTTTACTCCCTGGCTTTGCCAATAAGAACCAACCGCAAAGCCTCTTGAATCGTTGGCATAACATTTCAGATATCAGTAATGTTCAGCAAGTAACCACGTCTTTTGACGGTTTTGACCCTTTTAATAATGTACTTGAGAGCACTGCTCATTACAGTGATGCATCTTTTATACGTTTGAAGAACCTCAATTTATCGTATAATTTGCCACCTAAATTAATTAGCAAGTTACATATTTCGAAAGCTAAATTATTTGCGCAGGGTCAAAACCTTATGACGATTACAAATTTTGTCGGGCTGGACCCTGAAAATCAATCAACAGGTTCAATGCCCCCTCTGAAGATATTCTCTTTTGGACTTCAGCTAACATTTTAATCTTAAGACCATGAAAACTTATTATCATATATTAAAACGGATTGTAAACAGATTATGCTTGATTTTTCTTCTAGGTTGCGTGTTTAGTTGCAAAAAATTTATTGAAGTAGAAGCACCTATAACAAGTGTTAATTCAGGAAATGTATATAAAGAAAACTCCAATGCAGCAGCCGTTTTGACGGGTATTTTTGCGAAAATGTCTTCCAATGGTTTTTCAAGCGACTTATCCTTATATCCAGAACTATCTTCAGACAATTTAAATGCATTACAATTTTCAGACTCTGAATTATCTTATGCGTATTATAAGAATGCAATGTCCTCTACTTTTGAGGCTTCTTTTTGGAATAAAAATTATGAATACATATATTATGCAAATGCAGCGCTGGAAGGCCTGAGCCAATCAACAACTTTAGATCCAGATGTTAAAAAACGTCTTTTAGGAGAAGCGCACTTTATTAGAGGAATATGTTACTTTTATTTAACAAACTTTTATGGTAAGGTCCCCTTGCTTGTTTCAACAGATTATAAAGTAAATGCGAAATTATCTAATAGTTCTACTGAAATTATATACCAGCAGATAATACAAGATCTTTTGTTATCACAACAAATGTTGGATGATAAATACGTCGATGCCACAATAATTAAAGAAACACCAAATCGTGTTCGACCTAACAGAAGTGCTGCAACCGCTATGCTCGCGAGAGTCTATTTATTCACCAAAGAATATTCAAAGGCTGAAATTGAAGCCTCAAAAGTAATCAATCAGAGTTCAAGATATTCCATAGTTGGGATAGACAACACTTTTTTAAAAAACAATCAAGAAACAATATGGGCTCTTCAACCTGTGAATTTAGGAAAGGATACTCAAGAAGGATATTTTTTTAACTATCCTAGCGAGGGCCCAAATTCAAATAACTACGCATATTTATCATCTGATCTATTAGAAAGTTTTGACAGTGGTGACTTAAGAAAAATAAAGTGGATCTCTGACATGACTATAGATGGGGTTACCTTTTTTTATCCAACAAAGTATAAGGTTAGGGATGGAAATGCCTCAGATCCAAAAGAACAATCAATAGTCCTTAGATTAGCAGAGCAATATTTAATCCGTGCCGAAGCCAGGATACAACAAGAAAACATTGAGGGCGGTGTAAGTGATTTGAATGTTTTAAGAACAAGAGCTACAGACTTTTCAGCTCCCGTTTCTGAAAGATTAAAATTACTTTCGGCAATAACATCAAAACAAGAAGCTTTACTCACAGTCGAACGTGAAAGAAGAGCTGAATTGTTTACAGAATTGGGGGATCGTTGGATTAACCTAAAACGAACCGGCAGTATTGATGTTGTTATGACGAAAGCCGCAATATCTAAAGGTATTATATGGGCTCCCTTTAAGGCAATATATCCAATTCCCAATACGGAGATTCGACTAAATATTAATATAATTCAAAACCCAGGATACCAATAAATTCAGTTCCTAATATCAACCTATAGTGCAGGTAAAATCTGTACTATAGTTAATGTTTTGACTTTTCTAAATCAATTATTATGAAAATTTTTGTCTTAATGCTTGTTGCTTTTTTTTCTCTATTTAATTGCGTTGCTCAAAAACCGCCTATCACATTTGAAACGTTTAAAACTTGGGCGAAGGTGGGAAATGGAGGCTTAAGTAGCGATGGGAAATTTGCATTTTATACAATTGATAAAAACAAAGAAAATGGTAGATTACTCGTAATCAAATCAACCCAGGATAATTGGGAAAAAAGAATTGTAAATGCTAGTGATGCATATTTTACAAAAGACAGTAAATGGCTATTGACCAAGCTATTGAATGATAGTCTACTTGTTTTAAATCTCAAGGCAAATAGAAGCTTTATTCTCCCAAATGCCAAAGAGTTTAAACTTTTTAATAGAGGTAAGAAAATTGGCATTATTTATTTAAACGAGAAACATCACTTAATAACTCTGGATTTAGAAAGTGAATATCCAAGCAATAGAATTGCGGATCATGCGGCAGAATTTATTATTAATTCAACTGGCAGTGCTGTGATAGTCAAAAAGCAGTTAGAAGATAAGCGAATTCTACTAGAATGGATTGATCTAAATTCCAAATATTCAAAAATAATCTATTGCGGTGATACTGTTGGCCCAATTATCTTTGATCGCTATTCAACACAGGTTGCCTTTTTAAGTAAATGTAAGGGCTTGAATGAATTGTGGTATTTTAAAAAGTATGGAAAGGAATCTGTAAGGTTAGCTCTTGATCGTCAGAATGGAATTGATACTGCTTTACACATCGATGCCAGACATTTTCAATTTAGCGGTGATGCAGAAAGTATTTTCTTTTCATTGAAAACTAATACCCAAGAAGTTGACCCTTCAATTAAAACAGGACTTCGCATTTGGAATTATAAAGACGCATTTTTGCCTGAGGAATATTATGCCTCAGACAGATCAAAGTCGTACTTATCAGTCATCAATATAGCAAATAAACAAGTAAATCAGCTATTGAGTGGAAACGAGAAATTATCATCAAATATTTTGAAATATGATACTGACAGTGTTGTAGTAATTGAATGTTCTTTTGGTACGGAGTCCTTTATACCCTCGGCAACGAAAAACTATGCGATCTGTTTCACAAGAAATGCAAAGAAGATCATTTTTGAAAAAGACAGACTTAAAAAGATAAGTGAAGTTAGCATCTCCCCGCAAAACAATTACGTTGTCTATTTTGATGAGGACGTTAAAAATTACATCAGTTACAATATTAAGACGGCAGTCAAAATTAATATATCAAAGTCAATCCGTCAGCCACTTTTCCAATATGGTGTTTTAGATTATCCAAATCCACATTTTTTGGCCGCGGGAGTATCTGGATGGGAATCAAACGAAAAATTTATACTGATAAATGGAATGTTTGATATTTGGTGTGTTGATCCAACTGGAAAAAAAACTCCCGTGTCCTTGACAGATGGAATTGGTGAAAAACAGAACATAGTGTTCACTATACCTAGTGATAGTCCGAACAGAAGATTTTCAATAGGTAAGCAAATTATTTTAACATCATTGAACTTAAATAATAAAAAATTAGGATTCTACTCTGCACAACCCTTAAAAAGCAAATCCTGTCAAATGCTCTCAGAAATTTCGGAGTACATTTATCCTATTCACATTCTATATTATAAGACCCTTGGAAATAGGTTTTTGGCTACAGAAGATGACAGAAATTTCCTGATATTAAAAGAATCGGCCACCACGGCGCCAAATTATTTTTATAGTAAGGATCTAAAAACGTTTAACGCAATTTCTGATAACGAGCCGCAAAGAAAATATAATTGGTTGACTTCTGAACTCCATAACTACACGGACAGTTCTGGAAATAAATTACAGGGGATTTTGTATAAACCAGAAGATTTTAATCCGAGTAATAGCTATCCTATTATATTCATTTACTATGAAAAGAAAAGCAACCTATTAAACTCCTTTCCACCGATAGAACTCCCACTTACTGCGGAAATGGATGCATCCTTACCAGTTAGCCAAGGTTATTTGTTTTTTTTCGCAGATGTCAAAAGTAAACCAAGGTATACGGGTAAAGGGGCATTGCAATCGGTTTTGGCGGCTGTAAAACATTTATCGCAATACAGGTGGGTCGACACAACAAAAATGGGAGTTGTTGGGCATAGTTTCGGAGGATTTGAAACTAATTATATTATAACACACAGTAACGTCTTCAAAGCTGCTATTTCAGGTGCGGGAATAAGTGAGTTTATCAGCATGGCATATGGTACGTGGGGTGGTGGCAGAAGTATGCAAGTATCCAATCAAACAGGTCAAAACAAAATGGTTTCATCTCTATCTCAAGACTCAAAGCCGTATATAGAAAATTCAGCACTTCTAAAAGTTAAAGATGTGACGACACCCTTGTTGTTATTGCACAATTCAAATGATGGAGCTGTACCATGGACACAAAGCAGACAATTTTTTATCGCATTGAGAAGCCTTCAAAAACCCGTTTGGTGGTTAAACTACATTAATGAAAGTCACGGTCTGAGTGAAGAAAGAAATCAATTAGACTACAATACCAAGGCGCTAGAATTTTTAGACCATTTTTTAAAGAACAAATCAATGCCGAAATGGATGAATGAGGCTATTACCAACAATAAGAATTTTTAACCACTAAATATTTATAAACCATATAAAATACACATGAAATTAAATGGAATAAAAAGGGCAATCACTTTGATATCAATACTAATGGTCGCCTTATCAGTCAACGCTCAAAAGAACTCTTTTTCAGGGTCCTGGATATTGAATACTAAAAAAAGTGAATTTGGTGATATACCAACCCGAGCAGCAGTACAATTTTATCAAGTTAAGTATGACAAAAGTGATATGCTAATACGGTGGATAACGAATGATGTAAAGTCTAAATCAATTTCCGAAGTTAGAGTGCCGATGGATTCAAGCTATGTTTCATCATTACTTCCAAATAATAGAACCAGAATCGCAAATCTAGTTATTACTGATCAAGGTAAAGGTATAATATTCAATAAATCATACAGTAAACCTGGCAAGGCTATCGAAATTGATTATTCCTTAAAAGAAAGATGGAATCTTACAAATGATGGTAAAGAGTTGTACATCGAATTAACATCACCTACCTATACTATAAGAGCCATTTACGATAGAATCACGGATGCAGAATTTAATCGTTCATCATTATGAGAAAATTATCGATGGTAATAATACTGGTTTGTAATATTTTCAGCTCTGTACATTCTCAGAAGAAGATTCTTTTATATCCAGATTCAATATTTGATTCTAACCAAGATCCTACAATTGAAGCATACTTGCCGGCAAAATCAATAGAAAAGACCCCGGCAATAATAGTTATTCCAGGAGGCGCTTATAGTTTTTTAGCGTTCGAAGAGGAAGGAATATCAATTGCAAAATTATTTGCCGAAAAAGGTATTGCTGCATTTGTTTTAAAATACAGGCTTCCAGCATATGCAGCCTTAGAAAACAAAGCTCAGATACCTTTGCAAGATGCACAAAAAGCATTAAAAATAATTCGAAGCAGAGCACCGGAATGGAATCTTGATCCACAATCTGTCGGCGTAATTGGATTTAGTGCTGGCGGGCATTTGGCGTCAGTATTGGGGACTCATTTTCACAAAAACTATATTCCAAATTCGGAGAAGACCAATCTTCGTCCGGATTTTATGATCCTTGTTTATCCTGTCATCAGCATGGATAACAAGCTCACACATCCAGGCTCCCAACAGAGTCTTCTTGGCTTAAACCCAAAAGAAAGTCAAATTTGGGCTTTTTCAAGTGACAAACAAGTATCATTTGATACTCCCCCTACTTACCTGACACATGCAGGGGATGACCAGGTAGTCGATGTGAACAATAGTATTGAGATGTACAAAGCTCTGGCCAATAATAATATTCCTGTTGAGATGCATCTGTATCCAAAAGGTAACCATGGTTTTATCCAGCGGGTGCCCGTAAGTGAGTGGCTGGATCCAATGCTTTTATGGCTTCGGAAAAGTGGATTTTACGATAAATCGTTAACTAAAAAAGAATAAAAAAATTAACTAGGACAATTTAAGAAAACACATGATGAAAGCCAAAATTATAATGCTTTTAGCCACTGCTTTGCCATTTTTAAAGGTAGACTTCGCAAATGCACAGCAAAAATATAAAATGCAACCTGTGGCGATTCAAACCCGTTGGGCAAATGAAGTATCACCAACTAATGCACTGAAAGAATATCCACGTCCACAAATGGTTAGAAAACAATGGATTAATTTAAATGGTTTATGGGATTATGCCATAACACCCAAGGATAGCAGTGTGCCACTAAAGCCTGAAGGACAGATACTTGTTCCTTATCCAATAGAGTCAGCTTTATCTGGTATAAAAAGGAACCTAAGGCAAGATCAGAATTTATGGTACATAAAGAAGATTACTACTCCAAAAGTAGGAGGCAATGATCATGTTATACTACATTTTGGTGCTGTTGATTACCAAGCGACAGTGTATATCGATGGAATGGAAATTGGTAGTCATGAAGGAGGGTATACAGAATTCAGCTTCGACATCACTAAATACCTCATCAAAAAAGAACATACCCTTTTTGTTAAAGTCTATGATCCGTCTGATCAGGGCGTTGGGCCGCATGGAAAACAGGTGCTTAATCCTGGAAATATTTATTACACACCTAGCAGTGGGATTTGGCAAACAGTATGGTTAGAATCGGTACCAGCAGATTATATTACTGATTTGACATTGAGCCCTGATATTGATAAACAAGTTCTTAATGTAACCGTTAACTCAGCTTCAGAATTACCTGTAGAAATAACTGTTCAAGGAAATGTAATTAAGGCCGAATCAAATAGACAGGTAGCGGTAACCCTTAAGGACGTTAAACTATGGTCACCCGGTAGTCCTTATCTGTATGATTTGAAAGTAAAGTTGGGCAAAGATGAAGTGCAAAGCTATTTTGGTATGCGAAAGATCAGTATTACCAAAGATCAGGAAGGGGTAAACCGTATCTTCCTGAACAATAAACCATATTTTAATTTAGGCACACTTGATCAGGGCTTCTGGCCGGATGGCTTATATACAGCTCCGACTGACGAAGCACTGGCTTTTGACATCAAGGCGATCAAAGCAATGGGCTTCAATACCATTCGAAAACACATTAAGGTAGAACCAGCAAGATGGTATTATCATGCAGATAAACTGGGAATGTTGGTTTGGCAGGATATGGTAAATCCCAACCAGCGATTACCTCAAGGAAGTAAAGCTGCATTTGAAGCCCAGGCGAAAGAGACAATCAAACAACTTCATAATTACCCTAGCATAACCACCTGGGTATTGTTTAATGAGAAATGGGGACAGTATGACCAAGCAAGACTGACCAAATGGCTTAAAGAAGCGGATCCATCAAGATTAGTAAACGGACACAGTGGTGAACTCCTCTATGTCAATGAAAAGCTACGTAGCCCGGCATCAGATGCCTATGTAAATTCAGATATGACCGATGTACATAGTTATCCTGATCCTATGATGAGTATCAAGCAAGATGATAAAGCTCAGGTCTTAGGTGAATTTGGAGGGATAGGTGTGTTTGTGGATGATCATCAATGGAATCCCGAGATAGCCTGGGGATATATTCAAGAAAGGCCAGCCGCTTTCAAATTAAAATATGCCCTAATGAATGAAAAACTTATTAAGCTGCAAAAGATTGGGCTTAGTGGTTCAATTTATACGCAACCATTTGATGTTGAAAGTGAACAGAACGGACTGATGACTTACGATCGGGAAGTAACTAAAATACCAATTGAAGATTTAAGGGACATTCATAGTTGGCTTAATCCCGATATTGGCATCATCCCTACGGTAGCCGCAAAGAATTTAGATCTCACCGATCCTGAAATATTGTATGGTAGATTGTTTGACAGTTATAGGAATGGAAAAAAGGACATTGCTACTATTCGCAAACTGTTAATCATGGGCAACTCTTTCGGTGATACAATAAGCTTGAAATTATTAATTAGCGATTTTATAGATGAATTAGATAAACCATTTAAAAAAGAGGATATTCTATTAGTTAGAAAATTCACAAAAAAAACGAATGATCCCGGCTTCGAGTTTTTTTTAAAAAATGCTCAACAGATAAATATGGTTTTAGGAATTAATTGGGCAGACGGAAATATCTTAGGCTGGATAGATAAAGAGTTAATGAAATCTCAAAATTCAGCTGCAAACGATTGGAGTAACTTTCGGGATAATATTGATTGGAATCTCATCATGCAACGGGCCACAGCCAAGTATGGTAGATTAGGTAAGGAGGCCGCATTTAAAGCAAAGCTGATGTATCTCTTTTATAGAGAAGACTATCTCTCATTTGCTAAGGAGACAGCAAATTTAATGGACTTTTTAACTAATGAGTACGGAGAAAAAGCGTCAATTCGCCTTGGAGGAGAACTTTTAAATAATGCTGCTTGGTGGGCCTTTGAAAATTTGGCAGACACGAATATATTAAACAAGGCCCTAAGTTGGAGTAAATATGCATTAGAGGAGGGGCCAGCACGATATTCCCGTATCGATACTTATGCGAATTTATTATATAAGTTAGGAAAAAGAAGTGAAGCTATTGAATGGGAAAAGAAAGCATTAAAATTAACTCCAGAACCGAGTAGAAAGATAGTTATGGATACAATTGATAAAATGGAAAAAGGAATTAAGACCTGGCCTGATATCAAAGAGTAAAAAATGGAAAATCAATTCTCCCGACTTGGCCAGTTAATTTTTGATCTGAGTAACCTTCCTGAGTTTGACTTAAGTGATGAAAGCAACTTAACTTTTCTTGATGAAGGATATAGACGTATTAAGATTAACCTATATGTTGTATGGCAAAAGCAGAAAAATGAGTAAGCGTGAATATACTGTGGTAATGATGAATATGATTTTAAAAGGGGAAATGGAGCCATTGATGAATGCTTCTGAAAACCCGGACCGGGCAGCTATAGACTCTGCAGTAAAACCATATGGTGTTCCAGACAAGAAAATCCTGTTACGTGCAAAGATGGTCGGGTTTTACAACAAACAGGACTGGAAAAACTATGTTCCGGCTGCTATTGCCTACCTGGAGAAGTTTGGTGAGAATGTACCGGAGAGCAAAAGGAAAATGTTTCAGGCTGCAATTGATGAACACAAATAGGAAATATTTATGACACAGGAATTGGTAAAGGAAGCCCCTGTTGCTGACTTGGCTCAGCGGGGTTACGCTCTGGACGAGATTAAGCTGCTGTTTCGTTTACAACGCCTGATCGAAACGGATTTCAGAAAGTGTAAATACCGGGAGTATTATGCAGCATTGATCGGGATCTCGCTTTATCGCCTAGACAAAAT
>Ga0157370_10004207_pt1 | contig 16639 bp, 14 predicted proteins | sample C35metaG_FD_113463 | JGI IMG/M metagenome (GOLD analysis project Ga0157370, IMG submission 113463) | Corn rhizosphere microbial communities from Kellogg Biological Station, Michigan, USA - C3-5 metaG | ecosystem: Host-associated > Plants > Roots > Rhizosphere > Soil | place: USA: Michigan...
CACTCATTGTAGAAGTGCGGGAACTGGTCCCGCCCGAAAAATATGTATGAACGCCATCGTCGACTGCAATAGCTTTTACTGCTCCTGCGAGCGCGTCTTCCGGCCCGACCTCTGGAACAAGCCCGTCGTCGTCCTCAGCAACAACGACGGCTGTATCGTTTCCCGGAGCGATGAAGCCAGGCGGCTCGGTGTCGGAATGGCCATCCCTTATTTTCAGGACCGGCCCATTATCGACAAGCATGGGATCTCCGTATTCTCCTCCAACTACCATCTGTACGGGGATATGAGCTGGCGGGTGATGGAAACATTGCCGACAATGATGGGAGATGCCTCCAAAGTGGAAGTGTATTCCGTGGATGAAGCTTCTATGGACCTCGATCATGTTCCTCGCCATAAGCTGGAAGATTATTCCCGCCACATCAAACAGACAGTGGAACAATGGACTCCGGGCAAAATGTAGCCCAATTCCCGCAAACCGCTAATGTCTGTCCTTCGGACGAGCACCTTTTCAGGAGCTCCCTGGTCTGACAATCAATGTAATGCAATAATTCTTACCTTTTTCCTACAAAATTTAAAATATCCGTCCTTCTCATCCGTCTACCTTCTAAACGGGCATATGGTCCGTTGGCCGATAGGCCAGACAAGAAAATGGACGAGCTATTGACGATATCACCGGTCATGAACCAATCATCGAGAAAAAATATCACGGCTGTCATCAGTCAGTTCGGGCGGCGGCTGCTGAGCTTTATCCGCCAGCGCGTATCCGATCCGGCGGATGCCGAGGATATATTGCAGGATGTCTGGTATCAATTCTCGACGACAGTGGATACGGAACCCATCGAACAGGTCAGCAGCTGGCTGTTCAAAGTGGCCCGTAACAAGATCATCGACCGCTATCGTAAAAAGCGGCCGGACTCGCTGGATAGCCTGCTGCAATCCGACGAAGAGGATGAAGGACCTAATTTTTCGGAAATACTCTTTGACAAGAGCAATAATCCCGAAACAGCTTATCTAAGCAGCCTCTTTTGGAAGACCCTGGAAGAAGCGCTGCAGGAACTGCCGGAAGACCAGCGCAATGTATTCGTCTGGAATGAGCTGGGAGACATCTCCTTCAAAGAGATCGCCGCCCACACAGGAGAAAATGTCAACACCCTCATCTCGCGTAAAAGATATGCCGTACTATTTCTTCGCGAAAGGTTGATGACCTTGTATAACGAGATAATAAATCATTAAAATAAAAAGATCATGAAACGTTTTTGGATGAAAAGGGTTGCCGGTTTTATTGTACTGGCGCTGTTTGGGATAGCAGTTTTTTCAGGCATCGTAATGTTATTGTGGAATGCGTTGATGCCGGCTATCTTTCACCTGGCAGCCATCACCTGGCCCCAGGCCCTGGGATTGCTGATCCTCTGCAAGATACTGTTTGGCGGATTTCGCGGCGGCGGGCCTAGACAGCATTGGAAGAACAAAATGAAACAACACTGGATGAAGATGAGCCCGGAAGAAAAGGAGAAGTTCAGACAGGAGTGGATGAGACGCTGCGGAGGCCGTGGCCCCTTCAGAGGCCCCGTTGGAGGCCCCTTCGAAAAAGACCCCTTTGCATCAGGCGGCCCCTTCTCGGATGAAAAAATACCGCCCACGGAGAGCGCGTCTTAAAAGATCAGTACACAGGAACCGCTGGAAGCGGTTCGTCTGTAACCGAGCCCTTGGCGAAGGTTACGACCGAGGAGGACCGTGACGAAGCAGGTCCGACGAAGGCCTCAGACATTAGCGATATTCGGGAATTGGGCTGGTTTTTCGTGTAGAACAATTCCCACCTTATATATAAACCTATCAACTGAAAAAAATGCGTATGGCCGCAGAACTTTCGACGACCTTTCCTTCCGAAGGCATCACCACCCGGCTTGCCGGCTGGCTTCTCCCCGGACAGTTTTCCCAGGACTGGGCCCTGGAACAATTAAACGTCTTGCCCTACCAACATCTCCTGGAAGTAGGCTACGGCTCCGGAAAGATGCTACAGGCAGTAGCTAAAAAATTGAAGATCGGATTTATTGCAGGCATTGACCACTCCGTCTCCATGTACCAACGCGCCTTAAAAAGAAACAGGCGCGCTGTCGAAGACCAGCTATTACAGCTGCATATAGGCTCACTGCATCAGCTGCCTTACCCCTCTCATTATTTTCATACCATCTATGGAACCAATACTCATTTGTCCTGGAAGGATCCGGCCATGGAATTCTTACGCCTGTCCAATCTGCTGAGAGCAGGCGGACGGCTGGTGACCATATTGCAACCTCAATGGCCCCTGCAGGAAAAGGCAGTCCGCAACACCATGGAAAAGATCCAGGAATACTATATGGAAGCAGCCCTCACAGATATAAGGATCCGCTACAAGGACGCCGACGGGCTCACCGGTGTAGCCATTACAGGCTATAAGGTATAAGGACGGTTTAACGCATTGTCTAAAAAAATCAATCAATTCATTTTCAGTGCTTTGCAGCATGCAAAACTCGGCTTTACGGAAACTTTAACAGTGTCCGGTTAAATCTTCGAAACCGGTTTCGTTCCAATATTCAAGGATGTGAAACTGACCTTTGAACGACATCCGTAACAATTAAAATCTACGAAAATGAACACGAAGTATCACGAACGCCCTGAAAAGACAAATATGAACGTGAGTAAAAAGCTGTTTGTCCTTACTACAATCCTTGCAGGTAACCTCATCGCCAGCTCTGCCTATTCCCAGGTATATGTCAACGCTCGTCTCCGTATTCCTGGAGTCAGGGTTTATGTGAGCACGCCTCCCCCTCCTCCTCCCGTAGTATATCAACAATATCCCGCCCCTGCACCTGCTCCTGTATGCCAGGATCAGTACGATCAGGACGGCTATGGTTACGCACCGGCTCCTACCACCGTTGTGTACGAGAATGAATTCCCCGGATATGTTTACTATAACTATCCTGCATGGGGTGGTCACTACCGCGACCGTGTCTATTACGAACACTATCGTCCTTATTTCGAAAGGGACTATAGACCCTACTTCAGCGGCAGAAGATTTGACCATGCAAGATTCGAACATGATCGTGGCAGATTCGATCACGATCGTGGTGAACACCGCGGATGGGACCGCCACGGCCGCTACTAACAAAATTAAGAGACCCGCTAACGCGGGTCTCTTTTTTAGTCATTATTTTTAGTTGCTCTCACAAACGCCGCCCTGCTGGGAGCCGGCACTTTTGCATCCATCCCCTTTATTCCCTTCCAGAGTATCTCATTGAACAAGGCGTCAGGCACCCTGTCCTCCCGTGTAAGGTCGATACCGGCCGACTTTTTGGCCATCTCATTCCAGGCCACATTGATATCACCCAGATCGATATTCGCCGGCAGGGCATGAAAAGGCGACAGATCGGCCTCATTGGAAAAACACCGCCATAAGGGAGTCGCCGCCGCATCGTACTGGCTCATCGGTGAAAGCCCCAATACCAGCTCGATAGTACGCAGCACCGATGTGGTGGAGTACATGGTATGGTCGACATAATGACGCTTGACAAATCCGCCGGCAACATATACAGGACTACGGTGCGCATCCACATGATCGGGGCCATTCTGCGCATCGTCCTCCAGGATAAAAACCACACTTTCCTTCCAGATAGGGCTCTTGCTGAGGTATTCTATAAATCCACCTACCGCCAGGTCATTGTCCGCCACATGCGCAAAAGGCGTAGGTCTTCCCTTTCTCATACCCTCCGTATGATCGTTGCCAAACCGCACCGTATTCAGCCGCGGCAGCGCACCAGCAGCCAGCAGCGAGTCGAAATCCCTTTTCCACTGGCTCAATCTCACCGTGTCCCGCACATGCAAATCCCAGCCGGTATAATAAGGACAGTAATGCCCCTGTAAAGTCTTTATATTCGGCTTATAATCGTCCGCAAACTCACCATATGTCCTGTAAGGCACCCCGGCCCGCAGGCAGTGATCCCAGATATATCCGCCTTTGTTATTGGCTATCTCCCGATTGCCCTCCGAGTCGTAATGACCGCCCCGCCCTCCATAATAAGTGGGCCAGGTCTTCTCCAGGTAGTCGGTGGCATAGCCGCCCATGCTCCATTCATGCCCGTCGGCGCTCACTTCCGCATCGACATAAAAATTATCCAGCAGGACAAATTCTCTCGCCAGCGCATGCAGGTTAGGGGTTACATGCTCGCCAAATAATACCAGGCTGCTGTCCCCATTGCCTTCCTTCATATCGCCGAGGACCTGATCATAGGTGCGGTTCTCTTTAATGATATAGAAAACATATTTGATAGGCGAGGGATCGCCCACCTTCATCGGTATGGGATTACCGGACTGTCCTTTGGCCATCAGCTCCCCGTCCTTTGTATAAGGCGTATTCCGGTACACCTGGCCAGAATAGACAGCCAGCTCCTGCTCCGTTGGTTCATCGATGACACTCATCGTACCTTTGAACAATCCGGCTATATACTGCACCGGCGCCTTCTTTTTATTAAGATCGCCCTTCTGATAGTTCACTTCCTGCCGCCTGCTCACAGGACTGGGCCCCTCCGGATTGGGCAGCGAAGAAAAACCTTTTCCATTGGCCACCCATATCTTCTTTCCAATCGTCCTTACGGCGGTAGGATACCAACCCACAGGGATAAAGCCTTTTGATTGGCATTCTCCCGGCTCATGGACATCGAATACGGCCAGACAGTTATTATCCGCATTGGCCACATACAGGGTCTTCTCATCGGAGCTGAGCGCGAGGGCATTTGTCGTCGAGCCGGGAGGCGCATCCGGATACAGGGCCGCATTCAGCGTCTCCACCACCTTTCGTTGCCGCAGGTCGATGACGGATACTGAATTATCATTGGCATTGGCTACAAAAAGCCAGCGGTCATTACGGGTAAGACAAATATCATTTGGATTGTCACCCACAGGTATCTCTCCGGAAAAACTGCGTTGCTCCGTATCGAAGATCAATACCTTGTCGCATCCCCAGCAGGTGATATACAGCTCTTTCCGGCTATGCGACAGCTGGCAGGTATATCCTTCTCCTCCCAGGTCCAGGCGCTGTACGATGGCCTTGGTGGAGAGGTCTACGATGTACAGGGAATTGTTCTCCCTTGTCACGACATACAGCAGCTTCTTCCTATCGTCTATATCCATCCCGGCAGGAGAGATCTTTTCCGGCCATTTCTTTCCCAGTAAAATGCTATCCCTCAGCACAAGGCCATGAGATGCACCCGGCCTGACGGCATATTTTAGAATGCGATTGTCATTGCCACCCGACGCATAAAGGAACTTATTGTCGGAGCTGAACTTCAATCCCAGCCAGCTCTTGGAAATAATAACGCTGTCTATCACCTTTTCCGCCGCCACATCGATAAGCTGCAGGGTCTGTGTGCTCTGGCCGTTATTGGTGACGGCGGCCCATCGCCTATTGGCGGATACGGCAATATTCAAGGGCAGATCGCCCAATCGAAAGCCATGCCCCGCCGGTGTCAATGACCAGCCGTTGGAGAGCACAATTACAGAATCGGAAACTGTTCCGGGCCGGCGTATCGCTTGCTGGGCCCTCGACTGCCCCACTATCAGTCCCAGGGCAGACAGTAAAAGAATTTTCTTCATGCGAAGCTCTTTGAGGAGGGACAAATGTACTTCTTCCGAAGATTTCCGGCGGAAATGCCGGTAGAATTAATACCAATATAATTTTTAGATAATAAGTGGCCGGCCGATCATGGGAACATTGCTGCCGCCTGCTCAGCCGATTCGGGCCTGCCTACATCGATCAATAACGACCCGCTGTGATCGAAACCCCGGATAACATGGCTGCTGCCCGCTTCCAGGTAGACATCTACCATCGAAAATTTTCCCGACTGCCGCATCACGGTGAAAAGCGCCGGATCGATGACATGTATCCCGCTAAAGGCCCGTGGATGCACCGGCCCCGAAAAAGACTTTTCACCAGCCCATCTCTCCTGGCCCGTCTTTATATTCTTCCATCCCCGCAGCCGGTCCTCTTCATCGAAGAGAAAATACCTGGACGTCTCCCGTTGCGTCACGGCCAGGGTTGCCAAACACCGGTGTTGAAAATGATCCCGGATCAGGGCATTCAGGTCGAGGTCGGTGAGAATATCCACATTCATAGCGACAAAGGGAGCTCCGTCCAACAACCTCCTTGCCTTTATCAATCCGCCGCCGGTCTCCAGCACCTCATCCGTCTCATCACTGATGGAAACAGTACTGCCCCAACCCTTGCCGGCATCGAGGGCTGCGACGATCTGATCCGCAAAATGATGTACATTCACGACGACATCATAAATGCCGTATTGTTGTAAGTATTCGATGTTGCGCTGCAGAAGGCTTTTCCCATTGATCAATGCCAGCGCTTTGGGATGATGGTCGGTCCAGGGCTTGAACCGCGTACCCAGGCCTGCCGAAAAGATCATGGCTTTTGAGATAGCTTGGTCGTTCATAAGATCGAGTGTTTAAAGCACAATATTCTGCACGAGCGCGCTCTTCTCCGGGTAGTCGGTATTGAAATGAAGACCCCGGCTTTCCTTCCTGAAAGACGCTTCCTTCACGATCAGATAGCCCACCGTGATCAGATTCCTCACTTCACACAATTGTGGCGATACGGCAGTGGTCTCATAAAGAGCCTCTATCTCCTCATGCAAAAGATCCAGTCTTTTTAAAGCCCTTTGCAAACGCATATTGGTCCGTACGATACCCACATAGTCGCTCATCAGCAGCTGCAGCTCTTTCAGACTTTGCGTAATAAGGATCATCTCCCGCGGCTCCATCGTTCCTTCCGCATTCCAATCGGGGAGATCCTCCCTGAAGTCGACATCCTCCACTTTCTCCACCGTATCCAGGTAACAGCGGTGCGCAAATACCAGCGCCTCCAGCAGAGAATTGCTGGCCAGCCGATTGGACCCATGCAGCCCCGTGGAAGAGCATTCCCCGCAGGCATATAGGTTGATGATGGACGTGCGTCCCCATTCGTCCACCTTTATACCGCCACAGCTATAATGCGCCGCAGGCGCCACAGGGATCATTTGCTGTGCAACGTCGATACCAATCGACTTACATTTCTCATAGATATTGGGGAAATGCTCTATGAACTTTGCCTGGTCCATATGCCGGCAGTCGAGATACACATGTTCCGTACCAGCCTTTTTCATCTCGCTGTCGAGGGCCCTCGCCACGATGTCGCGGGGCGCCAGGTCCTTGCGTGGGTCATACTGCACCATAAAGGCCTCATCGCGATTATTTCGTAGAATGCCTCCATCACCTCTGACGGCCTCCGTAATAAGAAAGGAAGGGCTGACACCGGGCTCATAAAGCGCGGTGGGATGGAACTGGATAAATTCCATATTTTCTATACGGCCCTTCGCACGATAGACCATGGCCACTCCGTCGCCTGTCGCAATCTTAGGATTGGTCGTCGTACGATAAACCTGGCCATTCCCGCCGGTGGCCAGCAAGGTGATGCGGGATAATATTTTGACGATCTTATTGGTATGCTGATCCAGGGCATATACGCCATAACATTCGATGTCAGGCGTGGATTTAGTGACGAGATACCCCAGGTGATGCTGCGTGATCAGGTCCAGCACAAACCAGTGTTTGATGATGGTGATATTGGACTGCTTGCCTACCGTCTCCAGCAAGGCGCGCTCGATCTCCCTTCCCGTCACATCTTTGTGATGCAGGATGCGGAATTCTGAATGACCACCTTCCTTTCCCAGCTTGAACTCACCGCCCGAGTCCTTGTCAAACCGGGTGCCCCAATCGATGATCTCTTGTATCCGCTCGGGGCCCTCTTTTACGACGATCTCCACGGTATGGGGATTGCAAAGCCCGTCGCCGGCTATCAAAGTGTCCTGGATATGCTTGTCAAAGCTGTCATTCTCCAGGTCCGTTACACCTGCTATTCCGCCCTGTGCGTATTTGGTATTGGTCTCATCCGCCCTCGTCTTCGTAATGACAAGGATACTCTTATCGGGATGACGCTGAGCTACCTTTAACGCATAGCTCAATCCTGCTATTCCGGAACCAATGACCAGGAAGTCAGTTTTTATCATAATGGGGTCAAACCTACATTAATATGCCCAAATAACAATGATTGCCCATACGGCCAAATCCATAGTCCGGTCATCCTGGAATGTCAGCTAGGTTCCCCTTCACCATTGAACTCCGGCTTCGCCGGACTCACTGAGTCCATTGAAAAGACATTATGGGCCGAAGTAAAAAGACATTAATTCAAGGGAAATTTACGCACGATGACCCATTTGATAGTCAACAAATATTTTCTATATCAACGAGGGAAAGTAGATAAGACGTCCGGCGCACCGTCCTAATACTCGATGTTATAGCTGAATTGCTCCGGCTTTTCAAATACATCCACGAGGTTGTATTTGATCGTTACCGTCTTTTTATCATCCGAAAGCTTTGCCAGTGGATTGTCTACTTTCTTAACGGGACGTGGAAGCGCGATGGTAGTAGTATACAATATCTCCATACCCATTTGCGAAGCCTGTTGCATCTGCGACAGCTGAGGGTCGCTCTTCAATGCTTTCCATTTTTCCTCATTCAGCTTTTTGGTCATGACCCCATCCTTGCAGGTGAAGTCATATATGCCATTGAACTGGTTGATGTCCGGACTAGCCTGCCCCCCGCCTTGTCCATTCTGTCCGGCCAGGCTGCTGAGAAGATTGGTATTACCCAGCGAACCGTCACTTATCGTCTTGTATAAGCTCTGCAGCTGCGCGAGATTGTTAAAAGGAAATTGCATGTGTGTCGTAAAGACCTTTTGATCCAGGTCCATCTTGATATGTACAGAGCCGGGACGCAGCAGGGCCTTTTTCTCCGCGCTGAGATTGCTGGCAGTGTCGACGATATCTTTCATCAGGATAGTAGTATCCATTTTCTCCAGTCCTTTTTTGGCCAGCTCGTCCTTCCCCATATATGTTTGCAGCAGCTCAACCATTTGACTGAGGTCCATATCGATAGCCATCTTGCCGCTGCCATCCTTTTTGATATCTACATTTTCGTTGATGTCGAGACAGCCCATCATCAGACAGGCAAAGGATAAGGGGAAGAAGTACTTGAATATCTTCATAGTAATTATTTTTGTGGGGTGTAAATTAGCTCTTTACTCGACGCTGACCTTATATCGGGTGGTAAATATTTGTGAACGCCCCGACTCCAAAAGAGTCAGTCCCATTTTGTTGTTAAAACAGTCCGGAGCGCCGCTGAGATTCTCTACGGCAATGCTCTGGCGGGAGTCAGGAGTATATACCTGGAGATAGGGATAGCTGTCGTCCGGATAAAAGGATACCCGGAGACCGTTGTCCGGATTGAAGAGTTCGCAGGCAGCGCTCACAAGCTGTTGTTTCAGGACAAAACAATTATCCAGGAACGTATCACCCATTCTTTTGGGCGTATCGAACACGTCGTATTGAAGCAGTTTGCCGGTAGGTATCAGCTTTGCGTCAAATTCTACCATGGCGGAAGCATAAAATTGCATCTGCCAGTCGTCGGCCTTCCCCCCAAGCTGGAAATAAGGATGCCAGCCGTCGGCGATGGGAATGACCTTGTTATCCAGGTTGGTCACGGTCGTCACTACCTCCAGCATGCTGTCCGGATGCAGGATATAACGTACACCACAAGCATAGTCGAATGGATAGCCTTCATCCTCCCTATTGTAACGATACTCCATGGCCAGAGAAGCAGAAGCTCCATCGGTCGTCTCCTCCAGAACAGTAAAAGGCTTATTATACAGCAGCCCATGGATGGCCGTGCCATCTGGGAACAGACGCTTGAACTGGTATGTCTTTCCCTCGAATACATATTTCCCGTCCGGGATCCGGCAGGGCCAGGGCGAAAGTTTGGAGCTTTTATACGATCGATCTACAATCTTTTCCAGCTGATCCCTGTCATGGTAATTATCGATGACATTGAACCGGCCGGCAGAACCCCCCGCTTTTGGCGCGCGGACCGTAAAAGCATGCAAAGAAGCTCCGTGATCAGGCAATATGGCAATTTCAGTGGCAGTAGACTCTTCCCTTAGGACTATCAGACGCAGACCGTTCTCTTCCAAATGACGGATAAGAAAATTCATAATATCAAGGTATAATTCCTGCAATATATTGCGTCCAATTGGACTTTTGGAAAATTTAGTCCAATTGTCCATAACCAGGGCTACGCCCGCAACCTTCGGCCGAGCTGTGCTCGTCTCTCGGTTGTATCTGGCCTTCGGCCAACGAACCCGTGGTTCGTCCCGCCCCCCTACTCGAAAAAAGACATAACCTCACCGCTGCTGAGATACAACTCTTTCCATTCCTGGGCTTTCTGGTCGTCAAAAACGTCGAAAGTCTTAAGTATCTCATACGCAAACTCTATAAGCGCCACTCCATTGGCGGTGATGATATTCCCCGTATTGACACAAGGGATGCATTGATAAAGGTCCTCTCCGGTGTATTCGGGACAATAATGCTTCAAAAAGCCGGGGAAATTGCTGGTATGCGGTATATTATCCAACAGGCCCAGATCGGCCAGGGCAAGCACGGCGGCAGAAATAGCAGCGATGGGCCTTTTACCAAGCGTAGACGTGATCAGGGGAAAGATCTCCAGGTTATCCCCTTCTTTCCACTTGTCCCCGCCGGGTAATAAGAGAAGGTCAAAGTCCTCCGGATCCATCATTTTCAAGCTGGTATGAGGCATTACCCTCAATCCGCTCGTGGATGTCACCGGGTGCCCGCTCGCCGAAAAGGTCTCGATGGCAAAATCCGAGTTCTGACTACCCAGCCAGGCCATGGTCAGGGATACGTCCTGGTCGGCAAAACCGTCGAAAATGAATACGGCACAGGTCCTTTTCTTATTGTTGTTTTGGATCAAGGTCATAAAATAAGTTTTACTACAAAAGAACACCCGGATAGTGACAGCCCTATGTCAGTAGCTGCCATGCCGGCACATTAATCTTTCAGCCAGATCTTTCATAAGGTTCTTTAGGGCGGAAGGGGATTCCACCAGGACGGTGTCGGCGTAAGTGAGGAGCCAGTGCCCAAACCAATGGACCGAGGAGGTCATAAATTTCATGCGGACCACGTCTCCCAGATCCTCCTCGGAGACATACCCATTAAAGTATTTCTGTTCCTGCAAATATTTTACCACCTTCTTATCAAATTGTACCACCACTTCTTCCACGGCATGCCCTTTCGTCGCCTCACGTATATATTCCTGTACCGACGGATGGGTGTCGGCATTAAAACATTCTTCCAGCAGCAGGACATGCAGCATACGGCTCAAGCGAAAATCCCGATACCCTTTCCTGAGCCTGCACCAGGCTATCAAATGCCAGGCGGTGGAATAATATAACAACCCGATAGGCTCTACCTGCCGCTGTGTCGTCTCCTCCTTGGCGGAAGAATGATATTTCAGGTCGATGACCCTTTTTTGTACGGCTGCCTGCTGCAACACCGGCAGGTATTGATGGGACACCTCGCTGGCAGGAGGTGTACGTGTCAGGACAGCAATATGATCCGTAAGGTCCTCTACATAATCCTTGTCCGTACCCCGCAGCACGGCCTTTATCTTGTACAATGCGGCGCTATAATGTTTTTTCGACGCCTCATCCGCAAACCGCTCCGCCAGTTTGGAACCCAACAGCAGGGCGCTGGCCTCCTCCCGGCTGAACATTACAGGTGGCAGCCGATAGCCTTCCATAATGGTATAGCCTGTACCAGCCTCCCCGATGACAGGCACGCCCGACTCATCCAACGCCTTCACATCCCGGTAGACCGTACGCAGGGAAATATCGAACCTGTCAGCAATCTCCTGCGCCGTGACCAGCCTTTTGCTTTGAAGATGTGTGAGTATGGCATGCAATCTGTCGATCCTGTTCATGACGCCCCCCTCCCTTCGCTGACTACAGGCTCGGGCTCTACCCAAACACTATTCTCCTTTAATAAGTTGATAAGCTCCTGTACCGCAATGGAACTGTCCACTCCCCGCTTGACCACCTCCTTGCCCCTGTACAGCGTGATCTTGCCCGGTCCGCTGCCTACATATCCAAAGTCGGCATCGGCCATTTCCCCCGGGCCATTCACAATACATCCCATGATGGCGATCTTTACACCTTTGAGATGATGGGTTACGCTCCGGATCCTGGCCGTCGTCTCCTGAAGGTCGAATAACGTTCGTCCACAGGAGGGGCAGGAGATATACTCCGTCTTGGATATACGCGTGCGGGTGGCCTGTAATATGGAAAAGGAAGTGTTGTTGATGAATTGATGGTTGTTCTTCGTCTCTAAATAAGTACGTCCGCTGACCCGGTGATTAATGATCTTTTTAGGATCGTTCATAAGCCAGATACCGTCACCCATGCCATCCAGCAAAAGCGCGCCCGCCTCCGTGGAGAAATGGATCAACTGCCCGTCGATCGTGGTATCTTCACTTTCAACAGCAAGGATGACAGGACAGTCGATCCCCCTGTTCAGCAGTTCCATGATCAACCGCCGCACTGATAGCATAGGTTGTGGATGTGAAGACCAGCAGCATAATATGGCCGTCCCATCTTCCCGCACTGCCTCCAGCACATCGGACACTTCCATCGCCGCATCGATAGAAATAAAATTCAAAACAGATGACCGTTCTACGGCCCTCAGGTACTCCCCGCCCTGATATAAAGGAAAATGGTGTTTCCCATCCGTCCCAAGCCAGGCAGCATGATCACAAATGACCCTCAATGTGCCCGGCAGGTCAAAATCCACAGTCTTACCGCCCGAATACAAATAGTCGGCGGCTGCATCACCGATATTCCATTTATCGCTGACGACGTCATAGCCGTAGCCGATGGCTTTCAGGTCCCCGCGGCTTATGGTGGCAGCCTGCATAAAATCCGCAACGACCACGGGCACATGATGATCCCCGATATTGACCACCTCCCTTGTTCCACGCCGACGATATTCTCCTATCATCCCTCCCTTCCATCGCACGCCCGCTTCGTCTCCCCGTTCCGTCGACTTATCTTCCTCTCCTCTCTCCGCCCTGTCGGCATATCTCTTCACCAGGTCCTTACACACGGGTATCTCGAATTCGGGATCCTCCGTAAGTGACACACGGATCGTATCGCCGATGCCATCTTCCAGCAAAGCGCCGATGCCTATAGCCGACTTGATACGTCCATCTTCCCCATCTCCCGCCTCCGTCACTCCCAGGTGAAGAGGATAGCAGGCGCCGAACTCATCCTCCATCGTCCGGACCAGCAGGCGATACGCCTGTACCATTACCTGCGGATTGCTCGACTTCATGCTGAGGACGATATTGTGATAGCTCTCATCCCTGGCCACCCGGAGAAATTCCATGGCGCTCTCCACCATACCCATCGGCGTATCTCCATAACGGCTCATGATGCGGTCGCTGAGGGAACCGTGATTGGTCCCAATCCGCATGGCCGTACCATATTCCTTACAGATCTTCACCAGCGGCGTGAAACGCTCCCGTATACGATCTATCTCCGCATTGTATTCGGCGTCGGTGTATTCGATGAATTCAAAAAATTTCTTATCGATGTAGTTCCCGGGGTTGACTCTCACTTTTTCGACTATTCGGGCAGCGATCTCAGCCGCATTGGGCGTAAAATGTATATCCGCCACCAGGGGAGTATGATATCCCCTGCGCCGCAGCTCGTTCTTTATATTCAAAAGGTTCTCCGCTTCTTTTTTCGAAGGGGCCGTGATACGTACCAGCTCGGCGCCGGCCTCGATGCAACGGATGGATTGCTCCACGGTGGCCAGCGTATCCATGGTGTCGGTCGTGGTCATCGTTTGTATCCGTATCGGATGAAAATTACCCAGCAGCAGATCGCCGATCTTTACTTCCAGGGTCTTCAGGCGTCTGTATCGGGTAAGGGAGTTACAGTATAGTTGCATAATGTAAAATTAGGACATTCCTACCAGTCCTTCTCCGGCTGGTTGGGGGCTTTTACCTTACTCTGGTTCATTTTGTCCTGGATCTCCTTCTCTTTCTGCTGAAGGGTTTTGAGATATTGTTCCACCTGCTGCTTGTTCAGGCGGCTGGGTTGTGGTTTTGGTTGCTGCGGCTGCTCCTGCTGATCTTTCTTTTCATCTTTTTTGTCCTTCTTCTCCTCTTTTTTCTTATCCTGCTGCTGCTGCTGTTGTTGTTGTTGTTTCAGCTGCATGAGCGCTTTCTGCAGGTTCTCACGGGCGTCCTCGTCGTTGGCATCCAGCTTCAAAGCTTCCTTCCAGGCTTCGATGCTCTCCTGAAGCTTTTTTTGTTTGATCAGGGCTACACCTTTGTTATACAGCCCCTTTTCCTGCATGGCCTTATCATCGCCCGAGTGTTCCACGCTGTTGTTGTAAGAGTTGGCGGCGTCGGCATAATTGTTCTTTCGAAACTGGGCATTCCCTAAATTATAATTGGCAGTGGGGTTGTCGGGGGCCTTACGGACCGCCTCTTCATATTGCTGCTGGGATTGATCCAGCTGCTTCTTCTTATAATAGCGATTGCCGCTGCGGATCTGGGCATTCCCACTCTGATTCTGCGTCTGCGCCGAAGAGGACAGTGACGCGCCCATTACCAGGACGCCTATGAATGCCCGGAGAACCGCCCGTTCCGGGGCGCCCATACCAGGCTGCTGCCGCCGGCGCTCGGGAAGAAAATATTCCACCAGCAGCAGGACCAGGGCAATACCCAGGAACCACTGGAAATAGCTTTTATAGTCAATGAATTCCGCGTCGCTGAGCGCTTTTTTCTCTACCCCTTCCAGCTGTTGGGATTCCGTGATCAATGCATCGTCTACATTGTCCAGGCGGATGTAATGGCCGTGAGTAACATCGGCCAGCTGTTGCAGCTCGGCTTCATTGAGCTTGGAGATGACGGTATTGCCCTGCTCGTCCTTTTTCAGCTCACCCGTGGTGGGATCTACAATAGGCGAACCTTCCGGCGAGCCGATACCTACCGTATTGACCATAACGCCATTGGCTGCCAGGGTTTTGGCGACATTCAACGCGTCGGGATCATGGTCCTCGCCGTCGGACACCAGTAAGATAGCTTTGTATTTTCTTTCCTTGCTGTTGAAGGAAGTATTGGCCATTTTCAAGGCTTCGGCGATGACCGTACCTTGTGTGGGAACTATATCGGGGGATGCATCCTGTATGTACATACGGGCAGCGCCATGATCTGTGGTCAGTGGCATCTGCAGATAGGCCCGGCCGGCAAAGAGTACAAGACCGATACGATCATTCTCCAGCTTATCATTCAGGCGGATCAGCAGCTGTTTGGCTTTTTCCAGCCTGCTCGGTTTGATATCCCTCGCCAGCATGCTTTTGCTCACGTCCAGTACCAGCATGACATCCACTCCCTGCCGCTTGATATTCTGCATGGCTCCCGGACGTTGAAAATTGGCGGCTCCCATTACCACGGCAGCCAGGGCCAGCAGCGCCAGCGTCGCCTTTATTCCAAACTGAAGGGGTGAGAAATTCTTTATCAGCTGCCCTACCAGGGTAGGATCTCCTATCCGCGCCCTGATCTTCTTTTTCCAGATTATCAGGGTATAGAACAAGAGGGCCAGCAAGGGTAGGGCGACCAGACCGAACAGATACTCAATATGTTGCCATTTCAACATGGGATATGCAATTTACGCAACTTCCCCCATCAGGGGCAAAAAGAACGCCAATTCAAATATTGTCTAATATGTTATCCAGCGCCGACGGTTGCGACCTGATCGCGTCCCCCACAGCCCGGGCGTTTTTTGACTTCCTATTTCGCCATAGCAGCGCAAATACAATGACACAGGCCAGCATAACTACCCCGAATACAATGTATCCAGCCATACAGTCGATTTTAGCTATTTCTTGCCTTGGAGGAAACCCTGCTTTTTTAGGATATCCTTAAGAATACTCAGCCCCTTGGCTTCCAGGTCCGTACCGGCTCCAGCCGCATCCAGGTTCAAAACGAAGAAATAAGGGTTCTTATTCTCTTCTATCCACCCAATATACCAGGTAAAAGCATGCCCATCCTTACGAGTGCCAGTACCCGTCTTGTAGCTTAGCTGATAATTGGAATTGCCCTCCATCAGCATCATCTCCCGGACGAGCTTCTGGCTCCGGGGAAAAAAAGGCAGCTGGTCGAAATAGAGCTTTTTTACAAGACCCAGCTGTTCATCGGAAGTGATAGTCAAGTGGTTATCCATCCAGAAGACATCGCTGCTGATATCCTTGTTCCCATAGCCCAATGAGTCGATCCATTTTTTCAACGTGTCCTTCCCGATGCGTCGGGCCAGATTCTGAAAAGCAAACGGGCAGGAATGACGGAATGCATCCGTCAGCGTGATCAGCGGCGAGCTACACTTACTGCTGTCCGGTAACATTTGACCCGACAGCGGGGCCGTGTGATCTATTTTCAGCGCCACACCGTTAACAATAAGGGCGCTATCGTCCTTCACAACCCCTGTCTGTACCCCGATCAACGATTGCAGAATGTCGAAAGTACCTGCCGGCAGGTAGCTGCTATCCCTATATCTGTGTAGGTTGTAAATGGTGAAATGGCCCTGTCCGTTGTCGAACATGCCAAAGCAGCCATTGACGCCCTGGGCATCGAAATATTGCTTTAA